>WNGM01015147.1_pt1 | contig 12477 bp, 13 predicted proteins | sample 5400571 | NCBI WGS metagenome assembly WNGM01 (sample SAMN13153378, study PRJNA577476) | soil metagenome | isolation source: 100 cm soil or saprolite under Garry oak tree replicate 2 | place: USA:California | collected 2016-06-15
CCTCTTAATCTGCTTTGACGACGAAGGGTTAAGATTGAGCGGAAGAGGAAGAGTTGATGTTCAACGTTGTTTTGATTGAGCCGGAAATTCCGCCGAATACTGGCAACATCGGCCGGCTTTGTCTGGCAACGCGATCAACGCTGCATCTCGTAAAGCCGCTCGGCTTCTCCCTGGAGGAGCGGCAATTGCGCCGGGCGGGCCTCGATTATTGGGACGAGGTACCCGTACAATTATGGGATTCGTTCGATGCGCTACAGCGGGCGCAGCCAGCGGGTACTCGTTATTTTTTTCTGACTACCAAAACCCAACGTCCTTACTACAGCGTAAATTTTCGCGAAGATGATTTCCTCGTCTTTGGCCGGGAAACGAAAGGACTCCCGCATAAGTTACTCGCGGCCAACACTGACAATTGCATCACGATCCCGATGCAGGGCACGCGCAGTTTGAATCTAGCTACAGCGGTAGCAATCGTTTTGTTCGAAGCCGTGCGTCAACAGCAGACTTGATCAAAAAATCGCAACGGCGCACGCAGCGGAGAAATCTGACCTTCGCACTCAATCTGGCGCTGAATCGCGGCTTTCGTTTTTGAGGCGGACATGCATCCGGAAAAGCACGTTGCCACGTTGAATAAATGCAAACCTCAAAAGGTCTAATAACCCAAAGAAAAGAATGTTATGAGAATACTAGTTGTTTTAATTTGTAGTCTTGCGCTCGTCAGCGTCGCAGTCGGTGCGAAAAAAGAAGAAAAGAAATCGCAACCGAAAAAGCAGGCGCAAACGGCCCAGCGCGCAGCTCAACCTACGCGCGCAACGGGTGGAGGAGCCTCGGGTAAGAAAGCTTCGACGGCAACACACCAGGTCCAAAATAATCGAAACGGGCGTGCCGCTATTGCAGCTAGCAACGCACAAAGGGGCAAGAAGAACCAAACTTCAACTGCGATGAATCAGGGACAAAAGGGAAAGAAGGCTCAGACTTCCAACGCTGCTTATCAAACTCAGAAGGCGAAGAAGAACCAAACCCTAAATCAAGCACAAACAGGGAAGGCAGCGCGAGGTGGAGAAGTAACGCAGAGAGGTAAAGCGACTGCGGCAACGACTACAGGAAAGACTGCCAAAGGGAAGACAGCACAGGTCAAGCCAGTTAAACCGCAGCACTTCAATCTTGCAAAACAGCCAAATACTGCAAAGGCGCCCCGCGTGAAGTTCCAGCAGGGCAGACGCATTGCAGGAAGCCAAAACTGGCAAGGCCAGCAATACACAGTGTTCCGCAACTACAAATCAGAGTGGCACGATCAGAACTGGTGGCGCGGTCATTACCGTAACAACATCACGTTTGTGTTCGGAGCGCCTTATTACTGGAACGCGGGCTACTGGTTTCCAGCCTGGGGTTACAATCCCAACGCCTATTATGCATGGGATGGACCTATCTACGCTTATAATCGCCTACCACCAGACCAGGTAATTGCGAATGTGCAGGCGGCTCTTCAGCAGCAAGGTTATTACCGTGGAGAAGTGGATGGTCTTATTGGACCGCTCACGCGTGGTGCGATCGCAGATTATCAGCGCGATCACGGGCTTTATACCACATCCACGATCGATCAGCCAACACTTCAATCGCTAGGCATGACATAGCGAACGAACGCGCTGATTTTCGCCAAAAGCCGCCGCGAATCGTTTCGACGGCGGCTTTTTATTGGGAAGTAGCTGTGCAGCGACTCTCTTGCCATAACCTCCGCAATCGATCAGCCCACGCTTGAGTCGCTAGACGTGGCAAGAATATGAGGATAGCGCGCGTGTTCTTCTAACGTTTCTCAAGCTCTACTTGTGACGAAAGACAATCTGGCAACGTGCCAGCCGAGGCAGCTTTTTGCCATCGCGCTCTTGCACGAGAACAGATTAGCAGGAGATACTTGCTCGTGCAGCAGCCGCAACTGATTGGCCGCGATATTTACAAGTCGTTTCGAATGGGCGCCCGGCGAATTGAAGTCTTGCGCGGGATATCAATGGACATCGCCCACAACGAAACGGTTTTCCTTTCCGGTGCATCCGGCGCGGGCAAGACGACGCTGCTCTACACGTTGGCGGGGCTGGAACGTCCGGAATCAGGAACGGTGAAATTCGAAGGACGCGCCCTTTATGGCGGCAGCTCGTCCGCGGAAGCCCGTCTGCGGAACGAAAAAATGGGCTTTGTATTTCAGGGTTATTTTTTGCTGCACGAACTGACCGCACTCGAAAATGTTCTACTGCCGGGTATGATCGGGCGTCGTGTAATCAGGGGAGAGGCCGAGGAGAGTTTGGCTGCAGTTGGGCTGGCTGATCGCATGCATCATTTGCCTGCAGAATTGTCAGGCGGAGAGCAGCAGCGCGTCGCCATTGCGCGAGCATTAACAAATGATCCCGACATTATTTTTGCCGACGAGCCGACGGGAAATCTTGATTCTAAAACGGGCGACGCGATCATGGATCTGTTGTTAAATTTGGCGCGCGATCGCAGTAAAACTCTTCTGGTCGTTACGCACGACACCCGTCTGGCAATGCGCGGCGATCGGCAGTTGCACATCGTGGATGGATTACTGCAATGATTTCGTTTGCGCCATCGATTTTGCGGTTTGAATTGCGCGTCTAAACATTTGAGGTTTTGTTGCTAACATGAAAACCACTGATGCGACGGTGTTGGATCAACCGAAGACTCACAGGCGTGCGACCGAAGAAACAATTGAACCTGCAATAGAAAGTCGGCCACGTCCGACAACGGGCATCAGGGAAGCGAAGATTTACATCGACGGGAAATTCTATTCGGAAGCAAACGCAAAGGTTTCAGTGTTCGATCATGGTTTGCTCTACGGCGATGGAATTTTCGAGGGCATACGTTTCTACAGCGGTCGCGTTTTTCGCCTGGAACAACACTTGGAGCGGCTTTGGAATTCAGCGCGTTCGATTTGTCTCGATATTCCCATGACCCGGCAGGAAATGACGGAGGCATTGCTTGAAACGATCCGGCAAAATCATTTGCGTGACGGTTACATTCGTCTGGTCGTCACGCGCGGAGTCGGCAACCTGGGTTTGAATCCGGAGCAGTGCAAAAATCCGAGCGTGATCATCATTGCGGCGACGATCGCGCTTTACCACGAGGATTTTTACCGGAAAGGGCTGAGCATTGTTACTGTCGCGACGCGCCGTAGCAATCCAGCATCACTCAATCCGGCGGTTAAATCATTGAACTATTTGAACAACGTAATGGCTCGGATCGAAGCGAACCTTGCCAGCGCTGATGAAGCGTTGATGTTGAACGACGCAGGAAACGTCGCCGAATGCACTGCCGACAACGTCTTCATCATCAAGCACGGCCAGATTTTCACGCCTCCGACCACGGCCGGAGCGTTGCAAGGAATCACGCGATCGGTCGTGTTTGATATTGGTGGCGAGTCCGACATCAAAGTGATCGAGGCAGATTTCACGCGGCACGACATTTTCGTGGCCGACGAATGCTTCCTCACGGGAACTGCTGCCGAGATCGTTCCCGTGGTTAAAGCCGATGGCCGCATCATCGGAAACGGAAAACCCGGCCCGATCACAACGCGCATCATCGCACGGTTCCGCGAAATGATACACCAGACTGGCACACCGATTTTCGATTAAGTAGCAAGGATCGCCGAGCGAGACGATGTCAGGGGAATGTGTAGCGCGTTGAATGTTTGCAGCAGATCACGGTCTAACTAACAGACATGTTGTGCGACGTTTGCAAATGTAATGATGCAACAGTTTTCCTGACACAGATCCTCGAGGGCAAGATGCACAAGGTAAACCTGTGCGAAGCTTGCTCGAAGGAAAAAGGTGTCCAGGATCCGACCAGTTTCGCGCTTGCTGATTTACTGCTGGGGATCGGGGCCGCCGAAGAGATTGAAAAAGGAGCACCAGCGAAAAAATGCTCCGTGTGCGGTTTTAGTCAGGCAGACTTCAAAAAAACAGGTCGCCTTGGTTGCAGCGAATGCTACGGCACCTTCGCCGAGGGTTTGGGTTCACTGTTAAAAGCGATGCATAAAGGGACCGAACACGTCGGCAAATTGCCGGAACGCGCGCAGCGCACCATGGCACTGAATCAGCGAATGCGCGCGCTCACTGAAAATCTGCAGAAAGCCGTGGCTGACGAGAACTACGAGAGTGCTGCCTCGCTGCGCGATCAAATTAAACAGCTCGAAACTGACCTTTCGAATTCAGTATGAAATTTTCAAATATGCTTTCCACCGCGGGGGAATGGCTGCGCGGTGAAGGGCCGCATCACCAGGTTGTAATCAGCAGCCGCGTCCGCCTCGCGCGGAATTTGCGTAACCGTGCTTTTCCGGGATGGGCGAAGAAAGCGGAACGCACGTCGATCCTGGAAGAGATCCGTTCGCGCGTGGAAGAACTTCCGGAGATGCAGGATGCGTTTTCCGAAGGCTTACAGGACCTGGCGGCGTTGGACAAGCAGGTGCTGGTCGAGCGCCACTTGATCAGTCGTGAGCATGCCGCGAAGAGCGCGGGCAGCGCGGTGGTGGTGAATCGGCGGCAAACGCTCAGCGTAATGATCAACGAGGAAGATCATCTCCGGATGCAATCCATTCGTTCGGGTCTTCAGTTGAAACAGGCATTTAAGCTCGTCGATAAGGTTGATACGGCGCTTGAAAGCAAACTCGACTTCGCCTTCGATCCGCGACTTGGATATTTGACCGCTTGCCCGACCAACGTCGGGACCGGCATGCGTGCTTCTGCGATGCTGCATCTGCCAGGGCTTGTCCTGAGCGAGTTGATCAACCAAGTCATCCAAGCCGTCAGCAAAATCGGGCTCGCGGTGCGCGGCCTTTACGGCGAAGGCACCGAGGCCATGGGCAATCTTTTTCAGATTTCTAATCAGACCACGCTCGGTGAAAAAGAAGAAGACATCATCAATCGTCTGACCAAAGTGATCGAGACGATAATCGATAAGGAACACGATGCGCGCCAGACTTTGCTCCAGAGAAAACCGAGTACCCTTTGCGACCAGATCGGTCGTGCCTATGGCGTTCTAACTTACGCGCATGCCATGCCATCCAAGGAAGCGCTCAATCTGCTGTCGGTTATCAAAATTGGAATCGACCTTGGCGCGTTCCCAGAACATCAGCGCCTGCAAATCGACGAATTGTTCATCGAGACGCAGCCGGCGCATCTGCAAAAGAACTCGCAACAGAAGTTGAATGCTGAAGAGCGCGACTATCTGCGGGCCCAAATCATCCGCGACCGTTTGAAAATTTTCCCTAAACCTGATATTAGTAAGATGGTAAGAGAGTCAGGCCCTGGCTTGACTAACGGACCATCGAATAATGAATAATTTCACACCGCGAGCTCAACAGGTTTTGGCGCTTGCTCGAAAGGAAGCCGACCGCTTCAACCACAACTACGTCGGCACCGAGCATTTGCTTCTCGGCCTGATCAAGCTGGGGCAGGGCGTGGCTGTGAATGTCTTGCAAAAGATGGGCCTCGATCTCGAGACGGTGCGAATGGAAGTGGAGAAACAAGTCGGTTCCGGGCCGGAGACAAAGATGGTCGGTAACGTGCCATACACGCCTCGCGTCAAAAAAGTGCTCGCGCTTGCGGGGAAGGAAGCCAAGGCGCTCAATCACTCCTACGTCGGCACGGAACACATTTTCGCGCAACGAAATCTTGAAAGAGCTCGATCCGAACTTCACGCCGTCCGAATCGGATCAGGAAGGCGAGCCGGCGAAGAAAGACGTCAAGACTCCGGCGCTGCGGGCATTTGGCCGCGACATCACGGAGTTGGCGAAAAAGGGCGAACTCGATCCGGTGATTGGCCGGCACAACGAAATCGAGCGCGTGATTCAAGTGCTTTGTCGTCGGACGAAGAACAATCCGGTGTTGATCGGCGAAGCCGGCGTGGGCAAAACAGCCATCGCTGAGGGATTGGCACAGGAGATCGCAAACGGCAACGTGCCGGAACTATTGCGAGATAAGCGCGTGATCACGCTTGACCTGGCGTTAATGGTCGCGGGAACAAAATATCGCGGCCAGTTCGAAGAACGAATCAAAGCGGTGATGGACGAGATCCGTCGTTCCAAGAACGTGATCCTTTTTATCGATGAGCTGCACACGATCGTCGGCGCAGGTTCAGCCGAAGGCGCGATGGACGCGTCAAACATCATTAAGCCGGCCCTGAGCCGTGGCGAATTGCAATGTGTTGGCGCGACAACGATGAACGAATACCGCAAGTACATCGAGAAAGATGCCGCGCTGGAACGCCGGTTTCAGACAATAAAGGTCGATGCGCCGACCGTTGATGAAGCCATTCAAATCTTAAAAGGTCTGCGCCCGAAGTACGAGGCGCATCACAAAGCCAAGCTCACCGACGAAGCGCTCGAGACTGCCGTCAGATTTTCCGATCGTTACATCACCGGCCGCTTTCTTCCCGATAAAGCCATCGATGTCATGGACGAGGCAGGTGCGCGCGCTCGCATCAACTCAATGACGCGGCCGCCGGACGTGAAGGATATCGAGAAAGAAATCGAAGCCATTCGTGTAGAAAAAGAAGGAGCGATCAAGGCCCAGGATTTTGAAAAAGCCGCTTCGCTCCGCGACAAGGAGAAGCAAACCAAGGAAAAACTCGATGCTATTTTGACCAAGTGGCGCGAAGAACGCGAAGAGAAAGAGGTCGTCGTGACTGGCGACGACATGATGCACATCATCTCCAAAGTCACGGGCGTTCCGCTCCAGCGGATGGAAGAACAGGAGACCCAGAAATTGCTCAGGATGGAGGCGGAGCTCAAAGAGCGCGTCATCGGCCAGCACGAAGCAGTTACAGCGATCAGCAAGGCGTTGCGGCGCTCTCGCGCGGATTTGAAAGATCCCAAGCGCCCGATCGGTTCGTTCGTGTTTCTTGGTCCAACCGGCGTCGGCAAGACCTACCTCGCGCGCACGCTCGCAGAGTTCATGTTCGGCGATGCCGACGCGTTGATCCAAATCGACATGTCGGAGTACATGGAGAAATTCACGGCGTCTCGTTTGATCGGGTCACCCCCGGGCTATGTCGGTTACGAGGAAGGCGGACAACTTTCTGAAGCCGTGCGGCGCCGCCCGTACTCGGTAGTTCTCTTCGATGAAATTGAAAAGGCGCACCCGGATGTGATGCATCTTCTTTTGCAGATTTTGGAAGACGGCAAGATCACAGACTCGTTAGGCCGCAAAATCGATTTCCGGAACACGATCATCATCATGACCTCGAACGTCGGCGCTGATTTGCTGAAGAAGCAGACGGTAATGGGATTCGGTGCACCGACTGAGGGACACGATTACGATTCGATGCGCGACAAGATTCTCGATGAAACGAAGCGGGTCTTTAAACCCGAATTTCTCAATCGGCTCGATGAGATCATCGTGTTTCATTCACTCGGCAAACCGGAGCTGTTGCGCATCGTTGATCTGGAAGTGGACAAAGTGCTCAAGCGGATCAAAGCGAAGGAAGTGCACATCGAGATGCAGCAAAGCGCGAAGGAATTTCTCATCGACAAGGGATACGATCCCCAATACGGCGCCCGACCGATGCGCCGCGCTGTCGAACGTTTTCTTGAAGATCCGCTCGCGGAAGAATTGCTCCGCGGCAACGTCAAACCCGGCGACCACGTCGACGTCGTTGCAGCTGACGACAAGCTGTCGTTCAAGGTTCCCGAGTCACAGGCACAAAGCAGCACACCGGCGGCGCCAGCGCCGAGCTAAGCCACACTTCTCAATTACGCCCGCGGATGCGCATCCGCGTACGCTTTCTTGAGACGTTCGATGGTGACGTGCGTGTAGATCTGTGTCGTGGAAAGACTCGCGTGCCCGAGTAACGCCTGCACGCTGCGAAGATCCGCGCCGCGATCGAGCATGTGCGTGGCGAAGCTGTGGCGCAATTTGTGTGGGCTCATGGAAATCGGAATGGACGTGTGCCGAACATACCGCTTCAACACCAACCAAACTGAGCGCGCGGAGATTCGCCTTCGCGCTTTGTTGATGAAGAGCGCACCCGCGTGCACGTTGGCCGCCGCCCGATATTTTTGGATCGCTTCCAGCGCTGGCAGACCCACTGGACAGACGCGTTCCTTGCGGCCCTTGCCGAATACGCGCACCGACTCTGTGTATGGATCAACATTGGCCACGTCGAGCGCAGCAAGTTCGCTCAGGCGCAAGCCGCTGCTGTAAAACAATTCCATGATACCGATGTCGCGCAGAGGCATCCATGATGGTGCAGATCGGCTCTTTGGTTCGCGGGTTGGCGCCGTGAGAAGTTCCTCCACCTGTTGGCGTGTTAGGACCAGCGGCAGCTTTTTCTCCATCTTTGGCAGTTGCACTTCTCGAACAGGATTATGTCGCAGCCGTTTCCGGGCCGCGAGAAACTGATAGAAAGTGCGTAATGCTGAGAATTGCAGCCGAACGTACGAACGCGCCTGCTCGCGTTTCATGACCGCAAAGAGGTAATTGCGAAAATCGTCGGCTGTGCATTTTTTCCACGACGTTTTGTTTTCCGCGCGGAAACTAGTTAACGCATGGCGATAAGCCTTGAGCGTGCGCGGCGATGCATTTCGCTCGTCTGCGAGATACCGGAGGAATTCCTCCATGAGAGGATCCCGGTCCATCTGTGCGCCATTAGCACGCGTCATTCTTACTCGGGTTTCTCGACCACGTACCGCAGGTCGGTTGGATTAGAGCGGCCGCTCATTTGGCTTCTGAAGATCGGCGGTGGGTTGGTGGAAATGAGCTCGTACCCCTTCAAAACGAACTCCGGATAAATCCCATTGCTAGCTGGCTCATACACTTTGTCGCCACTGAAGTAGCCGTAGAGCTTGTATTCGTAATTGTTGTCGCTACCGAACTCGAGACGTTCGCGGTCCGGCGCAAGTTTCTCTTTCTCATTGAGCATCACCATCTCCGCTGTGCTCCATGGCTGGCCCGGCTTGCGAACGTAACCCCAGAATTTGTAATCAGGTTTGTAGTAACGCCGCCCGATATAATAATCGCCGGTCGGTTCGGCTGCGATGTGTTGCGCCATCTCGACTCTCGCCTGCTGAATCCCTTGCGGAACAGTTTCGCAGCCGGCGAAGAACAGTGCGCCGAGTACCACATTCGTGGCCAACAAATACTGAGCGGCGCGTCTCATCGCTTGAACGGGCATCATTTACGCAGGTTTGCGCCGGGCGCAATTGCAAGCTCGCAGAGCGAAGTCCGGCAATCAGTTTCTCATCAAGATGGATTGCATCGCCGCCACCGGGTCGTTAGAGTCCGGTGCGTCATGTTTGAAGTTGAGATTTATGCGCGTGGCTTGCGCGAAATGGGGAACATCCTGGAACTGGATCGGCAGCTCGTGGAGATCGCCGGCCTGCGTTACAAGATGGATACAAATCACGATATCGTTTACCTCGAGTTCGATGAACCGACTTTGAGCATTCGCGAAATTCGCACCATTTTCCTCAAGCTTGGCCTTGAACCGCTTATCATCGGCGCGATTCCGGCCGAACTGCACTCGCGAACAAAGACCGAGCGGCTGGACGTCTAGCGACGTAATCGGCGATTAGTGATCAGAACAAAACGTTGCGGACACGCGAATTAGCCGTTCACTGATCATCTATTCCATAATGGTCCGCTTCTTTAGCGCTCTGGGCGCGCCGCTGCTCTCGTTTTGTCAATATTTGGGGGAGTTGGTCCTACTGGCGGCCGACACTTTTCGTTCCATCTTCACGCACAAGCTCCGATGGAAATTATTTCTCAATCAAGTCGTTGAGATTGGTTTGCTTTCGCAGCTCGTAGTCATAATCACCGGTGCGTTCACTGGTGCGGTGTTCTCGGCTCAAACATTTTTCCAATTTAACAAGCTGGGCATGGGCTCCGCCGTAGGCGCGGTAGTTTCGGTTTCGCTCTGCCGCGAGCTCGCGCCGGTGCTGACTGCTCTGATGGTAGCCGGACGCGTGGGCGCAGCGATGTCAGCCGAGATCGGCACGATGAAAGTCACTGAGCAAATCGATGCCTTGCGCGCGCTTGCTGTTTATCCGGTTGATTACCTGGTGGTGCCGCGCGTACTGGCCATGATGGTCTCGATGCCACTTCTGGTGGCGGAGTGCATCGCCGTTGGCATCGCAGCCGGTTATCTCGTTGCGATTTTCATGCTCGACATTAACGGCACTTACTACATGGCGAACATGGTGCGCTGGACGCGCAGTCGCGATATCATCATGGGTCTGTCAAAGGCGTTCTGTTTCGGAATACTTATCGTATTCATCAGTTGCCACAAAGGATTGACCACACGCGAAGGAGCGGTTGGCGTTGGTCGGGCCACCACTGAGGCGGTGGTGAACTCCTCACTCGCGGTTCTGATTTGCAATTTTTTTCTCACCATGTTGTTCAACATCATTTACCCGGCGGGATACCAGTAATATTAGGTAGTTGAGGGTTGACGGTTGAGAGTTGAGAGTTTGTGCGTTGCAATGATCGACGCGCCCCCACTTCCAGCAGTGACGACTGAGCCTCGTGCGATTGCGGGTAACGGGTCGTCAATGATCAGGGTGTGCTCGTTGAAGAAAAAGATCGGACAACAGGAAATTCTGCGTGGCATCGATCTGGAAGTCGCAACTGGCGAAACCCTCGCTATCATTGGACGCAGCGGTGGCGGCAAAAGCGTTTTACTTAAGCATCTCGTAGGATTGATGCAGCCCAGCGCGGGAGAGATCTGGATCCAGGGGCAAAACATTATCGGAATGAGCGAACGGCAGCTCGGGGAAATCCGCAAAAAGATCGGCATCCTCTTCCAAAGCGGCGCGCTCTTTGATTCGATGACTGTAGAAGAAAATATCGCGTTTCCACTGCGCGAAGCTGGCGAGCGCGATCCGAAAGTTTTGCGCGCAAAGGTCGCGGAGATGCTCGATGTGATGGAAATGGAAGGGCAGGAAGATAAAATGCCGGAGAGTTTGAGTGGCGGAATGAAGAAACGCGTCGGCCTTGCGCGTTCGATTATTCGCCGGCCTTCCTGTGTGTTGTATGACGAGCCCACATCTGGACTTGATCCCGTAGTCGCGGATAGCATCAATCGATTGATTCGCCGGCTGCAACAGCGCTTTGGAATGACCAGCGTGGTTGTCACCCACGATATGAAAAGCGCGTTTGATGTAGCCGACCGAATCGCCTACCTGCACGAAGCGAATCAGCTTCAGCAGTCAACCGATCCAATTATTCAGGATTTCCTCCTCGGCCGATCTGACGGTGGGGGCGATTGACCTCAATTGCTTGCAGTCTCGCGGGCGAAACGCGCTCGAGTGAGCCGTCGCTTACCTTGCGAAAATCAGCATCAAGATCGACAATAAAGATCCAAAATGAACAGGCACGAGCGAGGTTTGGAATTCAAAGTCGGCATTTTCGTTTTTGTGGGATTGGCGATGTTAGCCGCGCTGGTCGTGCAATTCGGCAGGCTGGGTGAAGGCTTTAAGACGTATTACACCATCACCGTGCGCTTCAATGATGCGGGCGGACTGCTGAAAGGCACCGATGTCTTGCTCGCCGGAGCGAGAATCGGAAAAGTCGCCAGTGGCCCGAAGCTAGTTCGTGAGGGCGATGGCGTGGCCGTACCTCTGAAAATCTATGATTACATTAAGATCCCTGAGGGAACGAAGTTCACTGTCGGAAGTTCGGGTTTGCTAGGCGATCGGTTCGTGAATGTAACAATGCCGCCCGGACCGCCGAAGGCGTATCTACCGCCGAATGCCGATGTCAATGGTGCACGCGAGACGGGCATCGACGATCTCACACGCTCAGGCGGTGCGCTCGTGAACGACCTCCGCGGCACCGTGCAAAAGATCGACACGACTATGACCCGGATAAATCAAGACACTCTTTCAACCCAGAACATGGAGAACTTGAAAGCGAGCATGGAACATCTGAACCAGGCGACCGGTGCGCTGGCAGAATCTTCCAAGAAACTGGATGGCGTGATTGGGCAGGCCGATTCGACGATGGCCTCCGCAAAAGAAGCCGCGGACGGTTTACAGAATGCCATCGGCGACACGCGCAAAGTTTTGCGCAGCGCCATGCAAGGCAAAGGTTTGGTGGCGACTCTGCTGAATGATCAAAAACTCGCGAACGACCTGCACGCGCTGATCAGCAATCTTCGCGCACACGGCGTGTTGTTTTATCGCGACAGCGCCGCAGGTCCTCAGACCGCGCCGCGCCCGCAAGCCACGCCGTCACGAAGAGCTCCAAGCCGCTGAGCTTACCAAGGGCTGTTCCACCGACAACGGTGTCAGGTTTTCACGGCACTCGAGCAGAAGCGGTTCGATCTCGTGGGCGGCTTTTCGAACTTCACTGCCTCTGATCATCGAGCGGCGGGACGATATCGAACCGGAACTCGGCGTTGCGCACGAGCGCGTTTTCATCGGTGGTGTGGCAATATTGCAAGGGTTTGTCCCAGTGGTTGAAGCAGCGAAAGCTGATA
>WNGM01005013.1_pt1 | contig 12464 bp, 12 predicted proteins | sample 5400571 | NCBI WGS metagenome assembly WNGM01 (sample SAMN13153378, study PRJNA577476) | soil metagenome | isolation source: 100 cm soil or saprolite under Garry oak tree replicate 2 | place: USA:California | collected 2016-06-15
CCGTCGAAAATGTTGTCGTTCACGCGATGGCCGTCGAGCAGGAAGAGAATGCGCGCGTTGTAGTCGCCCGGCCTGGAGAAGCCTCGCACGCCTACATAACTGTAGTTGCGGTCGTAAATCACGTAGAAACCGCGAACGCTCCGCAGCACATCAGCCAGGGTCCGATAGCCGTATTTCTGGATTTCGTCGGCGGTAACTATCGTCACCGAGGCCGGGGCATCGGCGGCTTTCTGAAGAAACTTGGAAGCGCCATAAACCGAGTCCACCTTGAGCTTGGCAAGGTCTTCAAGGCTCAGACCACTCAAGTCGGTTTGCCGTGTTTCTTGCGCCTGCGCGAACGCAACACAGGACGTAGCCGAAAACAGAAGCCAGAAGGCACTCCGGAGTACTTTGCGTTTGCCGCATCCACAACGGAGGCAAGCCAAGAGCACCCCTCTGCGCTGCCTGGGAACGAGGGAGACTCCAGGTTGATGATTCATCCAGCTAATCATTCTTTGGTCTCTCGCGCACACACCGGCGTCGCCACACCCAAAGCGTTGCGCGCACGCCAAGGCCCAAAAGAGGTTCCGTGGCACTCATTTCCAGTTGAAGAATCAATAACTTAGCGGGCTTTGGGAGCTCCGTCTTCGTGGGCGCAGAGTGGGGACTGTTCCAAATCCGCCCTCGTGTGCCTGAAGCGAACGGGGGTCTGCCATAGTCAAGGTCGAACTCCGGTCCGAGGACAGGATTCTGTTTCGGTGTATACCTCGGGCGCGAATGCAAGAAAAGTGTATTAGACTCCCCCTGTCAGTCAGCGATAGCCGCGCTGACGATTGTTGACCCTGAAACGCAAGGTAAGCAGCACCGGTGAAGGTCCGCAAGCGAAGCCACAGGTTCCGCGCGAGAGGCATCCCCCAGATGTGTCGAGGTCGTGTGGCGGCGACTCTCGTGCTTCGCGCCGCGCTAGCCGTTCTCACGGTCGGGTGTGAACATCGACAGGCCCCCGACGCCCGTGCAGGGCCACAATTACTGGGTCCGAACAGTAGCTTGCCAAGCGGCCAAGTGCAGGCCTCCTACAGCGCTATGCTGACAGCCATCGGGGGCACGCCACCCTATTTCTGGACGGTTTTCAGTGGACAGCTTCCTAATGGCCTCAGCCTGGCACCGTCCACAGGTGTTATCTCCGGGACGCCCACGCTGGCCGGGTCCTTTACCTTCGTCGTCCAAGCCAGGGACAGTGTGGGAGGGACAGCTTCATTCGGCTTGACCTTGAACATCGCTTCACAACAGATCACTGACCCAACGCCGTTCAGCATGGACACGGTGACGGCCATGAAGTTTGGGACGCACGAGATTGTTTTGAAGGGAAATAGTTCGGTAGCAAATCCGTTCGATACCGTGGCCAAGGTCAGGTTTGTGCCGCCCTCCGGGCCCCGGAATGCCGTAACGGTCCGCGCTTTCTATGATGGTGGAAATACATGGCGTGCACGCGTCTACGTCACCGAGGCCGGCACGTGGCGATGGGAATCCAGTGCCCCAACCGATTCAGGCCTCAATGCGAATTCGGGCACCTTCAGTGCAGTGAATTCAAAACTGCGGGGGCTTCTGAAAAAGGACTCCCGCAACCCGAAAGCATGGCGGTCGGACGACGGACGCTGGTTCGTCGGTGTGAGCGACACAGCGTGGTTGTTGTTTAGTCGAGATCCCCAGGTGGCACAGAATTGGCAACCATATGTTAACGATGATGCTGCACATGGCATCAACGTTCTTGGTCCAGTAGGCTCTCTCGAGAGTTGGGGCACGGAGGACGTCCCGCACGCGGGGAACAATGAACCCTGGGCCGAATCCGCGGATGGCCAGCCAGATTACACTCGATACGACCTCGTGAAATTTCAGAACGCGGAAGGCCGTCTCATCTGGATTCTCAATAATCACCCCGAAATGTTTGTGCAATCCATGCTGTTTGGCACGCAAGTCCAATGGTCCTGGCGGGGTCTCAGGTTCCTCAGCGTGAAAAGACGGCTCCTCTGGATCTTGAAAAACTATCCGCGGATGCTTGTCCGATCTGCGCTGTTTGGCACGCCGGTGCACGCGTCCCGCTCGGCTCTGCCGCAGTCGGTCCGGAACAACACGATGGACTATATGATCGCCCGCTGGTCCGCCTTCCCGAACTTACTCTGGCTCGTGAGCGAAGATCAAGATACGACTGCGCGCGCCACCCTGGCCTTTAACCGGGAAGTCGGCAATTATTTTGCAGCCCACGAACCATGGAACCATTTGATGTCAACCGAGCCCAACCGTTATCAGGGCTTCCTCTTCACCACGCCGAGCGATTTAAAGTGGGTGAGTTATATCTGCCTCCAGGACACTGGAAGTCCCGAGGCCCGACAAATTCAAAAATTTGCGTTGGAGACAGTCCCCCTGCAACCCATGATGTGCGAGGACCATTACGAACAGGATTACGGTGGAACTCCGAGCGGGAAGTCAAACCCACGCTTCTACTACCGATGGTCTATGTGGTCGTGGATTCTGTCGGGCGGTTCAGCGAACTATGGTGGTCGCTATGGCGTACTCCACCCCTATTCTCAGACTGGAAGGCCCGACCTCGCCTGGATCGGTCCAGGGGGAACGAATTACACGAGCTACCAGTTGCGTGGTCTCGATTCCATACGATACGTCGAGTCCTATTTCTCCCGGCGGAATATCGATCTGAGTTCTTTCCAGTCTGATGACGGCTTGGTCGTTTCCTACACCATCAAAACGGGCTGCAGTTGGCGTCCCAAACTTATGCGGCGGGGAACTCGAGAATTCATTATTTACGACCCTAACGCGGACTCGCAAGGTGCGTCGTCCAGTGTCGACCCTACTACAACGGCAAGTATGACGGTCGATTTGACGTCTGCGCAGGGCCCCTTTCAGGTGGAATGGTACCGACCCGATGACGGCATAACCCAGAGTGCCAGGATGGTTCAAGGAGGAGCGCTAAAGCATTTCGCTGCTCCGTGGCAAGGGTATGATGTGGTGCTTCGGCTGGTCTCCGCTCCCCGCCCCGCCACCCTCATCAAGCCCTGACTGACACCTTAGCCAGGAGTTTCCGTGCGTCCGCGAAACGGTGGGCTTCCGAGCGTCGCTTCACGGGTCCCCGCAACCATATACATTCTCCTGGGGAATGAGGGGAGCAAACCATGCCAACGCGATCGTCTCCAAAGCAAATCCCCGGTTCTCCTGAAGCTATCTCCTTATATTGACAGCGACTTAGAGACACTCTTCACCTTTTCTGCAAGAGGTGCGGGACCTACGACGGGGGTGCCTTCTCGGGCACGGTCCATGATTGAAAGATTCCATGAGGTCGTTCAACAAACTCGTTAACCTAAGTGATTTCAAACACATTCGGTCGCTATCAGGTGTTTACCTGAGGTAGGATTAGGAGGTCCTACTGATTGTGGCATCAGGGGTTCTGTCGTAGTTGTTAGAGAGTTTGCGTACAGGGGCCAAGTGGAGTGTGTGCTGGGCGCCCGCCCCAAGGAGAGCACTTCCATGGCAAAGAAAGAGAACCGGACAGGAGATACGGCGTCTCACGTGGGGTTTGCAGGCGAACATCCTCGTCTCGAAGCGACATCGGAACTCCTCCGGGAGTTGGTATCTCACCTTCGCCAGAACCGCACCCAACTCCGCGAGGAGTGGGTGCGCCGCATCACGGAAGCCCGCCTGCTCACGGCAATGAGCCAGGAAGAAATCTTTGCGGAAGCCACTTCGGTGTACGACAGCTACGTGGAGGCTCTGGAAACGGGAACGTTCGAAGCGCTGCAGTCCTATTCGCGCAACCTTTCCGAACGCATCATTCCCCGAGGCGTGGAAACGCACGAAGTCGTTGGAATCGTTCTGCTCCTGCGCGACGTGCTGGCCCGTTCGCTCTTCGCAAAGTATCAAACCGACTTTGAAAAGCTGAACCGCATCCTGGACGCCTACGAGCCCGCTGCCAATCGAATTGCGAATACCGTCGCCGTAGGATTCGTCCAGGAGCGCGAGCGCGTCATCCGCCAGCAGCAGGAGGCCATCCGCGAGCTCTCCACCCCGGTGTTGCAGGTGCGCGAAAGGCTGTTGATTCTCCCGATCATCGGAGTGATCGACCCGCAACGCGCGCGCCAGTTGACGGAGCAGTTGCTCCGGGGAATCCGCACGAACCGCGCGAAGGTGGTCGTCATCGATATCACCGGCGTGGCGGCGATGGACGCTACTGTGGCAAACCACCTCGTGCAGACCGTGGAAGCATCCAGGCTCCTCGGCGCGACGGTCATCGTCACGGGCCTCTCCCCCGAAATTGCCCAAACGCTGGTCACCATCGGCGTCGAACTGGGCAAGATGAACACGGTAGGAGACTTGCAAGGTGGCATCGAGCAGGCTGAACGCCTCCTCGGTTACAAGGTCGTGCCCATTTCCTAGCCGTCAAGGCATGTTCAAAGGACGCATTCGTGGATGTCCCGATACTCAAACAGGGAGAATTCCTGATCGCCACGATTCAAGCGGCGCTGTCCGACGCCGATCTTTTGCAGTTGCGGAGCGGTCTGATCCAGCAAGTTGTTCGGTTTCGCTCTCGCGCCGTCATCGTGGATGTCACTGCGATGGACGTGATGGATTCCTTTGCGTCGCGCACTCTGCGGGAAATTGCGCACATGATCCGGCTGCGCGGGGCCGAAACCGTAATCGTCGGAATCCAGCCCGAAGTGGCTTTCGCTATGGTCCAGCTAGGTCTCACGCTCGAAGGCGTCGCCACCGCGCTGGATCTGGAGGAAGGGCTGGCTTATTTGAATCAGAAATTCAGAAGCATCAGTTGAGAGAGTCCGCGACTATGGTCGATGAAATCCGGGTCGCGATCGCCTCGGATCAGGACATCGTGTTGGCCCGGCAGAGAGGGCGGACACTTGCTTTCGAGTTGGGCTTTTCTTCGAGCGATTCGACACTGGTTGCGACGGCCATCTCGGAGCTGGCGCGAAACATCCTGACATATGCGCGGACAGGAGAAATTGCCTTGAAGGCCATTCAATCAACGAATCGTCAGGGAATCATGGTGGTGGCTTCCGATGAAGGACCGGGCATTGCTGACGTCCGGCAGGCGGTCAAAGATGGCTTTTCAACTTCGGGCAGCCTCGGCCTGGGACTTCCCGGTGTGCGCCGTCTGATGGATGAATTCATGATCGAGTCCGAACTCGGCCACGGAACCAGGGTAACGGTGAGAAAGTGGAAACAATAGAATCACGAATCATCGAGTGCGGGGTCGCGAGCTTCACTCTGCCCGGCCAAACGGAATCGGGCGACAGGCACGTGGTGAGATTCTTTCCTGATGGTGTGCTTGTCGCCGTCCTGGACGGCGTCGGCCACGGGGACGAAGCCGCAATGGCGGCTCAGATTGCCAGTGATATTCTGGAAGATTGTGCAAGCGAGCCGGGGATCACTCTGATCCGGCGTTGTCATGAGGCTCTGCGATCTACCCGAGGGGTCGTGATGAGTCTCGCCTCGCTCGACTTCGCCCACGACATAATGACCTGGGTCGGCGTGGGCAACGTTTTGGGCGTCCTTTTCCGTCTCAAGAACCCGCTGGGCCTCGGACAAGAGGCTCTACTCTTGCGCCCAGGCGTTGTGGGAGCAAAGCTGCCGGCTCTGCAGGCGTCCGCGCTCCCGATCAGCCCGGGAGACACCCTGATCTTCGCCACCGACGGCGTTAAACAGGACTTTGCCGAACATTGTTCGCCGCAGGAGTCTCCCCAGAAGCTGGCCGAGACGATTATGACCCGGCAACAGCGCGGCAACGATGATGCTCTCGTCCTGGTTGTGCGCTACACAGGGAGTCGCGTATGAAGACCGCTCACAAAGCGCAGATTCTGCCGGAACTTGCGCTCGACGATCAATACTTCTCTGCTCTGGAGGAGCATCTCCAAGGGGCCAGTGAGTCGACCCTCCGCCGGGCCTACGATTTGGGCAGAAAGGCACTTTCGGATGGTAGGAGTCTGCTCGAGATGGCTACTCTTTATCACGTCGCGCTGGTCCGCATCTTGGCCCGTCCGGACTCCTCCTCGGCAGAACCAAAAACATTGGAGGCCGCTTACCAATTCTTCGCCGAGTGCATATCGCCCTACGAAATGACCCATCGCGGCTTCAATGAGGCGATTACCGCGCTGCGCCACCTGAATGAGGCCCTCGAACAGGAGATCAGGCGTATCGCTTCGGCAGTACACGATGAAGCCGGGCAGCTTCTCGTAGCGCTTCACCTGGCGCTGGCGGACATCTCGCGCGATGTGACCGAACCGGTACGCGAGCGGTTGCGGGGTCTCAACCCCATCTTCGCCCAGATTGAAGACCAACTCCGGCGTCTTTCCCATGAACTCCGGCCGACCATCCTGGACGACCTCGGCTGGATCCCTGCCATTCGGTTTCTTGCGGATGGTGTATCGCGACGCAATAGCATTCCGATTCGGGTGGAGACTTCGGTTGAGGACCGGCTACCCTCCATCACGGAAACAGCCCTATACCGAATCGTACAAGAAGCGCTGACGAATGCCACCAAGCACGCGAAAGCGAGCAGTATCACCATCCGATTCAGTCAGCGGGACAACGGCCTTATTTGTTCGATACGCGACGACGGCGTAGGGTTCGATGTCCGGTCCATTCGCGCACCCGGCAGCGCGTCCGGCCTGGGCCTCGTCGGTATCCAGGAGCGCTTGAATGCGCTGGGCGGGACACTTCAGATTCTCTCGGCCCCCGGTCAGGGGACCGAACTTCTAATCCGTTTACCCATGGAGACACAAAATGCCAATTCGAGTAGCACTAGCGGACAATCATGTGTTGGTATGCCAAAGCCTGAAGTCCCTTCTCGAACGGGAAGGAATGCAGGTGGTCGGCGAAGCCAACGACGGCCAACAGGCGATCGGGCTGATTGAGAAATCCCAACCCGATATCGCCGTTATGGACATCGGCATGCCCGTGCTCAACGGCCTGGACGCGGCACGCGAAGTCCATCGCAGTAGCCCCAAGACGAGGGTGATCTTGCTGACGCGTCACGATGAAGATCAATATGTCACGGAGGCTCTCCGCTCCGGTGTGAGAGGCTATGTCCTGAAAAGCCAGGCGGCCAATGATTTAGTCCAGGCTATCCAGCAAGTCCACCGCGGGCAAGTTTATTTGAGTCCCGGCGTGTCTCGCGCGGTCGTCGACGCGTACCTGACAAAAGCTCAAGTACCCGTGGAGCCTCTCACGACTCGAGAGCGTCAGGTCCTCCAACTCGTCGCAGAAGGAAAGACCACCAAGGACATTGCCACGCTCCTCGGAATCAGCGTCAAGACCGCGGAATCGCACCGGACCCGGCTGATGCAAAAACTCGATATCCACGAAACCGCGTCGCTCGTGCGCTATGCCATCCGGCGCGGATTCGTCCAGCCCTGAAGGGTGAGAATAAGGAAAAGCATAAGTCGCAGAAATTACCGCATGTATCTTACGAAATACCACCCATCCGCGATTGGGGGGTTCACCGGCTTGTCTAAGATGCCCATCCGGTTATCCTGGTCCAAGAAAACAGAGGTCGCTTCCGTGGGTTCGGCCCCTGCCGTAAGACTTCCCTAAGTCACTTGCCCCCACGGAGGCGGCCAATTTACACGGAAGGGGATGGAGGCCAGAGTTGCCGGAGAGCAAAACACAAAGTGTAGACACCATAAAGCTGGTCCCCTTGCTTCTTAACTCATGGAAGAAAGCAAGCGGGCCGAGAGCGTCGAAGCTCACAAAGCGGAATCCCCCGTCCGGGCGGGAGTGGGGCGCAAAACTCTCCGCGGCTCTGTTCAAAGAAGATGAGCGGGAATTGGAACGGCTACTCCAGTCAGTCTCGTGGGTCGCCAACGAACTGAAGCCAAACATCTCGCAAACACGCACCCTCAGCCAAATGTTGATCCGCGCGGTGAGGTTTGCTGTGCGGCAAACCGTCCTTCAGGCCGAACTCTGTTCGTTGGCTTTGACTGACGAATTGACCGGGCTTTTCAACCGCCGTGGCTTCCTGGAGCTCGCTGTACATCAACTGAAGATGGCGCGGCGCACATCTCAGGGCGCGCTGCTATTTTACTGCGACATGGACGATCTCAAACAGATCAACGACGTCTGCGGTCATGACGAAGGCGACTTGGCCTTACTCCGTGCGGCAGCCGCCCTGAAATCCAGTTTTCGCGACTCAGACATCCTTGCGCGCATCGGCGGCGATGAATTCGCAGTGTTGGCCATGGAGGGCGCAGGTTTGAACTGCGACGTGATGTTCGGCCGGCTCGAGGGAACGCTGAGGCAGTCCCGTGAGATTGCGTCGCGCTACGAAGTTTCCATGAGTGTCGGAGTGGCGCGTTTCGACCCCCGACGCCCGATTTCGATGCGCGAGCTGATGCGGTTGGCGGACCAGGACATGTACAAACAAAAAAGTAAACGGAAGAAATTCTGCCTCGTGCCTGGCGCCTGAACTGAAGGAGAGAGGAGAATAGGAGCACGTTCAAATCGTTCGAGAACTTCTGCCGCGCCAAACGATGCACGTCACATACGGGGAAAGACCTGAACTCAGTGATTGAGGCTTGATGCTGGCGCGCATTTGTTGGCAAGGACAAGTTCAGCGATCGTCGTCGGGATGAAAGCGTCGCTCGTCTCTCATCGAAGCCGCTTCTGAACGCCGGTAATTCCTTGAGCGGCCTAGAGAGCCATGCTTGCCCCTAATAGCTTCACCCAGTCCTGCGCTTCACGCCGACGGACAGTTCGCGAAGGAGTCGTCCCCAAATGGCTATGAGGACTGGAAGGCTTGAAAAGCGTGTCCCTCTGGCCGTGCCACTTCGTCTGGCCTGCCAAGAGCATCGGGGCTATGTGGAGAGTACGCACACCGAAAATGTGAGCCCCTTCGGGGCGCGCGTCGTGACTCGTCACAAGTGGCGCCCGGACGAACAGCTTCTCGTTTCTTCTCCCCAAGGGGATTTTTCTTCGTCCGCGCGTGTTGTGTATTGCGAGCAGGTACGCGATGAGCAATGCGTGATCGGTTTGCGTTTGCAGTTCCCCTTCAACGCGTGGTCCAACAGCCGGAGTAGAAACAATTGACCGCAAATGAGATCCAGGCAGAATAATTGGCCGCGGCTGGCAGGAACGGCCAAAACGTGTGCGATTGTGTGTTAGCCGAAGATCAGAACTTCAACTGTCCGGGGTTGCTCCCGCAGGAGTGGCTGCAGCAGCTTTCGGCGCTGGGATGAGGAAGACAGCGGAGCCGCTCAGCGCCAGCGTGGTTCCCGCGACAAGCAGTCCGCCGCGAAACCCTCCGGTAGAATTTCTGATCAGCCCGATCACATACGGCCCGAATAGTCCGCCCAGGTTGCCGACGGAGTTGATGAGCGCGATGCTTGTGGCGGCCGCAGCGCCATGAAATTGCCGCGTAGGCATAGCCCAGAATGGGCCGAGCATTGCATAGACTGCCATCAAGGACACGCTCAGCGCGGTCACGGCTCCGGCCAAGGATCCAGCGTAGGCCGCTGCAAACGTTCCCGTCACTCCCGTGAACGCGCAAAGCGCCACGTGCCAGCGCCGCTCACCCGTTCGATCCGAGTGAATCCCTACAAGAACCATCGCCACCGCGGCTGCGAGATAAGGGATCGTGGAAATTACTCCGATCGCAAAGTTGCTTGCCGTCGAGAAACTCCGGATCAACTTCGGCAACCAGAGCACGGTCCCGTACGAACAAGTAGTCAGCCCAAAATACACGAGCGAAAATAACCAGACTCTTCCATTAGTGAGGCCCATAAAAGCGTCCGTTCGGGCGATCGCCGAGGGAGATTTTCGTTCGCCCTTCAGAACATCGATCAGCCATGCGCGCTGTTCCGTCGTCAGCCAAGCCGCCTCCTCCGGCCTGTCCGTCAGAAAGAAAAACGCCACCGTGCCAAGGACAATGGCTGGAAGCCCCTCCATTAGAAACAACCACTGCCACCCGGCGATCCCGGCGATATTCTCTAGGCCAAGCAACGCTCCGGAGATCGGCCCGCCCACGATACCGGCCACCGGATTCGCGGCCATGAAGCACGCCACCGCGCGGGCGCGCGCCCGACTGGGGAACCAGTTCTTGAGGTAAAGGATCATCCCCGGGAAAAACCCCGCTTCCGCTACTCCCAGCAAAAATCGCAATGCATAGAATTCTCGCGGCGTTCTTACGAACATCATGGAAGAGGAGACACAGCCCCAAAGAATCATGAGCGTTGAAATCCAGCGCCGCGCGCCGATGCGCTCCAGAGCCAGATTGCTTGGCACCTGGAAAAAGAAATAGCCGGCGAAGAACAAGCCCGCGCCGAGTCCATACACTCGGTCGTTCAATCCAAGTTGCGCCTGCATCTGCAAAGCCGCAAAACCGACGTTAATCCGGTCGATCACCTGCCTCTTGAATCGAGGGGCTCGTGCGCCCGCCGAATGCGGCCGCCGAGTGCAACCGTATTCTATGTCAACTCGAGCCGCTTACGGATTTCGCCCACGATCATTTCCGGCGTTTGCCCTATGTCCACTGTCACCGCATCCTGCGGCTCTTCGAGGTCGGTGAATTGGCTGGCCAAGAGGTCTTCACCCGCAAAATGTCCCTCCCGCTTGCGCAGCCGCTCGAGGATCTGATCGTAGGTACCCTTCAAATAGACGAGCGAAACCTCGGGGCCGACCAAGAGTCGTTGCCGATAGACCTGTTTCAAGGCAGAGCATGCCACGACGATTTTCCGCCGCTCTGCTATCCACTTCGTGATTTCTCCGTGAAGGATCTCCAGCCATGGCGCTCGCTCGGCGTCCCCAAGTGGAATCCCGTGCCGCATTTTCTCCACGTTTTGCGGCGGATGAAACGTGTCGCCGTCCACAAACTCCCAGCCAAGTTCCGCGGCCAGCAAATGGCCGACCGTCGTCTTTCCCGACCCCGTCGGCCCCATGAGCAACACGATCACGGCAGCCCCAATTTCTCCGCCCGTGCTCGCGCGCGTTCCTGAATGCCGTTCCAACTTTTTGAAGCTAACTCTTTTCTTCGCAGAGAAGAAGCGGCAGGGAGGTATGGGCGGCGGGTATTTGGCCGAATTAGTTGGAACGGCAGAACTGCGCCGCACTGTAACAAAGCACGGACCGGGAGAGATTGGCGCATTGGCGATAGAGCCGCATTGTATCCGGATTGCTCAAATTTTGGACTGCTTGCTTGTGCTCCAAATGCGAAATTCTTTAGAGCATGGAATAATAGCGGCGGGCTGCTCTCGCGCCGTTCGTCCCCAATGGCCGATGGATCAGCCGGACCGAAATGGAAGATGCCTACATCTGCGACGCGATCCGAACTCCCTTCGGGCGATACGGTGGGGCCCTCTCGTCGATCCGGACTGACGACCTGGCGGCTATTCCCATCCGGGCCATCGTCGAACGCAATCCCAAAGTAGCGTGGGACGCACTGGACGACGTGGTCTACGGATGCGCGAATCAGGCCGGCGAGGATAACCGCAACGTCGGCCGCATGGCTCTTCTCCTGGCTGGTTTACCTCAGGAAGTGTCCGGCTCCACGGTCAATCGGCTCTGTGGTTCCAGCATGGATGCGGTAGCTGTCGCGGCGCGCGCCATCAAGAGCGGCGAAGCCTCGCTGGTGATCGCCGGCGGCGTGGAGAGCATGTCCCGCGCTCCATTTGTTGTGGGCAAAGCAGACGCAGCGTTTTCCCGTAGGATGAAGTTTGAGGACACGACGCTCGGGTGGCGCTTCGTCAACCCACTGATGAAGGCCAAGTGCGGCGTCGATTCCATGCCCGAAACCGCAGAGATCGTCGCGGAAGAATTCCAAATCAGCCGCGAGGATCAGGATGCCTTTGCGCTGCGCAGCCAGCAACGCGCCGCAGCGGCCATGCGAAGCTGCCATTTGGCGCAGGAAATTGTGCGCGTCCCGATTCCCCAAGAAAAGGGCGGCCCTGTTCTATTCTCCGAAGACGAGCACCCGCGGCCCGACACCACGCTGGAGGCCCTCGCTCAATTGAAGCCCATCGTGAAGCCAGGTGGAACCGTCACGGCCGGGAACGCCTCCGGCGTGAATGACGGCGCATGCGCTCTTCTTCTCGCGACCGAAGCAACCGCGCGCAAACACGGTCTGACTCCCAAAGCGCGCATCGTTGCCGCAGCCACCGCAGGCGTCGCCCCCCGGATCATGGGCATGGGTCCTTCGCCGGCGACGCGCAAAGTGTTGGCAAAGACGAATCTCACTCTGGCGCAGATGGACGTCATCGAGCTCAATGAAGCTTTCGCCGCGCAAGCCCTTGCGGTCCTCCGAGATCTGGGCGTCCCGGACGATGCGCCTCACGTGAATCCGAACGGCGGAGCGATCGCTATTGGCCATCCGCTCGGAGCGAGCGGCGCTCGCTTGATCACGACCGCGCTGTATCAATTGAATCGCACCGGTGGACGCTACGCGCTTTGCACCATGTGCATCGGCGTCGGCCAGG
>WNGM01005102.1_pt1 | contig 12460 bp, 14 predicted proteins | sample 5400571 | NCBI WGS metagenome assembly WNGM01 (sample SAMN13153378, study PRJNA577476) | soil metagenome | isolation source: 100 cm soil or saprolite under Garry oak tree replicate 2 | place: USA:California | collected 2016-06-15
GCTCTGGCAACCGTCCTATCCTCATCCTTGACGTATGGAAAGTTGAAACCCTTCTCCCTAACTCTCAGGACCATTTCAGCGTAGGTGTCAGCCGGAGAGAGATACGAGTTGTTCGAGTTCAGAGCCAGCAACTTGACATTTTCCGGCGCGTAGTCCTTTTGGATCCTAATCATACGGTCTTGGCAAGCTTTCACGGTCGGGCAACCATTTGAGATGAACAACAGAACGAGCAGTTTCTTATCCTGGAAGGACGAAAGAGAGTAGCGTTCGCCATCCACGCCGAGTAGATTCTCGAAATCTGGAGCGCCTGTTCCTATTGTGAAAGTTTCTGTTCTAGCTTGGGGAAGTTCCAGTTCCAGCACCTATCGTACTCATCGGCCGTCGTTAACGGTTGATGAGCGCTAATTCTGGTCTCTGCTAGAACTTGTCGGGGAAATGTTTCATGATGCCTTGAGAGATAGTGTCCGCAACCGTGTTGATCTCGGTAAAGACATCGTCGAAAGCCGCAACATCATCGTTCCATCTCTTGTCAAGTCGGGCTTCAACTTGTTTCTTTGTCAGGGTCAGATGTTGATGGAGCAAGTCAAACATGTCATCCTTGGGCCAGTGAGGGTTGGTCTGGTATAGGAAACCGGCGATCTCGTCCGCGTTCACAGTCCACTTGCTGTCTTGTGTCTCGAAATTCTTCTGGTCTCCGGCCTTTGCGAATTCGATGAGGTCGACGCCCAAGAGGATGTGCTTCCTCAAGAGTTCTGCAAGTTTCCTTCCTGTTCCGTCACCATAGTAGGGGATGAGGGAGTTGCCGATGTTATCAGGAGTCTTCAAGAGTCTCTCCTTTGCCGCGACCATATCTGGTGCATTATCGAGTGCTGAGACGGCATATTGTCGGGTCCAGATCGCATGGTCTGCCCAGAGCTTGCGCATGTTCGTCTTCAGGGATAGAGTTGTCTCATTCATGATGAAAGCCGGATATAATCTCTCTATCTTTTTTAATCTATCCCTTGGCTCAGCGAACCCCAAACTTGCAACCGCCTCAAAAATGGAGCCAGTCTCTTGATGAGCACCCGCAACGTTACCCTTAGCTGACGTTCAAGGTACACGTCATTGCAAATAGCGCAGTGCCGCCCACTTCCGTTAGTTGAAAAAAATGCCGAAAGCAGAACAGACCAGCTGGGTCTTTGCCAATGTCAAGGGAGGAATAACGCGCGCCATCAGCCAACTGCGAAAGATCAACAATGTCGAATCAGTCACGCCCGTCACAGGCAGATTCGACCTCGTGATCAAGCTACGAACAAATGAGCCAAACAAGACGTTCAATATCGTCGAGAAGATCAGAAAGATCAAGGGGATCGCGTCTACCCAGACGGGGATTTCCTTGCAGAAGATCTCGAACGCCAAAAAAGATGAGTCAGAAGATCCCATAGCCTTCGCACTAGTGAAGGTAAGAGGAGCGTTCAAGAACGTTCTACAAAAAATCAAAACCTTCCCCAACTTTGTCGAAGCACACGTGATTCCTGGAGAGTTCGACATATTCGCTGCATTCCACGGCTATAGTCCAGAGGAGCTCCTGGAAACCTCCGTTGAGAAATTAGGTAGCATCAACGGAGTAACCGCAATGGAGACACTCGTCGCCTGGACACCAACATCGCCATACTAGAAGATCAACTCGACCCCGACTCTCCGGCCTCTCTTTTCGCTCATCCGTTTGCTAGAGGTTCCGAGGGATCTCTATGTCTCAGGTTTGTGTCAAGACTCTATAGCAGTTGAGCGTAATCCTCTTGATCTTTCAGTCCTCATCGTCAATGTTCAGTAGGCCAATAGATGTGATCGAGGTGAAGGCGGGCCCGGTGGGATTCGAACCCACGATTTTGGGCTCCGAAGGCCCACGTCTTGGTCCTGGCTCGACTACGGGCCCATCAAAAAGTATGAGAATGATAGACTAGTTAATCATTGCTTGAGACCATCGCAACGCTTGTGAGTTTTCCGGATCGAAGCTGGTTAGCGATGAAGCAAATCCATAGCACGACTAGCGAGAAGAAAAGTCTAGGCTGAACGGCGGCAAGATACGTTCCAAAGACGAAAAAACCTCCGAGATAAGTTATCATTACAGTGATTCCCAGATTCCTCGATAATCGTCCTATGGCTAGGCTCCCGCCGTCTTGCCGAAAAGCTACAGCGAACAGTAATATTCCGACTAAGGCGCAGATTGACCAAACATTTGCAGCCGAAGCATGAATGAGACCCGAGAGAGTCGGAGCCGCTCCTGGGTCATTTGTGTTGAACGCACCTATGGTGACAAGCCCTGCACCGGCGATTGAAAGCATGACCATATCAACGCTGTAGAGAGTGGTTGGTCTCGCACTGCCCCGTAACCCAGCTACTAGGGAGAAAAACGCGAGACCGAGAAGTACGAAACCAGTTCTCATCACTATACCGTAGGGTCCGAGAGAGTACAGACTCAGAGGGCCGAAGTTCAATCCTGGCTCGATAATGTGAACGACTACCAGAGTGATTGAGAACAGTAAAACGAGCACGAGAGTGACGGTGCCTTGGCCTTCGACCCTTCGCCTAGAAGGCTCACTCAATTCGTCAACCCACGCCAGAGCTACGTCCTGCACGCTTAGTCCTGATAAAACCCGCAATCCTCAAGCCAAGAAGGCTCTTGCGTGGCTCGACTACGTTCCCTAGGAGCGAAACGGAATGAAAAAACTAGTTAACCATTCGCAGCAGAGCCGGATTCTGATTGGTTCTGACAGCCAAGTTTCCATTGAGAAAATGCTTTAGCACTAACGCGCGGGTTACCCTGGCTCGTTCTTGCAGACAACTTTCCTACTGGATGTGGGAATTGCTGTGGCTGCCGCTCTTCTCGTCAGTCTCCTCTTCTACCGGCTAGGCCTCCCTATGATTGTCGGCCAGTTGGTCGCTGGAATGCTCGTTGGACCATTTGGTCTCGGATTGATCCGGGACACAACAGCCATCGATTTCCTTGCGACCCTCGGAATAATACTCCTCTTGTTCGTTGTTGGGCTCGAACTCGACCCACGCAAGTTTGGGGAGGTCGGGTCAAAAGTCCTCGTTCTGAGTACGGTGGAGTTTCTTGTCGCCTTCTCCGCCAGTGTACTGTCAGCTCTTTCAGCTGGCTGGGATCTAGGGACCGCTCTCTTTCTTGGGTCTGTCCTTGGTCTCAGCAGCACGGCCATAGTTGCGAAATTGATTCTCGATCGCTCCCCTGAGCATGATGAAAATTTCACTGCACTAATGATGGTGATGGTTGTGGAAGATGTAATTGCGGTTTTCTTGCTCTTCCTTACCCCTGAGCTTGCGGGGGGAGGCCAACTTCAAGCGTCGGGGCTACTATTCATCGCGGCAAAGGGATTTTTCTTGTTCATCGCAAGCTTTGGGTTTGGCAGATATCTCGGCCCGCGGCTGATCAACAAGGTGAGCCAGTACGAGCTGGAGATCGGGGAGGTCGCATTTCTCCTGGCTTTGTCCTTCGGTTTCCTATTCGGGGTACTTTCAGATTATCTCGGTTTCTCGCCCGCGATCGGGGCTCTGCTGGTCGGATTCTTTATGCCCGTCAAGCAGTCGAGGTATGTCAGGGAGAAGATTTTGCCCCTCAAGGACGCCTTCATCGTGTTTTTCTTTCTCTCGATGGGGACCCTCATCGACACATCGACCGCACTATCCGTTGGCCTCCCGCTCGTGGTTATCTTGGCGGGTGCTGTCTTTGGAAAATTTGCTGGAGGTTTCATCGGAGCACGTCTCGCTAGAATCGGACGTCCCATTCTGGTCGGTTCGATTCTTATTCCCCGCGGAGAGTTCTCACTAGTTCTCGCCAAGACAGGGGTTGATGCCGGATTAGTAGGCCCGCAACTCTACCCTGTAGCCGGGTTAGCGGTTCTCGTAACTGCTCTTGCATCCCCACTAATCGACAGACTAACTCGCCCTGCGGCCAGACCCTGAAGGCGATTAGTTGCCAGACGACCGTCTGGCCATATTCTCCTCGAAAGCTCCCACGTCCGCATAGTACTGTCGAGCTAACTCGGATGACGCTGGGTTAGTGTAGAGTTCGGCTACCGGATGGTCTATGAGCGACGCGACTTGTGCTGCGACTTCGTCGGCGGACTGAACCCTTTGAGCGCCTACTTGGCTGCCGGCCTTCACAGCCCTTTGTGTTCCCGCGATACGGTGAAAGTCTGTATCTACAATACCTGGCATTACAAGTGAGACTTTCATTTTTGGATACTTTGTCTTGAGATCCATGCGTAGATTCGCCGTGAGGACGTTGACCGCGCTCTTTGCGGCGCTGTAAATGGACCGGTTCGAAACCAGCGGAACTCTGCCTAGGAAGGATGAAATATTGATCAGATGCCCTTCTCCTCTCTCTTGAAAATGAGGAACTATCGTCTGGGTCCCATAGAAGACTGACTTCAAAACCACATCAATAATGCTGTCGAATTCCTGGTCAGTCAGTTCCATTACGGTCTTGGTTATGCCGCTCCCTGCGTTGTTCACCCAGACATCTATGTGACCGTGTCTTTTCAGAGCGAAGTCGCGTAGGTTCTCAAGGTCTCTTCTCCGGGTAACGTCGGCCACGAACGGGATTGCTCTTGACCCGGTTTGGGCTGCAACTTGCTTCAGCTCGTTCTCCCGCCTAGCCGCAATGACGAGCTGGTAACCTTTGGAAGCAAGTTGTCGAGTCAGTGCAGCACCGATTCCGCTACTCGCTCCAGTGATCACAACAATTTTTCCGCTCATGGGCCCCGATTGATAGAATCCAGACAAGATAAATTCTTGGAAGAAGAGACCTATCGATATCCGTTTGGCCATTCGGCGAACTTGTGCTGCGATCTTAGCATCACGACTCTTGGAGCTCTCTCAATCTCACTTTGCCCGCCTTCTCTTGGTATTGAAGAGCTTCACGCTCTCGGTTTGAAGGGCGACTTTAGTCTCCTCAAGAACCGTCGCATTGGGCGTCCCACCCCCTGTGTTTCAGGAGTTGCTTGGTTGTAAATTGTCACAAAGTCTGAGTGGTATTGTTGGGCAAGGTTGTTATCGGATAGGAAGGTGGCGTTCTCGAAATTCGCATCTTCCGCTCGGCCGGTGTAGTTGTAGCTTCCCCATTCGACGTTCTTGCCGTCAACGATGATGAATTTGTCGTGCATTATCCCTCCGGGCGGAGAAATCAAACGTATAGTGGTTCCCACCTTCTCCAGCTCATCATGTAGTGACGCCTGGGGACCCTTCGTCTGGGACTTGTCCATGACCAAGGAAACTTTGACTCCCCGCTTAATGGCATCGATCAATGCCTTTGCGACGTTCTCGTTTGTGAATGCGTAAGCCGCCATCTCAATGGTTTCCATCGCAGCACCTATACTAGTAAGAATTTGCTGTTCAATTCCTCCTTTTGGAGAAAAGAAGGCTACCACTGTTGACTCCGAAGGAGCTATGACCGTATGAACTGGCTTCACCGAGAAGTTCTGAGCCAGATTGCCGAGCGATTCCCCCGATGTGTTCGACGACGAAGAGCTTCCAACACGATCAAGAGAGAGTTCCTTTGATAGGACGTCAGAATGTGGTTTGAGGGTGATCTTCGCCCCAGTCTTGCCCTCTGTCGAGAGAAAAAGCTCGGTGTTCTTTCCAGAGGTCTTTGCGCCCTCGATCCAAAGCTCAATCGAGTCTACTCTGAGGGCCTTGAACCAATCCAAGAGCTCGTCAAGTCTGACTCTATGCCCCCTGAAAGGGGTCTCTACTGCTACTTGGGCCGCAGGATTCTCGGGCGGCCTAAAAACTAGGACGAGTTCGTCTTCTTCACTCGGCCTCTGTTCCCCGAGCCCGCTCATAATCGGCCATGTTTGCGGGTCTTGCTTGAATAACGGTTTGAAACCGTGACCACTTGACCGAAGTAATTCGAGAGGGGCTGACTGTTGACTCTGAGCTTGCAATCAGTCGGCAAACTTGTAGTGTCGATAGCCCTGAGAGGTCACGTCTACTAGAACGAACTCGTTCTCGGGTTCTGCCACAAATTTTCTTCCATCCGGGAACGGTTTTCCCTCGTGCAGGATTTCATACTCCGCGAGAGATATTGGTCGGCGATGACGTAGTTTCTCGGCGTGTCCAAATTTCTTTGCAGTGGCCGCCCATTCTTCGCGAACAGTCCAGCTCGATGCTTTGGCTTTGCAGCCGCTACCATAGTTTCCCGATCCTCCTCTCTTCCCTGCAAGATCTGTTCCCAGCATCGCCTTAGTCTCTAACAGCATTGAGAGGCAGCTTTTCTCTGAGGCGGAATAGCTGTTGCCGCTTTCCCTGGCGTGCACAAGTCCGTCAGCTACCTTGTCCAGATACTCAGTCTGGAATTGAGGTGTCTCCATGAAGAGTTTCATGTAATCAGCTTCTGTCTTCTCGAATTCTTCTCTCTTCTTGTAGCGGTCTGCTTTGGGTTCCTCGCCGATTTCGCGCAGAATCTCTTTCCAACGAGGGAGGCCACGCCAGAAATGTCTCAACAGGTACGCGAAAGCTTTCTCAGCCATCTTCGGGTAAGGAACATGGAAAGACATGGGACCAATGTGATCTACTAACGACTCGCCCGGTCCAGCCCTAATGATACCGGAAGCAATAGCCTGTTCAGCCCAGTCGTCCACCGCGCCCTCCATAGCTCTCAGATAACATCTCTCAGAATGTTTCCCATGGACTACCGCAGTCGTCGAGAATAGCGGTCTCCAGAAATCATCCTCGTCCTCCATGTGGGTGCCGATGACCGGGTCGATCGCTAGCAAACGAGGATTCTCCTTGACAAGAAGGGCGACCGCCCCAGCTCCCTGGGTGGGTTCTCCGGGGCTGGTAAGCGGATACCTGGCTATGTCGGTTGCGCAGATTACACTGTATTTTCCATTGCTTCTGCCTGCCCACGCCCAGTCGAGTGAACTTTCCAGAGCGTCTGCGGTGCTCACGCATGCGAACTTGTACTCAACACCTGAGGTTCTCTTCAGAGATCCTTTACCATATTTTTGTTCCAGCATTCCGTGAACGTAGGCTGCTACAGGTTTGGATTCGTCTACCCCGGTTTCTGTGGCTATGTCGATTCTGGCTAGACTTGAGGGGTGAACATTGTTTCTCTCGATTAACTCGAAGATTGCGTTCGCTGCCAAGACCGCGCTGTCCTGGTAAGTGTCCGGGATGGACATCTTGGCGATTCCAATACCATGAAGATACTTTGACGGGTCCGACTTTCTGGCCATAGAGAACTCCGTTGGTTTCTCGGGCCGATTCTCGTCAGCGAGCTCCAAGTACAATCGGGGAATGTAGACGGCCATGTCGTCTATGCCGACAGCGGCCCTCATGGAAGAATCTCCGCGGAAGCGTTGTGGTTGGGAGAGTCCGTTTCGGCTCACTTGACGGAAGATAGTGGTCACGAGAAGATAGGTAAGCTGTTCTTTGGTGGGGATTGTTTTCAGTTACGACTCGGCACGTTTGCCGCGATGGTCAAGCCCGGTTGACTTGATACGCTTACTTTTACCTACTTGGTAGTAGCTAACTATCTACTTTATAATAAAGACCACAGTGATGGTTGAGACATGATTCAAACTCTGTTCGGCTCCTCCGTCGATCTGCCCTCGCTTATACTGCGGTTGGCAATCGGGACCCTGTTTATCGTACATGGATATCCCAAGCTAACGGCAGCTCAACGAGCCCAAGGCGGCGCGTGGATGAAGAGCATGGGAATGCCCGCCGCGATGATTCCGTTCGCTGGTGTTGTCGAGTTCTTCGGCGGACTGGCACTGATTCTAGGAATACTCACACCCATAGTAGCGGCGCTATCGGCGTTATGGATGCTCTCAACAACATGGCTCGTAACTACCAAGGCGAAGAAGAAATACGTCGGCGGATATGAAATCGACATCACATTGTTCCTGGCCGCGCTAGCACTGGCTCTTCTCGGCAGCGGAATCTATTCGATCGACCACCTCCTGGGACTATAGGAAAGACTCATGGTGTCGGTTAGAAGAAACACGACGGCAACCAAGACAGTCGCTCCGACGAGCAACAGCGCGAATAGCGAATTTGTGAAGAAGGCTTTCTCGAACGCGGCTCTGATGATGAAGGGATCCGGTTTCGGCCTCAAAAGCAGCGTCGAAGTAACTATCGATCCCCAGCTACCATTCATGGGATACACTATGCCGCAAAGCAGAGGCTACAGAATAGTTGTATCAGGTGGCTCCGTCGGATCGGGAATGCTCGAAGGCTTGATTGTTCACGAAATGTCGCACATCTACAGGATGGAAAATAATCACCCATCCCATGATGCTGAAATAATCGAGGAGGCAATAGACAAGATTGGAAAACAGTACTTGTCGCATGACTATCAGCAGAAGATCGTTCATGACCTATTGAACGATATTCAAGACCTGTACGCTGACGACATCTCGATGAAGGTCATCAAGAAGGGCCAGATACTCGAACCAGGCCAGATCAACAGTTTCCTCCAAGACTGGGTAAAAGACGAACCCGTGGAATCGGGAGATCCAAGGAGAGACCGTTGGGTGAACGCATCGATTATGGTCCACAACGCCCGCGCAGTCGGCCAAATGACGAGACACGGGATAGAAGATACGGGTGGAAAGGCCGCAGAATCGAACAAGAGATTTCTCTCGCAAATGCCCCCTGCAGTCGCAGGCCAATTCCAATACTTCCAGGACCTAATGGTCGATCTGAAAGAAAACATGACTAGAGATCAGTATCGAAAGCTTCTCGCGGACTATCTGAACCGGTTCTTGGAAGTAGCCGAAAAGAACTAATGCGTCATCGAAAACCTTCCTAAGTGACAGGATTGAGTGAAGGATTCGACTTCAACAGCGCACTGAAAGAACTCGACAAGAGCGAAACCCACCTCACCGTAAGAGTCGAGTTTCGGAGATGGGGAAAACCAGTAACAGTTGTACAAGGATTACCAAAGACTGGACGGTCTCTAGCAGAGGTTGCTCACAAACTGAAAGAGCGTTTGGCCACCGGCGGGACAGCTAAGGAAGGCGTGATAATGTTGCAGGGCGACCATCGCGCAAGAATCAAAGCTGAACTGGTCAAGCTCGGCTTTCCAGACGACCATATAGAAATATTCTAGCACCTCCGAAACTCGTTGACTATGGCGTCAATCAGGGTCTTTTAGGACGAAATCGTAACCGAGCGGGTTGATGAAGTCGCTTGAGAGGACTATTTTCTCTGCTGGTCTGAGATTCTAAGCAGGATTGACAGTTATCTTTCCAGCGAGCCAATTGTGCCAGGCGCAAGTGTATTTGTAAACCCCCTGTACGTTTAGGGTTACCGAGAACGATTTTCCCTCGGAGATCAATCCAGAGTTGAATCTCAAGGCTCCAGCAGGAGCCACGAGAGCGGTGGCCGTATGACCCACGGTATCGTCATTCACCCATTCTATCGAATTATTGACTCCGATTGTTACGGTGACATTAACGGGAAAAGGGTAGGTACCGTTTACAAAGTTCGCTTGGAAATTCCCCACGCTAAACCCTGTGGGCTCCGTTGAGGAGCCCTGCGGTATTCTGATAACCGTCACCCTCGGCTTGGCTGAAGGCAATGAACCGACATAGATGTAGCCAGCTGTCGCCGTCACGACAATTGCTACGACAACAATCGCTAGGATCATAACCCGCTGCTGCATTTCTTTCATGAGCATTGTTTTCTCGTATTGAAGTTAGCTCTCCGGCGGCCGCAGAGGCCGTCTCTCGAAACTGCTCAAGATGCTCGCAGGGTCTAGCGCAGGTGACTATAAGCTGTTATTTCTTATCCGGTGACGACAACTGTTCCGTGCATCCACGGGTGGTAGCTACACACGTACTGGTATGTGTCCGCCACTGTGAACGTGTGCTTGTAGGTGGCATTCCAGTTCATGTTTCCAGAGTCAAAGCTACTAGCCCCAGACGGCCAGATGGTAGAAGTGATTGTGTGCGGAGATCCTCCCGGCAAAATCTGGGGCATCTCTCGGTGGTAATTCTTACAATTGGACACTCAACTCATGCACTAGAAAATTTCCTTGAGATCCTTCGTGCACACGGTGTCACACGATTGGTCGACATCCGCACGATTCCACGCTCAAGGCGCAACCCACAATTCAACCAAGACTTGCTATCCGAGAGCCTGAAGCACTCCGCAATAGACTACGTTTTGATAAAGCAGCTGGGCGGCTTGCGTCATCCCAAAGCAGATTCCTCGAACATGGGTTGGAGGAACTCGTCCTTCAGAGGATTCGCTGACTACATGCAGACCCAAGAGTTCGCGACCGGACTATTAGTCCGCGGGGTTCAGGTAGAGCACATCATGACGATCAAGACGCGAACGAAACACTCAATGACAAAATTCGCCCTTGTCAAAGATAGTCAGGTTACTTATCCGGAGAGCCCAGCGTGATCTCTCTCGACACATAAGTGGGATGAGATGCCGATCTTGTTTAGGGAGAAATCAGTTTCTTAGGATAATTCTGCCAAGGGAGAACCGCAAGATCGACGCGTGGAGTGATTCTTGGACGGGTTTCCCTTAGGAAAAAAGGTGGGGAGGTTCAGGTGCGAAGCGGGATTAGCTATGCACTCTTTGCTGGAGTCTTCTTCCAGAACAGTATTAGTGCGTCCAGTACTAGGGCGACCACGACTAGACCTAGGACTCCATATGTTAGGCTCTGACTGGCGAGGCCTGAAACCCCGTTGGAAACGTCTGCGGGAGTTGCAGCTGCGCTTGCCACTGTGAAGGTTGTTTGCGTCTGGGACACGTAGGAGATGTACGCGTTCGGGCCAGTCTTTAGCGTGTAATTCGCGTACATGTGGACACCGTAAAGGCCCAGCTGTGAGGGGACAGTGTAGCTGGTGTTCCAAGCTCCGGGGTGTACCCACTTGGCGAAGGTTGGCAGCGCTACAAATGCACCTGACGGCGTATGTATGTGGGGGGCAGCTGAGATTCCTAGGTTGATTTTCACGAGGAAGCTAAGATGGAGTTCCAGCAGGCTCTGCGCTCTTGCGTTTTGAACAACAACCGCTCCTGACAATATCGTGGCGAAAAGCAGTATAGCTATCTTTGCAAGATGTGAGTTTTTCATTTACATCACTATTTTCGCTTCGGCGTTTTGCAAGATACTATTAAGGTGTTAGGAATATGCCGGAAACATCGCCAGTATACTAGGGCACAGCCGAGTGGAGTGTCCCTGTCATGTTCGGGTGGTACTTGCAATAGTAGGTGAACGTTCCCACTTGAGTGATTATGAAGCTAAAGGTTATCGGGACCGTCTGAGAGTTGAAGTTAGATGAAAGTGGCTCGTTCGGATCCGGCATCGCGTTTCCGTTGTAATCTACGAAGAAGGCGTGAGTCAATGAATCCGTACTGGTCAGGTGTAGAACAATAACGTCCCCTTCTACGGCGTTGATCGTGGCGATGTTCCATCCACCTGCATAGCTGCCGCCAATGTTGTAGTTGTATGTGTTTCCTACAACAGCGATGGGAAGAGTAGCTTCTCGAGTGAGTCCATTTGTCGTGGCTGTAATCGTGAGTGTCGAGTTTTGCCCGTACGCGCGTCCTCCTGCTGTAATAGTCAGGTTCGACTCAGCGCTTCCATCTGCTCGTATCTGAGGGGCTGGAATGGAGAAGCTGGCTGTCACGTTGGTTGGTAGGCCTGACATGGAAAGCGAAACTTGTCCTCCGGCCAAGTTCTTCGTCGCAATGGAGACCTGAAGCGTCTGTAATGTACCTCGTTGGATTTGCAGCGAGGGTTTGTTGAGACTGACAGTTAGGTCGGGCCTTGAACTTAAGATAAAAACGGACGTTCCGATTCCAACGATCAGAATGACTCCGACTATTATCGCAACGAGTTTTTCCCGTTTTTTTGAGCCCCGAGCTGCCAGACCAGTCATCAACATCTGTTCGTTCCATATAGGAGCCATATTTCTTTTCGCCGTCTGAATAGTTGATCTTCTCGTGGAGTTCAACCCTGCCTCACGACCAATATAGACTGGAATATTGTCAGGTCAAGAAAAACGATGGAAATGTCGTTCAGAGTGAAGCCTTATGTCAAACCGATGTTCCTAACGATTGTTAGCGGGGGAGATTGTTCTGACCGCTGAAAGCGACATGTACGCTTGCCCAAACTGCAACTATGACATGGACAGCTGTCAGTGTGCGTGCCCCTACTGTGCCGAGAATGAACGCTGTGACTGCGCAATTGGCCACGACAAGGCCACGGGAGGCTAAAACGATGAGTCGCGCGAGTGTCAAGATTAACGATCTGTCTTGGATGACAGGAGGCCCGCAGGGCAGTGGAGTCGATTCATCAGCTAACATTTTCGCCGGAGCATGCGTGCTGGGCGGGCTCTGGACCTTCGGGCTCCGTGAATACTACTCCAGCATCAAAGGACCACACAGCTACTTCGAAGTCAGGGTAAACAGCGACAAGATCAGGTCCCACGTA
>WNGM01011081.1_pt1 | contig 12459 bp, 15 predicted proteins | sample 5400571 | NCBI WGS metagenome assembly WNGM01 (sample SAMN13153378, study PRJNA577476) | soil metagenome | isolation source: 100 cm soil or saprolite under Garry oak tree replicate 2 | place: USA:California | collected 2016-06-15
ACCAGCGCGAGGGAAGCGCCTTCCTCCAGCCGCCGCAAGATCGCGTCCGCCCGGCGCGCCTCGTCGTACGCCGGGAGCGCATGGAACGGCTTCTTCTCGATGCCGAGGTGCTTGAGCAGCTGGCCGGTGTGGCGCGTGTCCTCGGCCACCACGCCGTCGCAGGCCGCGAGCACCTCGCGGGCACGCGCCGTCAGATCCTGCAGGTTGCCGATCGGCGTCGCCACCACGTACAGAGGCACGGGCGCCTCAGTAGGGCGCGTCGAACGCGCCTGGGAAGTGCGTGAGGAGCGGGCCGCCGGGCTGGTCCACGACCGCGACCACGTCGAAGCGAGCGCCCCGGGGCGGACCTCGCCAGCGGGCCAGGAAGTCCCGCGCCGCCCGCAAGAGCCGCTGCTGCTTTGTGGCGCCCACCGTCTCCTCTGGCCCGCCGAAGGCGGCGGTCGCCCGCGTGCGCACCTCGACGAAGACGAGCAGATCACCCTGCTCCGCCACCAGGTCCACCTCGCCACGCGGACAGCGGTGCTTGCGCGCGACGATCCGGTACCCGCGCGCCGCGAGCAGCTCTTCGGCGGCCTTCTCGCCCAGGTCGCCCAGGCGCTGGCGCGGAGTGCTCACGCCTGCACCACCAGGTCGGCGGTGCCTTGCGGCGGCTCCTCCGCGGTACGGTGGATGATCTGCGTCTGCGCCGCGATGCCCTTCAGCATCTTGGCGACGAGCGCGCGCTTGGCGGGCTCGAGGGCCGAGAACGCGTCGTCGACCACCACCGGGAGCCGCTTGTACGCCGCCACCCGCTCGAGCAGCGCGAGGCGCAGCGCGACGTACGCCAGGTCCTTCAGCGCCGGTGGCAGGCCGTGGTACGGCCCGCCGCGCCCGTCCGCGTTGGACAGCACCCAGTGCCTCTTCTCGTCGGTGGTGCTGGAGACGATGCGCTTGTCGGTGAGCGCGGACAGGTAGGCGGAGAGGCGCTGCCCGATCGCCTCCCACACCTCGTCCGGCGACAGGTTGAGGAGCTCCGCCGCCTTGTTCACCAGGTTCTGCGGCACCTCGGGCTCGGGCACGATCGTGCCGCCCCGGCGCGAGCCGCCCAGGCCCATGGCGTGCTTCATGTCCATCTCGATCTCGCCGATCGGACGCGCGAACCCCTGCGCCGACACCTCGGCCTCCAGCTTGCGCTTTTCCTCCTCGAGGAGCGGAGTCTCGATGGGCACCCGCGCCAGGTCGGGCTGCTTGCGCAGCTCCTCCACCGCCGCGCGCGCATCCTCGCGGGAGCGGATCACCTTCTCGCGCTCCTCGAACAACTGCACCAGGTCGGTCGCCGAATCGACGTGCGCCGCCTTCATGGCGTTCTTCAAGAGCGCCTGCTCCTCGTTGTAGAGGCGGTGCACGGCCTGCTCGCGTTCCTTCAGGTCCTTGAGGTAGGTGGCGGCTTCCTTGTCCGCCTCGTCGACCTGGATCCAGCGCAGCAGCGCGACCAGCGCGGCGAAGAACGGGACCAGGCCGGCGAACGCGATCTGCGGATTGCGCAGCCAGACCGCCAGCGCGTCTATGCCGATGCCGAGCAGCAGGCCGACGACGAACCAGGCGTTTCCCCACAGCGATTCCGCCGGAGGGGGCGTGGTCTGGTTGGCCCGCTGGCGCTTGTACGCGAGCTCGCTGAGCGCGTCGTCGCGTCTCTTCGAGGCTTCCTTGGCGCGGCCGGCGCGCGCGGTAAGGTCCTTCATCTGCTCGGGCGTCCACGGGGAGCGCGCCAGCTCCGCCTGGATGGCGTTCAGCTGGTCCTGCGCCTCGCGGAACCGGTGGTTGAGCTCGGTCAGCTCGTGCAGACGCTGCTGCACCTTGAACAGCCGGTCCTGGATCCCCTCGTACCGGCGCGTCTGCTCCAGCTCCTGCTTGAGCGCCTGCGCCTTGGCGCTGTCCACCACCGCCTCGGGGCCACCGTCGCCGCGCGCCTTCAGGGAGGGCAGCTCGTTCGACTCCAGGATGAAGAAGCTGAAGTAGTGGTCGGCCGGGGGCAGGCCGCACTCGACGCGCAGGAAGGACTCGATCTCCAGGTTGTCCTCGGAGAGCGTGGAGAACTTCTTGCCCGCGGCGTCGAATCGCTGCAGCTGCCGCGCGCCGCCGAGCTCGCGCAGCAGCCGGTACGGAGTGCCGTCTCCCGAGACGAGCCCCAGCCCCACCCGCGTGGGGCCCTCGCCGTCGACGAGGCGCCGCAGGTCGTCCGGGCCGGGGAACAGGGCGGCCATGAGCGCGCCGCGCAGCGAGGCGGCACGGGAGACCACGGCCACGTATCCGGGCCGCAGGGCGATCTGCCCCTGCGCGCCGAGATCCTTCACCCGCTGGTAGAGCAGCTCGGTGAGCTGCACGTAGCCTTCGCCCCCCGCGTTACTGCGCGGCGCTTTCCTCGGCGCTCTTCAGCCGCGCCGCCTTGCCCTGCAGCTGGCGCAGGTAGAACAGGCGCGCGCGCCTCACCTGTCCGCTCGCCACCACCTCGATCTTCTCGATCCGCGGGGAGTAGACGGGGAAGATGCGCTCCACTCCGACCCCGTACGAGACCTTCCGCACGGTGAAGGTGGAGCTCAGGTGGCCGCGCTTGCTGCGGATGACCACGCCCTCGAAGATCTGGATGCGCTCCTTGTCGCCTTCGCTGATCTTCGTGTGCACCCGCACCGTGTCGCCGACGCGAAACGCCGGGACCTGGCCGCGGGCCTCGGGCTTCACGTTCCTCTGTTCCACCAGCTCGATCGCCTTCGCGCGCATCTTCGCACCGCTCCTTCGGACCAGCCTTTGTAGAGTGTCCTAGTGCTCTCTGAAAACCAAGGAATCGTCAAGCTTCTTCTCGCTCGAGCAGCCGGAGGTCCTCGGGCGAGAGCCGCAGCTTCTCGAACAGGTCCGGACGGCGGTCCCGCGTGCGCAGGAGCGCCTGCCGCCTGCGCCAGCGCGCGATGCGGGCGTGGTCCCCGCTGAGCAGCGCCTTGGGGACCTCCGCGCCGCGGAACTCCGGCGGCCGGGTGTACTGCGGCCCCTCCAGCACCATCTCGCCGGCGAACGACTCGCGCGCGGCGCTTTCCTCGTTGCCGAGGACCCCCGGGACCAGCCGCGCCGCGGCCTCGATCACCGCCAGCGCCGCGGCCTCCCCTCCCTGCAGGACGAAGTCGCCCAGGGACAGCTCCTCGTCCACGTAGGCGAGGACCCTCTCGTCGACGCCCTCGTAGCGTCCGCAGACCAGCACCAGCCGCTCGCGTGCGGCCAGCTCCTCCGCCTTGCGCTGGTCGAAGCGCGCGCCCTGCGGCGAGAGGAGCACCACGTGGGCGCCGGGCAGCCCCGCCCGCGCCGCCTCGATCGCCCCGACCAGCGGCTCCGGCTTCATCACCATTCCGGCGCCGCCGCCGTAGGGCACGTCGTCGGTGACGCGGTGCTTGCCGGCGGCGAACTCGCGGATGTCCATGACCCGCGCGCGCAGGAGCCCCTTCTCCTGGGCCTTGCCGAGGAGGCTCTCCGCGAGGGGCCCCGCGACCATGCGGGGAAAGAGGGTCAAGACGACGACTTCCACCTACTCCTCCAGCTCGAACAACCCGTCCGGAGCCTCGACCACCATGCGCCGGCCGGCCTCGTCGATCTCCTTGACCAGCGCGAATGGAACCAGCGACTCGCGGCCGGCATTGCTCACCCGCAACAGCTCCTGCAGCCCGGCCGTCTCGACGCCCACGACCACGCCCCGCGGCGCGCCCGACTGGTCGGCGACCGCGTAGCCGAGCAAGTCGACCGCGTAGACCTCTCCTTCGGCCGGCGCCGGCAAGGAGGCCCTCTCCACCAAGGCCTCGCTCCCGCGCAACGCATCGGCGGCGTCGCGATCGTCGAGCCCGCGCAGCGCGATGAGATAACCCTGCGCGGCGCGCTCCGCTCGCGCGACTTCGTAGCGGCGCGGCTCGCCCTCGCCGCTGCGCAGCCACAAGGCCGGGACGCGCGTCAGCGCGTCGGATTCGGCGTTGTACGGAACGAGCACAATCCTCCCGCGGACGCCATGGGCGCGCGCCACGCGCCCGACCGCCAGGAGCTCCTGCCCGGGCGTCTGCGTCATGACGACCCTCGCGGCGCCCCCGGACGGCTACAGCTTCGGCTGCTCCGCCGACTTGCGGGCGCGCTTGATCAGCTGCGCCACCGTGCTGGACGGCTGGGCGCCGAGCTTCAGCCAGTGCTCGATGCGGTCGGTCTTGAGGTTCACCCGGGCGGGCTTGGTGTTGGGGTCGTAGGTGCCCACTTCCTCGGTGAACTTCCCGTCGCGCGGGTTGCGCGAGTCGGTCGCGACCACGTGGTAGAACGGCGCCTTCTTCGCACCCCGGCGCGCGAGGCGCAGCTTGACGGACATCGGTTGGCTCCCTTGGAAAAGCGGCGCTGTGTACCCGAACGGGCCGCCTGAGTCAAGCCAGCAGCCGCCAGACGACCCAGGCCGCCAGCGAAGCGGCGAGCAGCGCGGGCAACAGGCGGGGGATCGCCCGCTGGCTCACGCGCGCCTCCGCGCCAGCTCCCGCCGGTTGAAGAGGAGGACCGCGACGAGCCAGGCGAAGAACACCCAGGAGAGGTCGTAGAGCGCGGCCCCGAGCCCCTCGCGCGGCCGGAAGGCGAGCTGCAGCGGGTCCTGGGGACCGAGGTAGTTGCTCAGCTCCGCGAGCCAGGCCGTCCACTCCGGATGCCCGAGCGCCGCCGGCAGGGTGCCGCGCAGGGTCGGCCAGGCGATGCCGGCCAGCACCAGCGCAGCCGCGTTGGTCCAGCCGGGAAGGACGGCGCCGATCGCGGCGAGCACCGACAGCCAGGCGAATCCCCAGAGGACGGCGAGGGGAACGACCGCGATCGCGGAAAGCGAAAGCGCCTCGCCGCCGCGCAGGGCGGCGCCCCCCGCGGCCAAAAGCCACGCCGCCGCGACGATGGCGGCGAGAGCGATGCCTGCTCCCGCGAGGCGTCCGCCCACCCAGGCAGCCCGCGTGATCGGCCGGAGCAGGACCAGCTGCGCGTGGCCGGATTCGAGCTCGCCGGCGAGGAGGCCGGCGCCCAGGGCCAGCGTCAGCACCACCAGGAACGGGATGCCGAACCCGCCGAACGCCTCTCGCGGAGCGCCGGCGCGCCCGCCCAGGGCCGCGGCCGCGGCGAAGCAAAGCCCGATGGCCAGGATGGCGGGCGAGCGCAGCTTCTCGCGCGCCGCCGCGCGGGCGACCGGCCAGGAGATCACGCCCGCCCCTCGACGATCTGGAGATAGAGCTGCTCCAGCTCCGCGCCGGCCAGGCGGACTTCCAGGATCGCGGCGCCCGCCGCCACCAGCTGCCGCACGAGCGCGGGCACCGCGTCCTCGGAGGCGACGGGCACGCGGAAGCGGTCGCCTTCCAAGGTCCCCCCGGGGATGGCCTGCGCGAGCGGCCCGGCGATCTGGGCCGGGTTGACGAGGCGCACCTCCACCCTGCGCCCGCCGGCGCGCACCTCGTGCGTGCGGAGCAGGCGCCCCTCCTTGAGGAAGAGGACCCGGTCGCAGACCCGCTCGACCTCGCTGAGCAGGTGTGAGTTGAGCAGCACGGCCGCGCCGCGCGCGCGCAGGGAGACGAGCAGCTCGCGCATGGCCGCGACGCCGGCCGGATCGAGCCCGGCGGTGGGCTCGTCGAGCAACACGAGATCTGGATCGCNGAATAGGTCCCCGCGGGACGCCGCGCCGGATCGGCGAACCCCACCTGCTCGGCGAATCTCTCCGCGCGCTGCCGGGCGTCGGGGCGCGGGAACCCGAGCAGCTCGGCGTGGAGGGCGAGCAGCTGCAAGCCGGTCAGCTTGCGCGGGAAGAGCGGCGCATCCGGCGCGTAGCCCACGCGGCGGCGGACCTGGAGCAGCTCCGGGTGCTGGCCGAAGAGGCGCGCCTCGCCGGCGTCCGCGTCGAGGAGCGACAGGGCGAGCTGCATGGCGGTGGTCTTGCCGGCGCCGTTCGGGCCGAGCAGCCCGACCACCTCGCCGGGGCGGACCTGGAAGGTGAGGCCGTCCACGGCGACGACCTGGCCGCCCTTCCGCGAAGGGTACACTTTCCGGAGGCCGGTGACCTCGAGGGCCGGGGTCGCGGTCGTGTTCGAGGTCGACTGGCCGCCGGTCACTTTCGGAGCACCTGCTGCAGCGTCTTCCCGAGCAAGTGGGGCCCGGGCGCGACGTGGACTCCCGCCGCCTGGAGCGCCGCGATCTTGTCCTTCGCCGTGCCCTTCCCTCCCGAGATGATCGCGCCCGCGTGGCCCATCCGCTTGCCCGGAGGCGCGGTCGCTCCGGCGATGAAGCCGACCACCGGCTTGCGGTAGTTGGCCGCGATCCAGGCGGCGGCGTCCTCCTCCTCGCCTCCGCCGATCTCGCCGATGAGGATGACGGCGTCCGTCTCTGGATCTCCGGCGAACAGCTTCATGCAGTCGACGAAGCTCAGGCCGTGCACCGGGTCGCCTCCGATGCCGATGGCGGTCGACTGGCCCATCCCCAGCTGGGTGACCTGGTGGACCGCCTCGTAGGTGAGCGTGCCCGAGCGGGAGACGATGCCCACCCGTCCCCTCCTGTGGATGTGGCCGGGCATGATCCCGATCTTGCACTCGCCCGGCGTGATGATCCCGGGGCAGTTGGGCCCGATGAGCCGCGCCGGCGAACCCTGCAGGGCCCGCTTCACCTTGACCATGTCGTCCACCGGGATGCCCTCGGTGATGCACACGACGAGCGGGATCCCGGCGGCGGCGGCTTCCAGGATGGCGTCGGCGGCGAAGGGCGGCGGGACGAAGATGACGCTCGCGTTGGCGCCCGTCTCCTTCACCGCCTGCGCGACGGTGTCGAACACCGGCACCTTCTCCTCGAAGCGGGTCCCGCCCTTGCCCGGCGTGACGCCCGCCACCAGCTGCGTCCCGTAGGCGAGCATCTGCCTGGAGTGGAACGACCCCGCGCTCCCGGTGATGCCCTGGCAGAGCAGGCGGGTGCTCTTGTCGACGAGCACGCTCATTGAAGGACCTCGGGATGTGGGGGCCAGACGCGCTCGCCGCCGTCGGTGAAGCTCCCCAGCGTGTCGGCGTCGGCCGGGAAGCCGAGGTCGCGCTGGCACTTCCGCGCGATGCTCTCCTCGGTGCCGCCGTCGGCCCGCCGGTACACCCAGCCGAGCGGGAAGAGGTGCTTCGTGCCCTTCTCCGACCTCACCCGGATCGCCGGACCGAGCGCGTGGCCGGGCACCCACTCGCCCGCGAAGTTCCGCGCGAGCAGCTCGCCCAGGTAGCACCCCACCGCGTCCCGGTACTCGTTGTGCCCCTTGAGCCGCTCCACCAGGGAGTCGACGAAGAGCAGCTCGTCCCGGCCCCAGGTGAGCCCGACTCCATGCTCGCGCATCACGCGCACGAAATGCTCGGCCGAGTCGCGGAAATCGGCCGCGCCGGGCTTGCCGAGGATGTTGCGGAAGAGGGAGGAAACGAGTCCCATGTAACTCCTGAGGGGACACCATCTCGATGGTGTCCCCCAAAGGCAATCAGGCGGCTTTCTTGGCGGCGGCGACCGCCTTGTAGGCGGCGTCGCCGAGGTCGTCGGCGGGGATGATGGGCAGCCCGGAGGTGCGCAAGAGCTCCTTGCCCTGCTCGACGTTGGTGCCCTCGAGCCGCACCACCAGCGGTACCCGGAGCTGCACCTGCTTGGCGGCGGCGATGATGCCGGCGGCGATCACGTCGCAGCGCATGATGCCGCCGAAGATGTTCACCAGGACGGCTTCTACATGTGGATCGGCGAGCAGGATCTTGAACGCGGCGGTGACCTTCTCCTCGTCCGCGCCGCCGCCCACGTCGAGGAAGTTCGCGGGCATGCCACCCGCGGTCTTGATCATGTCCATGGTCGCCATGGCCAGGCCGGCGCCGTTCACCATGCAGCCGATGTTGCCGTCGAGCGCGATGTAGCTGAGATCGTGCTCCTTCGCCTGGAGCTCGCGCGGGTCCTCCTCGTCGGGATCGCGCAGCGCGGCCACCTCGGGGTGGCGGAACAGCGCGTTGTCGTCGAAGTTCACCTTCGCGTCGAGCGCGACCACCTCGCCCTGCTTGGTCAGCACCAGGGGGTTGATCTCGACGATCGAGGCGCCGGTCTCCTGGTAGGCGCGGTACATGGCGCCGGCGAACTTCGCGAAGGAATTGACCGCGCCGCCGGCGAGGCCGAGCCCGAAAGCGAGGTCGCGCGCCTGGTAGCCTGCGAGCCCGACCACCGGATCGACGGCCTCGCGCAGGATCTTCTCCGGGTGCTTTGCCGCCACCTCCTCGATCTCCACGCCCCCCTCGCTGGAGGCCATCAGCACGTTGCGGGAGATGGCGCGGTCGAGCGTGAGCCCCAGGTACAGCTCCCGCGCGATGTCCATGCCCTCCTCGACGTAGACCTTGCGGACCTTCTGGCCCTGCGGGCCCGTCTGGTGGGTGACGAGCTGCATCCCGAGCATCACGCGCGCCAGCTCCGCGGCCTGCTCGGGACTCTTCGCCAGCTTGACCCCGCCGCCCTTGCCGCGGCCGCCGGCGTGGATCTGGGCCTTCACCACGCACACCGGCTTGCCGGCCAGCAGCTCGCGGGCGGCGGAAGCCGCCTCCTCGGGCGCGGCGGCGAGTCTGCCCCGCGGCACGGCGACGCCGAACCTGCGCAGGATCTCCTTGGCCTGGTATTCGTGGATCTTCATCGAGGCACCTCGGAGGCGCCGCAGATACACCCCACCCGCGCGCGGTGCAAGCCGATGTACCGCGCCTGCGGATCTGCGACAATCCGTCCGTCTTGCTGCGGACTCCCCAGGATGCGCTGGAGCTGCTGCGCCGCGACCGGGTGCTGACGCTGACGCCCGCCGGGCGGCTGCGCTCGCTGGTGGGCGAGATCGCGGGAGAGGTGCGCGGCAGCTGGTGGGGGCACCCCCAGGGCGGGCTCATCTACTCGATCGCGACGGCGCTGGAGGACTCGCCGGAGGTCCTCGGCGCCAAGCTGGTGCGGGGGAAGGTGACCTTCGTCCACCGGGCATTGTGGCCGCAGCTCGTGCGGGTGGTGCTCGATCCGGAGTGGCGCCGGGGCGCCGAAAGCAGGCTGCCGGCGCCCGCGCGGCAGCTCCTCGCCGAGGTGGAGCGCGAAGGAACGCTGCGGCTCGAAGGACGCGCGCCGGCCAGGCTCGATCTGGAGAAGCGCGGCCTGGTGCTCGCCGCCTCCGAGCACACCGACAGCGGCCGCCACGCCGTGGTGCTGCGCTCCTGGGACGACTGGGCGCCCGCCGCGCTGCGGAAGAACGCGCGACTTCTCGACTTCGCGCAGGCGCTCGCCGAGCTGCGCTCCGCCGGCCTGACGCTCTGATCCGAGGCCAAGGCGGTGTTCGATCAGGTGCCACGGCTGTAGTCGGTGCGCTCCGGGATCCGCGTGCGGCGCAGCTTCTTCTGCTTGCGCGTCGACGCGCGCGCCTTCTGCGGCTCCACCTTCACCGAGGGAGCGAGGTGCCGCTGCACCTTCATCTGCGCGAACCCGAGCCCCGCCAGCAGCGCCCCGGCAGCGGCGAGCGAGATCCAGCCCAGCGGCGGCCGCCAGCCCCTCTGCATCACGCGCTCCAGCTCCGGCGCGAAAGTGGGCTCGTTGGCCGCGGGCAGCTCGTGCAGGCCCAGCGCCTCGACGCCCGCCCACAGGCCGCGCACGTCCCGCTCCACCGCCTCCCTTACGTCGGGGAGGGGCGGAAGCCGGGTGAGCGAGACGTCCTGGAGGCGCGGCAGCGACATGGCATTCCTCGGATGCCGCGAGGTGTAGCAGGGTGCGTGCCGCAATGCCGCAAGCGTGATTTCCCGGATTTGCGGCGATACGGACGTGCGAGAACGTACAGAAACCCGACGCGGATGCCGCGGATCAGCCAGGGCCGGACCCGGCCTTGCGTTCATCCCGGTACAAGAAGTCCCGCAGCGCCTGCAGCGTCGTCTCGCGCGCCATCTCCGCGATGCTGGAGGTGAGCGGGATTCCCTTGGGGCACGCCTTCACGCAGTTCGCGGCCTTCCCGCAGTCGTTGACGCCGCCGGGGAGCATCAGCGCGTGGAGCCGCTCTCCGGCGTTCATCTTCCCGGTGGGATGGTTGTTGTAGAGCCGCGCCTGCGAGATCGCCGCCGCCCCGATGAACCCGGTCGTCTCGCTCACCTGGGGACACACTTCCAGGCAGCAGCCGCAGGTCATGCAGGTGGAGAGGACGTAGTTGATCTCCTGGTCCTCCGGAGCGACGCGCGGACCCGGTCCCAGGTCGTAGGTCCCGTCGATGGGGATCCACGCGCGCACGCGCTTCAAGGCGTCGAACATCTTCTGCCGGTCCACCGACAGGTCGCGCACCAGCGGGAACTTCTTCATCGGCTGCAGCGTGACGGGCTGCTCGAGCCGGTCGATCAGCGCCGAGCAAGCCTGCCGCACCTTGCCGTTCACGTTCATGGTGCAAGAGCCGCACACCTCCTCGAGGCAGGCCTGGTCCCACGCCGGCGGAGGGACGCGCTTGCCGGCGGTGGTGACCGGGTTGCGCTGGACCTCCATCAGCACGGAGATGACGTTCGCGTTCTTGGTGTACGGGACTACGAACTCGTCCCAGTGCTTGGGGGCGTCGGGACCGTCGCGGCGTTCGATGCGGACCAGGATGGGCGGGGGCATTCGCTTTTTCAGTCTCCTTCAGGCGTACCAGCGGGGCTCGGGCTTCAGGATGGGGCTCGACAAACTCTTGATCGGCTCGAAGGTGACCTGCGGGCCCTCGGGCGACCAGCGCGCCACGGTGAACTTGAGCCATTTCTCGTTCCGCTTGCGCCAGGCCTCCATCCACTCCGGGTCCTGCCGCGGGTCCCTGGTCTTCGGCTGCGGCAGGTCGAACTCCGACTTGTAGTGGCTCCCCCGGCACTCGTCGCGCCTGCGCCCCCCGACCAGGATCAGCTCGGCGATCTCCAGCATGTTCCCGAGCTGGTTCACGTAGGCCGCGCTCTGGTTGAGCGTGCGGCCGGTGTCGAGGACGTTGGCGTTCTTCCAGCGCTCCTTCATGCCGCGGATGGCCTGGATGCCCTCGTCCAGCTCCCGGTTGTGCTTCACCACCGTGGACACGCGCTGCATCAGCTCGCCCATGTCGCGGCCGATCACGTACGGGTTCTCGTTGCCGGCCATCTTGTAGATGGACTCGAAGCGCTCGACCCACTGCTTCTGCGCGCCCTGCAAGAGACCCTGCGGCACCTCGCCCTTCTTCGGCGCCGCGTTCTTCGCATGGCTGATCATCGCCGGGCCCGCGATCATGCCGGCGTAGATGCAGCTGAGCAGCGAGTTCGCGCCCAGGCGGTTCGCGCCGTGGTAGGCGTAGTCGCATTCGCCGGCCGCGTAGAGCCCTGGCACGTTGGTGGCCTGCTGGCGGGGCGAGTCCTTCACCATGTCGTTGTTGGCGTCGGCCTCGTAATCGACCCACAGCCCGCCCATCGAGTAGTGCACGGCGGGGAAGATCTTCATCGGCATGTGGCGCGGGTCGACGCCGACGAACTTCTCGTAGATCTCCATGATGCCGCCGAGCTTGCGATCGAGGACGTCGGCGGGGATGTGCGAGACGTCGAGGTAGACCGCCTCCTCGCCCGTAACGCCCATCCCCAGGTCGCGGACCACGTGGACGATCTCGCGGCTGGCCACGTCACGCGGGACCAGGTTCTTGTACTTGGGGTATTTCTCCTCGAGGAAATACCAGCGCTCCGGCTCCGGGATTGAGCGCGGGTCGCGCGGGTCGCCCTTCTTGCGCGGCACCCAGATCCGCCCGCCCTCCCCGCGCGCGGACTCGCTCATCAGGCGGTGCTTGTCCTGCCCCGGGATCGCGGTGGGGTGCACCTGGATGAACTCGGCGTTCGCATAGACGGCGCCGTCCATGTACGTGCGCCCGTTCGCCGAGCCGGTGTTGATGGTCGAATTGGTGGAGCGCCCGTAGACGATGCCGGGGCCGCCGGTGGCCAGGCAGACCGCGTCGGCGGGAAACGCCTGGATCTCCATGTTGCGCAGGTCGACGGCGACGATGCCCCGGCAGGCGCCCTGCTCGTCCTTCACGAACGACAGGTACTCCCAGTACTCGAACTTGCGCACCAGCCCCTCGGCCTCGAATCTCCTGACCTGCTCGTCCAAGGCGTAGAGGAGCTGCTGCCCGGTGGAAGCGCCGGAGAACGCGGTGCGGTGGTGGAGGGTCCCGCCGAAGCGGCGGAAGTCGAGCAGTCCCTCGGAAGTGCGGTTGAAGGGCACCCCCATCCGGTCGAAGAGGTAGATGATGGCGGGCGCCGTGTAGCACATGCCCTTGACGGGTGGCTGCTCGACGAGGAAGTCGGCGCCGCGGATCGTGTCGTACAGGTGGATGTCGGGGTGATCGCCTTCGCCCTTGGTGTTCACCGCCCCGTTGATGCCGCCCTGCGCGCAGACGGAGTGGCGGCGGTTCACCGGCACGATCGAGAAGAC
>WNGM01003545.1_pt1 | contig 12458 bp, 8 predicted proteins | sample 5400571 | NCBI WGS metagenome assembly WNGM01 (sample SAMN13153378, study PRJNA577476) | soil metagenome | isolation source: 100 cm soil or saprolite under Garry oak tree replicate 2 | place: USA:California | collected 2016-06-15
CGTCAAATCGGTAGCCACAAGTTTCGCGATTTCCGGGTACTGGATCTTGACAGCGACCTCACGACCATCACGAAGCTGTGCACGATGCACCTGGGCGATAGAAGCCGCCGCGATTGGTTTCTGCTCAATCTCAGCGAACACCTCCTGCGGACGCCGGCCAAGTTCCTGTGTGATCGCCGCCTCCATCTCCGACCATTTATGCGGTGGCATGCGATCCTGGAGCTTGGAGAGGGTGTGGATGTAGGCGGCAGGAAGCAGATCAGGCCTCGTCGAGGCAAACTGGCAGGCTTTGATCAGCGCCCCGCCGAGTGTGGCTGCCGTGTCCAGCACCCGGTTTGCACCGCGCTGATGCTGCAACTTCCAATCTTTCGGACCTATAAGGTTGGGCAATCGCCGCGCTCGTTCGCGTAGAGCGATATACCCTACAGAGATATCCGCCGCGACAGTTGACAACACCACCGTGCGCGACACTGCCGAGCTAACTGGAGTGATGCGGCTGTAACGCTCCTGCGTCCTGAGGCTAGCCTCCGTCCAGAGAAAAGAGTTCGAGCGGACCAGATCGCTCAAGCGGGCAATGAAAACAGTAGGGTTCAGCATTTCCTTACCTGTCAGGAAGACTGCCCATGTCTCCTCGATGGTGCGCCTGAGGCTCTCGTCAAGAATCCTCATCATACGGGTTTCTCCTTTATCCTATCACTTATGAGCTACTACCTTTTGGTTTTAAGCAGTTGGAGAGGATTTGACAGGACCCGCTGTATCTTCCTCATGAAGGAGACGTCGTTACGACTGGCTCCACTCTTCGGGTGGTTCATAAAAAAGTGGTACATGGCTTCACTGGCATCCGGACCCTGAGGATCGGTGTGGGAGCCGGTGGGGCTGCCTCCCGACCAGGCGTGCCCCATCTCGTGGATTTTCCAATATGCTTGCACGACGTTTCCTGTTTGATCTTTCCATGTATATACCGTGTATGCGCGCCCTCCAGGAACCTGTCCGGAAGTGGTGGTAGTGGGGTTCTTGAAGTCAGCATCATACAGGCCATGCGATGCCAGATGATTCGTCTGCATCCATTGCTGCACGACCTGATCACCATTGATAGGCGGAACGATTCTGTCACGTGTGCCTTGAAAAACAATGGTAGGCATCATACGCTTGCAGCCTCCCATTGCCTCATAAGCTCTCTGCCCTTGTTTTTCGGGGTCGGGGCCTCCTCTTCGCATCAATTTGAGGCCACTGATAATGTTCGTTACTGCTTGATACTCTACCCCTGAGTGCACACCAATGGCCGCATAGATATCCGGGTAGGTCGCTCCCAGGATGACAGCCATTGCTGCTCCGGCAGAGGCACCGACGACATAGACCCGGCTGCTATCAATCGTCCATTGTGAGGTATTCTCTCTGATGGCCTGGACCATGTGAGTAATGATTGCCGGTTCCCCACGGTCACGAAATTGATGTGAAGATTTAAACCAGTTCCAACAGAGGGTTCGGTTAGACGTACGCGTCTGCTGCGGATACACGACAATGAACCCATACTGCTCAGCCAGTTGATTCATGCGTGTACCAGCAGCGAAGTCGGCTGCCGACTGTGTACATCCATGTAACATGACAAACAATGGAACTGCTGTGCCGACGTGATAGGTTGTCGGCGTATACACAAAATACGGGTGACTGCTGGTAGGGTCTTGGTATATATATTCTTGCCACATAGTACTCTGAACTAGGGCCTGCATCCTAAGATTTCACCTCTCTGGGCTGTAGGCCGCGGGTCATCTCAGTCACGAGCAGGCTTGCCGCCACGCCACGGTTAACCGAGGAGTAAGGAGGGGGCGAGGCATGAAAGCTTCGCCCCCTCCTTAGTAAAGACAAACACACCACGTGGGCGCTGTTACTTCTCAAACACATACGTCCCAGGCGCTGGGACCATCGGCGGATAGGTCTCACTCCCCATCGATGGGGGCGCCACCAACTCCCCAGAGCGCACCTTTAGCCACTCGACCCAATCGGCCCACCAGCCCCCCTGATGAGACTCCGCCCCCTCTAACCACCGATCAGGACTCTTCGCTCGCTTCTCGTTCGTCCAGTAGCCTTTCCCCTTGCTCGGCGGTTGCAGCACTCCCGCCACATGGCCGCTGCCGCTCAGGACGAAGCGCGCTGAACCACCGACCAGCTGCGTCATCCGCCAGGCCGCCTTCCAGGGCACCAGGTGATCCTGTTCCGTTCCCACGGCATACACGTCCTGCCGGATATTGCGCGCGTCAATGGGTACCCCCTTGATGACCAGTTCACCGTGCTTGACCAGGCCATTCTCCAGGCAGACCTTGCGCAAGTAGAACGCGTGGGCCTTGTCGGTCATGCGCGTGCCATCATTGTTCCAGAAGAGCACATCGAAGGCCGGGGACTCTTTGCCCAGTAAGTAATTGTTGATCACGTTGCTCCAGATCAAGTCATTGGCGCGCATCATGCGGAACATCGTCGCCATCTCGCGACTCCCCAACACCCCGCGCGTCTTCATCTGTCGCTCCGCAAGCCGCAGCGCCGACTCATCAAAGAGGGCCATCAGATCATTGACCTCGGCATGGAAGTCCGCCAGCGTCACCACGAAGGTGGCCGCATTGACCGTCTCATCCCCCTTGGCTTCCAGATAGGGCAGTGTTGCTGCCAACATCTGTCCCGCGATACAGTAGCCCGCCGTATTGACCTTGGGTGAGCCGGTGATCTGCTTGATGACCTCCAGTGCCGCCAACGGGCCCAGCGTCACATAGTCCTCGAAGCCGACATCCGCCATGGAGGCATCGGGATTTTTCCAGCTGATCATAAAGACCGTGAAGCCGGAATCGACCAGGAGCTTCACCATACTGTTCTGGGGTCGCAGATCCAGCAGGTAGTACTTGTTGACCCACGGCGGGATATGTAGGATGGGGATCGCGTGCACCTGTTTGGTCGTGGGGCTGTACTGGATCAATTCGATCAACTGGTTGCGGTAGACGACCTGCCCCGGCGTGATCGCCAGGTCGCGGCCGACCTGAAAGGCCTTGGTGTCGGTGATCTGGATCTCCCCTTCCTTGAGGTCACGTAGCAGATGCTCCATGCCCTTGACCAGGTTCTGCCCACCGCTCGTAATCGTTTCGTGGATGACCTGCGGATTGGTGAAGCCGAAGTTGGTGGGGCTGATGGCATCCAGGAATTGGCGCAGCAGGAAAGTCAGCTTGTGCTTCTGCTTGACATCCAACCCCTCAATGCCCTCCACGGCCTTCAGCCAGGTCGTCGCAGTCAGCAGGTAGCTCTGTTTGAGCGCATCGAAGACCGGGTTCTGCTGCCAATCCGGGGCGCTGAAGCGTTTATCGCCCGCTTCCGGCTCGATGATCGGTTTGCGTTCCTTGCTCAGTCCCCAGAACGCGAGGGTGCTGCTGGTCATCACTTGACTATACTGCAGCGCGAAGTTGCTGTAGAGTCCCCACAGCCGCGTCGGATTTCTAAGGGCATCCAGCCAGACGCGTTGGAAGATACTGACAATTTCCCCCAAATCAATGGGCACGACCTCACTGACCGGATTGGCATCCCAGAGCCGATCGATGAGGGTGACCCAGGGATCCTCCTTGCGGCCGTGCTGGGCCTGGGCGAGGGCCTCTACGATGGGTTCGGCGGGATAGCCAGCTGTCGTATTATCAGCCAGGTCGACCCAGGACTCTACAATTTGCGCTCCGTTCGATGCTATTTCATTCATAGTGGTTAACTCCTTGGATGTAATCACCACATCCAAAGCTGAAACCAGGGTTCAGTTTTGGAGAGGGTGTTCCTATCTCTACACTCGATGATTGCAACTCAGCAATCTTAACACCAACTAGTTGGACATCACAAGGGGTGCCCAACTTTAAGAGCTTAAATCGTTCCTCCGCCCGTTACATCTAACACAGCGCCCGAAACAAAATCCGCGAGGGGCGAGGCTAAAAAGAGTACCGCTCCCGCCGCATCCTCGGGCGTTCCTGTGCGACCCAAAGGAATAAGCGACTTGGCCTGATGCCGCAAATGCTCGGGGATACCAAGGTGGATTTCCTCGCCATCGCGCTCTAGCATTTCTGCGTTCTTCTTCGGTGCTGTCAAACGTGTCTCAATGAAGCCAAAGCAGGCACAATTCACATTGATGTTGTAGCGGCCCCACTCCCTCGACAGCGTCTTCGTCATACCTATGATGGCAGCCTTGCCCGCCGAATAGTTAACCTGTCCCGGAATGCCATACAGGGCGGAAACCGATGTAATGTTGACGACCTTACGGGGGTTGGCCACGCCATTAGTAGCATGCTCATGCTTAGCGGCATCACGGATGAAGGACACAAAAGCCTCGCGCAGAATACGGAATGGGGCGGTTGTATGCACATCAAGCATCGCATACCATTGCTTGTCGGTCATACTCTGAATGACCGAATCCCAGGCGTAGCCAGCACTGTTAACAATGATGTCCAGATCACCAAACGAATCAAGGGTTGCTTTGATCAAGTGGGATGGAAATGCAGGGTCGGTGACATCACCTACTACTGCAATGGCACTGCCGCCGGCGTTCCGAATAGCAGCAACAGTCTCCTCAGCTGGAGCCGGGTCAATATCGCTTACAACAACCAAGGCTCCCTCTGCCCCCAGCTTCTTTGCTGAAGCAGCCCCGATACCACGACCAGAGCCGGTTACAATTGCAACTTTGCCATCGATCATACCCATAACTCTCATTGATCTCCTTTTTGCTAACTTTAATGAGGTGAAGCGGCTACAAAGGTTCCGCGACTTTCACCATTTGAATGGGTAACAACGGGTAGTAAAATGGAGAGTCAAGCTTTGTGATACTTGATACTAGCTGCCATACAGTCTACCCACGCACTACAGTGACCTGGCGGGTCTTTAACACAGCCGTGACCTGCTGATTGCTCCTGCTTTCCAGTCACCAGGAAATCGGCTATATGCTTCTTACCCCTATATTTAAGATGAATATAGATGCTAAATACATTATACAGTATGCTGAGCATTTTGACAAGGGAAGGATCTTGCTAGTTGGAGAGTGTATTCGACAGAATAGGATGTTATACTTAAGGAAGTTCAGCCAGAGCACCAGGCAAGTATTTTGAAAGATAATTCGCCACACCCGGTTGGCTTTCCCACATGAAGGAGAAAACATTATGGGCATAGATTTTCGAAACCTCAAACTCCCTGTTGCCTTGAGGGGCAAGGGGAATAGTCAAGATGAGATTGATTACAAAGAAAGCTTCGTCGCCTGGACGGAACAACTACTCGATCAAACAAACTTGAGTGAAGAGCAGATTCAAGCTCAAACGCTGCCAGAGCTCAAGCAGAGTTTAGAGAGAATGAATCAACTCATCGAAAATCTGAAAAAGTCTATCGGTACGGCCAGTTTTAAGAGTGAACTGGTAGGGCAATCGAGTATCTACACTTTGCCTTTGTTACTGGAAAGGCAAAAGATGGTGATTGATCGTATCAGGCAACTGGAGTCAGAAGAGGAAATCACCAAATTAGTGAGCGTGGTCAGGAGTGATACTGCAACCGATGTACAGCAAGAAATAGAAAAAATGAAGTCGATGAATGAGACCTGGGTGGCGATATCGATTGCAAATGAGCGAGCCCGCAATGAGGCTTTGGAGGCAGCAAATACGGTCTCCGAAGAGACGCTTCATCGCCAGGGAAAAGCGGCAACAACGAGGGGCAGATGGCCAGCATTGCCCAAATTTATCGAAAACGAATCTGTCCCCACCATTATCAGCGCGTTTTTAATAGTGATCATTGTGCTTTGCCTCTTAGTATTCAGTTTATTCCATGTAACGACGCCGCAAATTCTGAACGATGCTTTTCTCGTCATCTTGGGGTATTTTTTTGGACAAGCCATAGCCAAAGCTACAACTCGTAAACAAGATTGAAATTGTGGCTGGACTCTACAACGGTGACGGGACGCATTTCAAGTCCCGCAGGCGGCAAGCTTGGAGAATAACTTGTACATCAGGTTCACTAGCGTAAACACACCAGGTAAGCCGACCGCTGCGAGTGCTGTTGCTGCGTGCAAAACAGTGTGTTTAAGGGATGTCTTTTCGCCTTTACGCCAGTATACTTAAGAATGGAGATGGAGGAACTTTGCATACGGAGCGAGCGAGGTGAAGCCACATCGTATCTGCCAGGAAGATTCACCTGCTCCTGCCTGGTTTCTTCGTGCATCATCAAGAGACCGCTATTTCGTATCCTGTATTCGACTATCGTAGTTCAACAGCGTCCTAGACGCACAAGGAGAACGAACCATGACCAAACCATTTCAGGGCATCGTCAACCTGGATATCCGCGACTCCAAGCCCGACTGGGAGCCGTACGAGCAGCCCAAAGCGCCAGAAGGTGCGCCCAATGTCCTCTACATCGTCTGGGATGACGTGGGTTTTGCCGCGATGGAGCCGTGGGGTGGCTTGATCGAGACCCCCACCATGAACCGCCTGGCACAGGGTGGTCTCACCTACACCAACATGCACACCACGGCGCTGTGTTCTCCCACGCGCGCCTGCTTGATGACCGGGCGCAACCATACCACCAACGGTATGGCCTGCATCTCAGAGGCAGCGATCGGTTTTCCCAACGCCAACGGCCATATCCCGTTCGAGTGCGCAACCGTCGCCGAGGTGCTCAATGAGCACGGCTTCAACACCTACATGCTCGGCAAGTGGCATCTGTGCGCCGAGGATGAGATGAACATGGCCTCCAGCAAGCGCAACTGGCCGGTGGGACGCGGCTTCGAGCGCTTCTATGGCTTTCTGGGCGCCGAGACCAACAACTGGTATCCAGACCTGGTGCATGATAACCATCCGGTCGAGCAGCCCAGCAGCCCAACGGAGGATGGATCAGAAAAAGGCTACCATCTTTCGAGAGACCTGACGGACAAGGCGCTTGAGTTCATCAAAGACGCCAAAGCCGTGGCTCCCGATCGGCCCTTTTTCATGTACTTCTGCCCTGGCGCCTGCCACGCGCCGCATCACGCGCCCAGGGAGTGGGCTGACAAGTACAAGGGCAAGTTTGACATGGGCTATGAGCGCTACCGCGAGCTGGTGCTCGAGCGCCAGAAGCAGATGGGCCTTGTGCCAGAGAATACCGCGCTGTCGCCGATCAACCCGATTGGCACGCCGTCCGAGACGAAGAGCCCTGATGGGAAGCCTTTCCCAGCCCTGGATTACGTCAAGCCCTGGGACGCACTGCCCGAGAACGAAAAGCAGTTGTACCGGCGCATGGCCGAGGTCTACGCGGGCTTCCTCAGCTACACCGATTACCAGATCGGCAGGATCATCGACTTCCTGGAACAGTCGGGACAGCTCGACAACACCCTTGTAATAGTGATCTCCGACAACGGCGCCAGCGGTGAGGGTGGACCTACCGGCTCGGTCAACGAAAATAAGTTTCTCAACGGCATTCCTGACAGCCTGGAGGAGAACCTCAACTACCTGGATGTGCTGGGCAGCCCTCTGACGTACAACCATTACCCCACCGGCTGGGCGATGGCCTTCAACACGCCGTTCAAGATGTGGAAGCGCTATAGCTATAACGGCGGCATCTGCGACCCCTTTCTGATCTCCTGGCCTAAAGGGATCAAGAGCCGTAGTGAGGTGCGCCACCAGTACCACCATGCCATCGACATCGTGCCGACAATCCTCGACGTCGTGGGCGTCGAAGCTCCAGATGTGGTCAAAGGATATACACAGTACCCAATCGAAGGCGTCAGCATGCGCTCTAGCTTTGACGAGGCACAGGCCCCTTCGAACAGGCAGACCCAGTACTACTCGATGTTAGGGACGCGCGGCATCTGGCACCAGGGTTGGAAAGCGGTCACGACCCACCCGGCGATCTCCGGCTGGGGCAACTACACGCAGGACACCTGGGAGCTCTACCATACGGCCGAGGATCGCTCCGAGAGCCACAATCTCGCCGCGCAGCACCCGGACAAGCTGCAGGAGTTGATCGGGCTGTGGTTCTTCGAGGCGGGCAAATACCAGGGATTTCCCCTGGATGACCGCGTAGCTCTCGAAATTGTCCTCACTCCGCGCCCGAAAATGACAAAGCCGCACGAGCGGTATGTCTATTACCCGGACACGGCCGAGGTACCAGAGGCGGCAGCGGTCAGTATCATCAACCGCTCTTACGCGATCAGAGCCGAGGTCGAGATTCCGGCCAGCGGTGCCGAGGGAGTGATATTCGCACACGGGAGTCGCTTTGGGGGACACGCCCTCTATATGAAGGACGGCAGGTTACACTACGTCTACAACTTTGTCGGCTCATTCGAGCAGAAGATCAGTTCCAGCAAGTCGGTGCCAACCGGGGCCTTGACCCTCTCCGCTATCTTCACCAAGGAGGGAGAGAACCCACCGCACGTCGCCAACGGCACCCTGGCCATCTACATCAACGACGAGAAGGTCGGCGAGAGTAAGATCAGGACCCAGCCGGGCAAGTTCTCGATAGCTGGCGAGGGGCTGAACGTTGGTCGCGATGGTGGCGAGCCGGTCACGCCTGACTATCCAGGCGAGTATCCCTGGCCATTCACCGGCACAGTCAAGCAGGTGGTCGTGGATGTCAGTGGGGAGGTGAACATTAATCACGAAGTCGAAGCGCACGCGATGCTCATGCGTGAGTAACATCGTAGCGATCTGAGATTTCGTGCTCGCGAGCACGGGCAGGGTGATGGCTTCGCAAGGGGCCATCACCTGGGAGACAAACGTATGAGCGTGAACACCAAACTTTTTATGTTATTGTAAGTGTAGCAGATTTCTCTGCGAAAGGAACGAATCCATGAGCGAAAATACCGAACCCCAGGTCGATGAAATTGAGGCCCTGTTTGTGCAGAGCGCTCGAGGACTGACGACTAGCAGCGGCTCCGTGACGTTTCACGGGCTGGCACACTCCACTTTATTCTTTGCCGATCGGCCCCAACGGGTTGTAGGCCACCTGAGTTCCAAGAAGTTCGTTGACCAGTGGGGCGAGGGTGAAGACAGCTTCGCCGACGATCCACCGAACGCCGTTGTGTCCTTCCTGGAGGATGGGGACACGGTCCCCGAAGAAGTGACGATGACCATCAGCGAACCGAAACTGGACGGGGAGACCCTCACCTATAAGGTCGATATCCTTGACGGAACGCTGCCAGCCAGTGCGGGGCCGTGTTCGCTGTTCATTGACCCGGTCGGCAGACCGTTGTCGCCGGTGTCGGTCATGGGCGTGCGTCGCCGTCAACGCCGCCGTGGTCGCTAGTAGTGATGCTCTAACCTGAACGGGGCGAGGGCAAGGGCAAGAGTCATTGCCTGTAATTTCGGGCAATGACGCTTGTGGTCGCCCCTGGACGCAATCACGTATCTATCGCTGGCAGCAGCGTTTCTGAATGCAAGGAAATAGAATGCAAACACGCCAGACGACACGATCAACTCATGTTCTTATTGATCGTCGACGCTCGCAAAAATAGTGCGTTTTCAAGATGTATTTTTGTGCCCTGGAGAATAAACTGGTAATAGTGATTCATATGTTTCCGTTAGCAACGACAGAAATAGGAGGAGTCTTATGACTACCACAACCACCCCGTCCACAGTGGCAACTGAATGGACTCGGGAATTGACATCACGGGCTGAGCGCTATGCTGCCGGGAAGGCGCTGCGTAGCAAGACGCCCCGTTCAAGCCATGGAGAGTGGACGCCAGACCCCGAGCGCCCCGACCCAATTAGTATCTTGGAAGAGTCAAATAAGACGCGGCTGGAACACCTGGTGCCCATCCGCTTTGGACGCATGTCGCTGTCAGCTTTCACGTTCTATCGAGGAACAGCAGACATCATGGCGAATGACCTTGCCAAGACGCCCGTTTCAGGCATCCAGGCGCAGCTCTGCGGCGATGCCCATCTGAGCAACTTCGGCGTCTTTGCCTCCCCGGAGCGCCAGCAGGTCTTCGATGTGAACGACTTCGACGAGACGCTGGCTGGCCCCTGGGAATGGGATGTCAAGCGATTGGCAGCCAGCGTTGTCATAGCCGGTCGACAGAATGGCTACACCGCCCAGGAGAGCAGACAGGCTGTAGTGAGGTGCATGCAACGCTACCGTGAGAGTATGCAGCAGTTTGCCCTGATGAACCACCTGGATGTGATATTGTTGGCGAATGAAACAAGGGGTGGAATGTGAGATACTAGAGAGAAATTGGCAAGACACGCAGCAAAGGGGAACCGATGTCATTACAACCACAAGCAATACCACCAATCCCAGAAGAAACGGCACGTGTGGCACATGCCGTTTTACCCAAAGGAAATATTTTTACTCAGATGCGAGATGAATTTGGGACATTTTTTCGAGATGAGGACTTTCTTGACTTATTTTCCGAGAAAGGACAGCCAGCAGAAGCGGCCTGGCGTCTGGCCCTCGTGATGGTCATGCAATATGCTGAGGGGTTAACTGATAGACAGGCAGCAGAAGCAGTGAGAACGCGGATTGATTGGAAATATGCTGGTACCGCTTGGAAATAACTGATCCTGGATTTGACTTTTCCGTGCTGAGTGAATTTCGCAGTCGATTGACTTCCAAATCAGGCGGAGCGCCGCATTTTTGCTATCATGCTCTCTCAGTTTCGGGAACGAGGATGGATAAAAGAGCGAGGAAAACAGAGAACAGACTCAACACATGTTTTGGCGGCAATCAGGACAACAAATCGTCTTGAATGTGTTGGAGAAACGATGCGTCATGCACTCAATGTTCTCGCTGAAGTGGCCCCAGATTGGCTGTTAGAACAGATGAAGCCCGAGTGGGCAAAGCGTTATCAGTCGCGCTTTAGCGACTTTCGCGAACCCTCGGATGAAAAACCGCGGAGAGAGTTTGCAGAGGAAATAGGCGCTGATGGGCGCTATCTTTTAGAGAAAGTGTATGGAAGCACAAGTCATACCTGGTTACGAGATCTACCGGCTATAGAAATACTAAGATGTATCTGGATACAACACTATCATGCAAGTGAACAGGGAGCCCCATGGAGAAAAGATCAAGAGCTGCCTCCATCAGCATTGCTTGTTCAATCTCCTTATGATATTGAGGCACGGTATAGCAAGAAGAAAAATACAGGATGGGTCGGATAGAAAGTTCATTTTACTGAAACAGGTGATTCTGATCGACCAAATCTTCTCCTTGAAGTAACAACGACTTCTGCGACAAATCCAGATGGGGATGTTATGGAGGATCTTCATAAGCGTTTGGCAGAAAAACAGGTGCTTCCCAACCAACATTTCGTCGATAAAGGCTATGTAAATGCTGAAATGCTCGCAAAAAGTCAACAGGTACATCAAATAGATATCATTGGACCTGCTCTCCCCGATACATCATGGTCATCGAAGGATGCAGAACGCTTTGATCAGAGCGAATTCAGCATTGATTGGGAGTCAAAGAGCGTTATCTGTCCTGCTGGACAAAAAAGTCGAGATGGGGGAAATATCCCTGATAGACACGGAAAGCCGAGTCTTCGCATACGGTTTCCTTTACCAGTATGCCGATCCTGTCCACTTCCCTCCCAGTGTACACCAAGTGCAGCAAAAGTTCTTATTCTGCGCCCTGATAAACAAAGCTATCAGGCACTTCAAGAAAACCGTAAGCGTCAGGAAACACCAGAATTTCGCGTGCTCTATGCGAAACGAGCAGGAGTCGAGGGTACTGTTGCTCAAGCGGTACGAACCTGCGAGATACGAAGATCACGGTATATTGGGCAGAAAAAGCTGAATCTTCAAGCATTTCTCACCGCTACATCTATGAACGTCCTTCGTGCTTGTCATTGGGTAGCAGAAGAAAAACATGCAACTGCTCCTTCCTCTCGCTTTGCGAAGTTGGTTGCTTTTGTTCAGCAAGTCCCTGCTGCTTAGCTTCTGGCAATTCGCCAACAATATCGATGTGTGGTACTACCACATCGACGTGGAAGGCATTCTCGCGATGGTACGTGGCATGGCAGGTGCCAAAAGGCTCCAAAAACGCGTGGAAGAAGCGTCGGCAAAAGCCAGCAAGCGCACCCGCATCGAAACATTCCCGAAGCTGACCGAGGCCGTGAATGGTCAGTATCACATCAAGGATGAGCCGCCGTTGATCTTTCACTACGATCCACTTGACACCAGTAAGAACAATCTGGATACCGAAGAGTGGAGAGCGATGGTGAGAGGATTCCTGGCGAGCTTGCCGGAGGAGCGGCGCATCATCGTCATGCGGTACCGTGGGGTTGACATCGCTCAGAAAGTCGTGGGAGTAGGCAGCGTGGGCACGCGCTGTGCCATCGTGTTGTGCTTAGGAGGAGCAGAGGGAGATGACCCGTTGATCATGCAGATCAAGGAGGCGTCGGTGCTTGAGCCGTACGTGGGGGCGAGTCCGTATAAGAACCACGGGGAGCGGGTGGTGGTAGGCCAGCGCATGATGCAGGCGGCCAGCGATATCTTCCTGGGCTG
>WNGM01003546.1_pt1 | contig 12458 bp, 10 predicted proteins | sample 5400571 | NCBI WGS metagenome assembly WNGM01 (sample SAMN13153378, study PRJNA577476) | soil metagenome | isolation source: 100 cm soil or saprolite under Garry oak tree replicate 2 | place: USA:California | collected 2016-06-15
TCTGCTCCAAACTGGTTCCTGTTTCTGATCACAGAATTGCAGAACTGGTCAAGTCGACGGAAAACTCGTTCAGAGCCCTCAACATAGCCTTCGCCAACACTCTATCCCGCGCCTTCCCAGACATCGACACCATAGAACTGATCGACGCGGCCGCGACAAAATGGAACTATGTTGCTCACTATCCGGGACTGGGGACTGGAGGATACTGTATTCCCCTCGCCCCTGAATATCTCATCGAAGGGTCCCGTAGCAAGGGAGAGCACATCGACCTTCTTTCGCAGATCAACCAAGTCAACAGATCACAGACCAGATTCGTTGGAGAACTCATTGCAAAGAGCCTCTCCGGAAGCACAGTCGGCATACTCGGCCTTAGCTACAAGCGTAATCTGAAAGTCCACGTTCTGTCGCCGACCATAATGCTCGCCGAGGTTCTGAAGAGAGAGGGAAAGCATGTAGTAATTCAGGACCCATTCTACTCCCCGAAAGAGATAGAGGAGATCGCTGGGGTCGGCACCTTCAGGTACCCAGACGATCTGATAAAATTTGATTCTGTCGTCGTGTCTGTTCCCCACCTTGAATACACCGAGACTCCCGTGCCAGCACTCTTGAAATCCATCAAGTCAGGCACCTTCGTGCTAGACGCAGAGGGTGCCTGGCAGAGTTACAGAGACTTCTTCCAGCAAAAGGGCATCGACTATCGAAAGATAGGCGACGCCGGTTGGGCATTACCGAGATTGGTGAAATGAACGGACCAACCCCTCGTGTATCGGTCGTGATTCCATGCTATAACGAACAGGACAATATTCAGAATTGTGTGCAGCAGGTGGCGGAAGTGCTTTTTGCTGAACAGATTCCATACGAGATCCTCGTAGTGAACGATGGGAGCTCGGACGGTACCCTAGCTCAGGCCCATTCGCTCATGCCATCCAATTCTTTCGTTCGTGTGATTGACCTTGGAGAGAACTGTGGTAAGACAATCGCTCTAAAGGAAGGGGTCCGTCGAGCCAGAGGCGATATTGTTGCATTCTTCGACGCTGATCTTCAATATAGCGCGAAAGATATAGTCACTATGATCGCCCGATTGGGTGACAAAGTTGACTTCGTGAATGGAACCAGGGACTATAATGGCTATGGTGCTTCGAGAACAGCGTTCTCCCGTCTCTACAATAGAGTCGTACGATTGCTATTTCGTTTTCAACTCAGAGATTCTAATTGCGGAATAAAGGTCTTGAGAAGAAAAGCCGCAGACGCAGAAACAATTTTCAACTATGGGCTTCCTTTGGTCGTACCTCTCTTGAAGATTAGGGGATTCGGATCGACCGAGGTCCCGGTAATGCTGCATGAAAGAACGAACGGAGAGTCGAAGTACTTTCAAGATGGACAGTTCTTGGGCGGTTCTAAGAACATTAAAGATATTGTCTTTCATTCAATGATGCTTCTCAATCTCTTGGCCCACGCTCCTTCTGAGTGGAGCTCAAGAGATCGCGTCTCAAGAACTAGCCCAATTTCCTAGCCCCCTGGCTTTGCAGGAAGCAAAGTACCAATGGCGAGAATCGTAGTTCTTAGCCGACGAAACATTCTGCACCCTCGTGCAGGAGGTGCCTCCCTCTACGTTCACGAGATATTCAGGCGACTGGCAGAGAACCACGATGTGACCGTTGTTGCTGAGGGCGCGGAGTCGAGTAAACGCGTAGAGGAAATTGATGGCCTAACATATGATAACGCCCATGGGAGCATGCTGAGATTCAGGCTGCCCCTAAGCTACATCAGAAGGTTCGCTCGAGATGCCGATATTCTAATTGATAATGCAGATGTCGCAATCCCTTGGTTTTCGCCCCTATTTTCCAAGAAACCAGTAATCACGATAATCCACCAACTTGTGCGTGAGGTCTTTTACGAAGAACTCCCGAATATCCTCGCAACACTCGGATACCTATCCGAGCCAGCAATCTATCGGCTGTATTCAAAATCACTGATTGTTGCCATGTCAAAGAGCACTGCAGACGATCTCCTCCAATTGGGGATACCCAGGGAAAATATCAGAATCATCGGCCCAGGATGTTCGTACCCATCTAATCAACGAGTGCCTCTAGAAATGCGCTCGCAAAAGTTGATCGGATGTGTTAGCAGGCTCATGCACTACAAAGGATTGCAGTTTGCAATAGAGGCAATAAGTCGAATCCAAAAGGAACTTCCAGACATAAAGCTCGAGGTCGCTGGTTCCGGACCGTATCGTGAAGAACTAGAAGAGCTTGCTAGACACATAGGCGTGGATACCAATGTTACCTTCTTAGGGAGAGTCTCAGAGCAGAGGAAGCTCAAACTTTATCGCGAATCAAGAGCGATTCTCCTTCCATCAATCCGAGAAGGTTACGGTTTGTCTGTCATAGAGGCTAACTCAGTTGGAACCCCGGCTATCGGGTGGAATGTACCAGGCCTCAGGGATTCCATCATAGATAATACAACTGGGCTTCTCGCGAGTTTCCCGAGTAGTAGAGATCTGGCGCGACAAATTCACAATATCATGACCGACGATTCAACCTGGTGCAGCATGTCTGAGAGTGCATGGAAATGGGCGAATAATCATTCTTGGGACAGATCTGCCAAAGATTTTGGGGACTTCGTCGATCATGCTTTGAGAAGTCATCCAATACCTTGAGATTGGACCCCTATTGGCTAGCATCACCGTAGTCATTCCGACGTTTGATTCGTCGCGGACAATAGGGCGCTGCTTGGCCTCAGTCAACAACCAAACCTCCCAGTGCGAAGTGATCTTAGTTGACAATTGCAGTAGGGACGGAACCATTGAGATTGCTAGACGTAACGGCGCTACAGTAATCCTGAGAGCCGCAAACCGAAGTGAGGCCAGAAATATAGGCTTCAAACAGTCATCTTCTGTCGCGGTTCTCTTCATTGATTCTGATATGATACTCCCTCCCACGCTGATCGAGGAATGCGAACAGGCCTTGGTTAGCCATGATGCATTGCTAATACCTGAAATTTCGATAGGTATGGGCTACTGGGCTACCTGCAAATCTATGGAAAGGAGGACGTACATCGGAACTAGAGTGCTAGAGGCGGCCAGGTGCTTCCGGAGGGAGCGGCTTTCACCTTTGGGTGGCTTTGACCCCTCTCTTGAAGCTGGCGAAGATTGGGACTTACAACAGAGAGCTGAACTGGCCGGACTCTCATTCGGTCGAGTAGACTCGAAGATCATCCATGATGAGGGACGCCTCAGATTGGCGACTATTTTGAAGAAGAAATACTTCTATGGGAAGACAATTGGAAGATACCTTCGGAAAAATCATACCATTAGTATCAGGCAACTCAATCCAATTACTCGGATAATAACTCCGAGCTTGAAGGTTGCAGTAAAGAACCCTTCCTATGGCATCGGAGTATTCGTAATCAAAAGCCTTGAGTTCACTGTGGCGGGCCTCGGACATATCAGCGTTAGTATTCGGCGTTAGATCTCGTTGCTTTCGACAATTTTCCAATTTCTCAAGATCAACATCGTGTATCTTGGCTTGGCCCTTGTAGTAGTTCTTGAAACACTAGTCCTCTCTTGGTCAAGTGGAACACCAATCGGAGGAGACCTACTGTTCCCGTTTAATCCAGCACTAGTCGGTCGGTACCTGTCAGCGTGGAATGGGTGGGTAGATACAGGAACAAACGTTCCCTATGTACTGGCAGGTCCTCCTTTATTCGATGCGACATTTTTCGCAGCCTCGGAAACGCTGGGCCTTTCTCTTAATCAGTCAATTTGGTTGTTTTTCGGATCAATATCGTATGTGGGTGCGGCTGGAACTTGTTATCTCCTCCACACTATCTTCCCCCACTTTCGCAGATGGAAGATTTCAGGATTCATTTCGGGGCTTGCGTTTCTCTATAGTCCGCTCTACGTTGTTGATACTTACAAATCATTGTTCCTTGGCGTGGTGGAGAGGTCGGTTTTCCCGATAATTGTCGCATTTTACGTTGAGGGTCTGCGTAGAGAAGATTTCAGGTACTCTCTTGGTGCGGCTTTACTTTCCTTTCTCGAACTCGGCCGCTTTCCTGTGGTTTCCGCGAGGTACGGTCTTGCCGTCTTGAGCGCAATGATCGTCATATCGGGGGTATGGATTATCTCATCTCCTAAAGGCAGAAGAGAGGGACGATTTCCGTTTTCGATGAAGTTTCTTGTTCTAACAGCCGTGCTAATTCTCGCTGTAAACGCCTATTGGATCACTCCCTACCTAGAGCTGAGATCAAGCTACGCGAGCACACTCGCGGCCTTCCCCCTCGATTTTTCGGCGAATCGCTGGTCGACGCTGACCAACTCAATTCGCCTCCTTGGATCATGGCCGCTCCATAGTGAGTACGTTCCATACGGTTCAGTCTACTCCCTCAATCTAGCTGTGATTGTTTTCACGTTCGTTTTGCCCATCACCGCACTCAGCTCTGCTGCACTAGAAAGAGGGAGGAGGGTCATTCTGGTCACGGTCGGAGCTATTTTGCTGATCTTTCTTTCTAAAGGAACCAATGAACCATTTGGGTTCGTTTTCTCCGCATTGACAAGTTTTTCTGTGCTCAAGGTCTTCTATATTTCCGATTCCTTTGAACAGTTTCTTCTACAAGCATATTGTATAATGATAGGAGTCACGGTATCAACGATATTTGCCTACCTTTGGAAACATCGCGGGCTCAAACAACAACTGTTAGGTATCGGCATACCTGTCTTGCTAGTGGTTTCCATCCTCATAGCTGCGTGGCCAATAACAACGGGGACGGTGATGACGAATTATTTCTCGCCTAACCAGAGGGGAGTGACCATACCTTCTTTCTACTATGGCGCTGCTCGATGGCTGGACGATAACGCCGGCTCGTCAAGGGTTCTCATCGCTCATAACCCAAGTGTCTACGAATCGACCGACTGGGGCTTTCAAGGAGCCACAGAATTCTATCAGTTATTCTTTAACTCCAGAGTTATTACCGGAACGGCCACCCAATACTCTTCTTCGTCATCACTATTGAGAGATGTCTACAATGTCTATTATCGTTTCACCACGGAAACCCCGATTTATTCAGTTGGAAATGTGACATTTCGAACCCTTACAAACTCCACATGGGCATCGTCTCAATCGGACAGCGTCGAGGTCGTCAAAGATGGGTCTGCCCTCGGTCCCTATCTGAATTGGAAGATCGGCCCGAACCCTGACTCTTCGCGGGAAATATCGAAACAGTTGTCCACGACGAATTGGACATTGTATGACGCTTTGGCGCTAAGAATAAACGGAACATTCCAAACCAATGCCCTCTCTGTCGGCATTGGCGACAGCGATGGACTCGTTGGATGGTATTATTTCTCTGGACACATTCGTGAAACTCTGGATGGCTGGTCAACCCTCTTCCTTCCTCTGATGGGTTCCGACGAATCCAGATTCAACGCGAATTCCGTTGCTAGCCTATTCTTGAGATATACGCAAACTAACAATGAATCCGCAAGCATCTCTCTCGCCGATTTCCACCTTGCAAGAATATCTTACGAATCAACGTCCTGGGCAAAGACTCTTGGCCTTCTGGGAGTGCGATACATACTTGAGGACAGGTCCCTGTTGCAGGGCCGGTGGACCTTCCCCATCTTGAACGACACTGCGGCATTTTCTCCCGCCTATGCATCAGGACCAATCGAAATCTATCGAAATTTCTACGCCGGGACTATGCTCTACTCTCCATCCAAGATCGAGTTTGCCTCATCTAACACGGGTGATTCCCAGTTGACTTCCCTAGGCACCTTCGCTCCCAATGAATCTGCGTTCGTAACCGACTCCCAAATCTTTTCCTTACTAAATTCGACATCCTTGTCGCCAGCGATCGTGAAAGTAGCATATCAGTCCTCTTCGACTTATCGAATCGATGCCTCAGCTAGAGGACCGTTTGTTATCATCTTATCCGAAAATTTTGACCCAAACTGGAATGCTTGTGATAGTCACGGCAATTGTTTCAGTCACTTTTACGCGAACGGATTTGGAAACGGTTGGTACATTCCGATTCCAGGTAGCTACGAAATATCGATAAGTGACTCGAATCAGATCTCCTATACGTTAGCATTCGCTTTTTCGCTTGTCACGATCGCAGTCTTGGCTTCGACCTTGCTTACAAGCTTCGTTCTCCGCTATGGAAGTAGAAAAAGAGCAGTAGGAATGCAAGATTGAAAATAGGGGTTGTACCAGCGGCGGGCCAAGGGCGTCGACTTGGTTACCTGAGTTCGATCCTCCCCAAGTCTTTGTTTCCTCTCTATGACAGGCCAATCATTCATCACGTAATGAACAATCTGCAACTCTTGGGCGTGAATTCTGTTTATGTCATAGTGAACTTCCAAAAGGACAAAATCGTGGAGTACTTCGACAGGCTGGCGGATTCCATCGGCATAGACGTCAACTTCGTCGTGCAGAGAAAACTAACGGGAATAGCGGATGCCATTGCTTTGACCCGAGGATACTTCAAGGAACCATTCCTATGCATCCTTGGCGATGACGTAACGCTTGGGGAGCTATCTCCTTTCGTAGATCTCTTCATTAGAAATGACTCGGTTGTAGCCGAAGTTTTGGCTAATGAAAGGGATGAATCTATGCTTAAACGAACATGTTGTGTCGAACTCGCCGAAAATGGACTGATTAGTCGGATCGCAGAGAAACCCAAAAGACCCTTCTCTCATTTGAGAGGGTGCGGCGTATACGCGTTTCGAGACGACATATTCGACTTCATCAGTAGGACCCCTCGCTCACGAAAAAGAGGAGAGAAGGAAATAACGGACGTCATTGCCGAAGCTGCAAAACAGAAACTAGCAACTGGTTGGATTCTTCGAGGAAGGAATTTCAACATCAATAGCTATGAAGACCTGTTTACGGCGTGGAACCATCTTAGGCGCGAAGTGGGCCTGTTTGGAAAATTCAACCACCGCTAGCATCATTTTGCTCAATTTCAATGGCCTCCGATTCGTAAAAAACTGCATGTCAACAGTTTTTGAACAGAACTATCCTTCTTACGAAGTCGTTCTAGTTGATAACGGCTCTAAGGACGGAAGCGTTGAGCTCGTACAACAGATTGCCATCGCCCATCCTAACATCCCCTTCAAGTTAGTGAGAAATGAGAGGAATCTAGGTTACTCCATCGCTAACAATCAGGGCGTCAACGTCGCGTCGGGAAAATATGTTGTTCTGCTCAGCAACGACATTAGAGTAGAACCGGATTGGCTTAGCTCAATGATTGCTGTTCTAGATACTCGGACCGATATCGCGGTTGCTCAAAGCGAGATGTATTCACTATACTCACCGTCCATCCCGGACCCGCAAGCGAACTACTTAGATGTGCTCGGCTTATGTCACAGATACCTGCCGAGACCGCAGATCACTGAAGTCTTTTACTCCGAAGGCGCTTGCATGTTCATTCGACGAAAAATCCTAGCGGAGACAGGTGGTCTGTTCGATCGCGATTACATAATGTTCAACGAAGACGGAGATTTTTGTTGGAGGGCGAAGCTGATGGGATACAAAGTATGCGTTATTCCTCAGTCGAGGGCCTTTCACGCCCGAGGAGGAACAGTTTCGGGCATCTTGATCAAGACACAGCCACTATTTGTCTTCAGCACAACTCGGAACAGACTAATCACGCTTTACAAGAATTACGAGACGCGTAACGTTATCAGATTCCTTCCTCTGACCCTTGGGTTTGAGAGCGCGAAAAGCCTGTGGCTTATTATCAATCGACGCCATCGTGCTGGGCTCAGTGGCATAAGAGGCATAGTCGCGTTCTTGGTGGGTTTACCCAAGACACAGCGGAAACGGCTAATCGTACAGCGAATGAGAAAGGTTGGTGATAGCGCCATCATTTCCCAAATGCTTCCCTTGAGGGAGGCTGTTCGAGCGTCTACCTTACACGCGGTCAAAATCACACATGAATGGTGGCAGGGATCGACCACGATTTGAAAGGTTTGTCTCATCAAGGAATCGCTGGCCTACGCAGGAAGAGCCTTGAGATAGATGCACACCGAGGAGTTTAGATGAGAGGGGGCAGTTCACCAAATGCCCGAGCAGGTAGAGACAAGCTATTTCCCTCCACTTCCCTTTCATGATGACATAATCTACTCTCATATGGTCTACGTCACGCCGTAGAGATCCGTCGTCCTTATGTCGACAATCGCCTTAGTGCCGGTCTTTGGTCATCTGAGGAGGGTCCAAATGAACTACTGTGACCGATTCGTCAGGTTCAAGCCAGACCGTGGCCGGGGTCGATGTGAATATGACGGTGCCATTTTTCGATATCTGGGATACCGAACCTCCCGCAATGTACACTGCTTCAGGCACTCCGTCTCGATTTGCGTAGGTAAATGGCGAGCTTCCCACATCAATTGGGGATAGACCCTGAGGGTTGTACCCAAGGTTCCCTGTAACCCTGCATAATGAGCAATCCATCTGGCCTATTCCACCTTCTCCGTTACCTCGCAGGTCATTGTTTGATATGAGCACATCGGTTATTTGATTGGACAGCTGTAATACGGAGACTCCATAATTTTGTGTCGGCGTGGTTTGATCGTCAAAGCATCGATTCCCAACAATTGAGACATTCGATATCACCGGGAATGCTTGAGTCTGAACGATTATTCCCGCTCGTTGGGTCGGGGACGCTCCGGTGACTTGGCAATTATTGTAGCAAATATTTCCTTCGATGATCGTGTCTGAGGAGGAGACCATTATTCCAGAAAGAGCGTTTGCCTTACAAATATTGCCCTTTATGATCAAGGTTCGCAATGCCGGACCAAGCGGTGCGGAAGAGTTGACTAATATTCCGTAGCCCGATCCTCCAGAATTGGGAGCTTCAAAGCAAGTATTCGCTTCTACAATTATGTCCTCACAGCCTCCCCAACCGATGAATATGCCAGGCCCGTAGCCAGAAACCTCGTTGCCTCTTATGATGATCCGCTTCGTGTTATCATCTACGATTATTCCTGGTGTCTCGTCTGATGGCCCTGGAGTCTTCATGAGAATGTTATCTGAAACGATTGACTCCGTGTCGAAGTGCAGGTATATTCCGCTTCCAACTGTTTCACTTATCATGTTGTGGTGAATATTGGATCTTGACGTTGACCATGATACGTCATAGCGCACGACATAGACTGCGTTGGCAGACTGAGGAGGATTTGTGCTGGAAGCATCATTCTGGCTCCTGCCCGTGCGCTCGATCAGACAACTCGCGATCTCTGAACCTATGACATCACCATCCATTGCGGCCAGCCATACACCTGCATTCCACGTATCATGCACGTAACAGTCCAAGATCTCTGCGTTTTTGCCAGATCGAACGACAATTCCGCTTTGCATATTTGGGTTGGCGGGAGGAGCGTCAAGCGTGGTTCCAGCTAGGTTAGGGTTTGATGCAGCATTGCCGTCCACCTCAAGATTCTCGACTGTAACATTGTCTCCAGTCACTTCGAGAATGTTGAAGGGGTTCGTAGAGCTCTGTGCTCCATCATCCACTCTGAGAACCGCTCCCTTCTCGCCGAGAAGATGAATCCCTTTACTAACCCTGATGCAATTAGTTAGAGGGTAGATTCCTCTTCTCAAGATAATAAGGCCGCCCTCTGTTAAAGCGTCGATTGCTGCTTGAATTACTGTCGCGGCATCCGTCCCAGAGTAGTCAACTATTCCCGTAGTACCGTTCTGCGCGTAGAAATTGTCCTGGTAGTAGATGATGTAACTTGCGGTCGATAGTTGGGTACCTTGGGTAGGACGTGTGTTTGAGGATGCGGCAAAGGTTGGGTCTATTCCCAGAGCGCCCGCTAAGCCAACTCCAGCGATGACGGGGACTGCCTTCTTCAGAAAGTCCCTTCGTGAGACGTGACCCACGGTCTGTTCAGCTTTGCTCTTTGTCTCTTCCTTTCTTTCCGTCTTCGAAGGCTCGCCTAGCCTCACCCAGAGCCTTGGCAAGCTCGGGCACCTTCTTCGGACCCCAGACAAGCACAGCCACAACCACCAACGCTATCACAATTTCAGGACCTACAAGCGCCATCTAACACAATACACCTCCATTTCCTATCGGATAGAATTGCGTTGAATTCCAGAGAGGGTACTTGGCTCTCTAGTTACCGATGGAATTCAGCGTTAGTGACTATCAATCGTCACTTGCGAGCAATCGCAAGACGCATCACTAGCGCTCGCCATCGGTTAACGACCCAACTCTGGACGAACTTTCTGAGAGTTTGTCTGCTACTGTAGACGGAGGCTCATTATGATCCGGGGTTTGGCCAACCAACTAGTCTGAATCCTCCGGGGAGAGACCGAAGCTCACTTAACGGTACTGGATAATGGCTGGTTTACGCGGGAGCAAGCACTTGCGTGGGTTAATCCTCCTCATCGCGCTCCTTTCGGTCAACGTCCTATTGAGCTCCCTATCCCCTACTGCTGCTCAGCCTGTTTCCTCTGGCCTGCTTGCGCAGAAGACACAGGCCGCTTGCTCTTTTCTCAAGAGTCTCTACAATCCGTCGCTCGGACTGGTAAGAAGCACCTCAAACAGCAGTATCTACTATATCGCCAGCGACAACATACTTGTTGAGAAAGTGCTCTCGTCCTGCGATCCCAATACTAGCCAGGCGATAAGTCAGTCGATCAGTTCCTGTTGCGACAGTGGATATGATCAGATGCACGAAGCACTTCTTGGAGTAAGGGTCCATATTCCAATCAACAATGCTGCAATCTACACGGTCGCGAACTCCACCTCGGGCAACCTTTTCCGTGGAACCTCTCCAACCACAGCAGGGGGCAACTACACTGTTCTCTGGGAGGTTCACAATGCCACTGGAACTTTTCCCGACTGCACATACGGGGACGTCACCGTCTACACGGCCCTAGAGCTGAAACTCGAGAGTAACAGCACTGGTGCGCACCATGAGATGGACTGTCTCACTGCCATGTTTGACGGTCGGGGCATGGTGGATGAGGCCTACAAGGATGGCTCAGCAATGGAGCATGGGATCTACCAGACCTACAAGCTCGCACTCTATATCTACGCTCTCCAGAAAATCTCAGGAACATACTTTTACGAAGAAGAGAATCTCCTCCGATTGCAAGGCCCAGACGGGGGCTTCCACACCGGCTACGACCAGATCGGAACATACGCCGGAACTGAAGAAAACCTCGAGACAACCGCGATCGCTATGATAGCCATCTCCACCCTGTCCACGACAAGCCCATTCCCGTTCCCGCTCTTCTCTATCCCGTCATGGATAATCTACTTCCTCGCCGCGTGGGCCGCAATAGGGGTCGGAGTGGTCGTGATTGTACTCGTCCTAGAAGGGAAGAAACGAAAACAATCATTCCAAAGCATTACCCAAACACCAACCGTTTAGGTCGCGCGTGCGATCATGTCAGAATCAGTTCCGAAGGAAACACCGGGTCGAGGAGAGTAATGCTAAAAAGTTCAATCTGAATTTCGGTTCTACGTCGTTGCAAGCCGGCCCGCGGAATAGTACGGCACTGGTGCTGAGCGCCGCGTTCTTCATCTCAGCGGCCATTGATTTCTCGGTTTCAGGCCCAGGCGCGACTATCACCCCGATCATAGAAGCCGCTCTGGCAATAATCTCACTAGCATATTGGGGGATTGCACAGCCCCGAGAGCCGATGAGCACCAGACCCCTTGGCATAACAATACTCGCGGCGGAGAACCTGATTGGCGGGCTCATCCTCGGACTCGCAGGAATATTGCTATTGTTTCTCCCGGTACTCGGAATAATCGGAGCGGGCGCAGTCGTAGTTGGCGTTGGACTAGTCTATCTAGGCAGGGGACTATGGAACGGGAGAGAGTGGGCTCTAACAGTTGAAACCGTTGTCGCAGTCATCGCGATCATCTCGGGATTCGCAGCGGTAGCATTTCGCCAAGGAAACCCCACACTCGCGATCTTTCAGCTCTGGTATCTTAGAAGACCATACGTAGAGGAATTCTTCCAAGACAGCACCACGATGCTGAGCAGCAGCCTGAAGCAACCTGTAGCGCGTACTGAGAAAACATGTCCGGTCTGCGGAGCACCGAAGCAAGGCAGGACTGCGAACTGTTCGAACTGTGGGATCCGCATCTTTTCCAGCTCAGACGGTATTCCCTCTGCGGGAGCAACGGAAGACGAGAACATTGTACGTCTCAAACTCGAACGAGTACAAGAAGAGCTTCAGAAAATGGACCGGATCAAACAGGAAGGCAGGATTATCGACCCCAGCATTTTCGAGAAAGCGTACAGCGAGCGAGAATTCGAAAAGAGAAGGCTGAAGGCCAAGCTCGAGACGATTACATCAGCCACATCGGCTGCCTAAGAATCGTAATTGAAAGTAACGAAGGACCCGCAATTAGGGTGTGATGTTGACGGTTATTGTGACGGAATGGGACCCCGAGCCGCTTGTTCCCGTAACCGTAATCGTATAGCTACCGATCGG
>WNGM01005621.1_pt1 | contig 12457 bp, 12 predicted proteins | sample 5400571 | NCBI WGS metagenome assembly WNGM01 (sample SAMN13153378, study PRJNA577476) | soil metagenome | isolation source: 100 cm soil or saprolite under Garry oak tree replicate 2 | place: USA:California | collected 2016-06-15
CCATGAAGTATGACTTCGCTTTGGCCGTATCGTTCAGACCAATGTGGGCGAGCGCCAATCGCAGTTTGGTGTCGATCTTTTCCGGTTGCTTGCCGGGCTGTGTTTTGAGCAGATCATCGATGCGTGCCAGCAACGCGATCGAGTCGCTGAACCGTGCAGCATAATAAAGGGCTTCCGCATGAGCCAAAGCATCCTTGACTTCGTCCTGCGGCGCTGGCTGGGCGACGGCCTGGACCGTCGTCAATAGAACAAAAACAATTCCGAGCATCTGAGACCTCTACGGAAAATTCACCTGGATCGCTGTGTCCTTTTCTGTGATCCGGTGGCTTTTTGCTGGGAAGTTGGGATTCTCGAAGACGAGAACACCTCCAATGGGAACGCTAATGTCGCTTAGCGGTGTCTGTCCGAGAGGACGCCGCTGCGCGCCATCGAGAAATACCTGGGCCCAAGGTTTGGCATTGATCTGTACGGTTACTGAAAAGGTAATCGACGCTGTCGCCGTTTCGTCAGGCTTGATCTCGTGGCTGACGGCCGTACGCAGATCGCCGTGGCGGTACTCCAGTGTCTGGCGGCCCGCGGGTAACTCCAGAGTCGTGGGGGTTGATCCGATATATCGGTCGCCCGCATAGATTTCAGCTGGTATGGGCGAACTCACGGCCAGCTTTCCCACTGCAGTCGAGATCGCTATGGGTGGCGGCGCGGGAGTTCTTACCACTAAGACTTGCCTTGCCGGAGTCGGTACCGGTACGGGATCAATGGCCGGTGCCGGTACCGGTACATTTGATGATACGGGCACGGGTTGCGGGGTGAGGGATAAAGCGGGGCGGAAATCCGATTCGCGAGGCCGCGCCTTTAGCGCAGCTTGAGCGGCCAGCGCGTTGGGATTGAGGCGGTGAGACTGGGCGATCCGGAGAATTCCCCCTCCGGCGGCAAGCATTGCGATCAACATGAACGGCAGCTTTAAGCGAAACTTTCTCTTGACGTCTTTTTTGGGAGAACCGGTCCGCGGCGTAACAATGAATGGAACATCCTCTCGGCTTTGCTCGGGCGCCGAAGCGCGAACACTTTGCAACAGAGCCCGTGCTCCGGCGTTTTCCGGATCGAGGTGAAGCGTTTTCAAAAGGATGATCTCGGCTGCCCTACGATATTTCTTCCGTTCATCCTGAGTGCCGGATTGTTCCAGCAGCATACGCGCATCCTGTAAATCCTGCCGGATTTGCGCGGATAGTTCTTGATTGAGCATACGGCGCTGGAAGGCACGCCAGAGACCAAAAAGCGGACCTCGTTGGTTCCAGGAAAGATAGCCTTACTCAGGGTGGATCCCGTCAACAAAGTTTGTGTAAACGACGTATAATCTGGACACCATTTGAACCATCTCGATTGAATTTCGTGGAGCTTACCGTGCGAAAAGCAGTCCTGTTGATAGTCATCAGTTCAATTGTCGCCTGGGCGCAGACATCACCGTTGTCTCCGGAACAGCGAGCGACCTTTCACGGAAGACAGAGTGAAGCGATCGAACCGTTCCATATTGTCGGCAACATCTATTACGTTGGCGCAAGGAACATCGCGTCATACCTGATCACCACGCCCGAAGGACACATCATGATCGATACGGGAACAAAGGAGATGCATGACGTGGTCCGGGCGAATGTCGCCAAGCTTGGTTTCAAGTTGCAGGAGATCAAGATCCTGCTGTCCGGACACGCCCACTTCGATCACGTGCAGGGACATGCGGCCATGAAGAAAGCAACCGGCGCAAAAGTCATGGCGATTGGTGAGGATGCCCGAGCGCTGTCGGCTGGAGCCGACTTGTCACCCCTCGGCGATGAAGGCTGGGAGCCCGTCAAAGTCGATCGTGTGCTGAAAGACGGCGACACTGTCACGCTCGGTGGAACCACACTGCGGGCAGTCTGGACACCCGGCCACACGCCGGGCTGTACCACGTGGACTACCAGGACCGAGGAAAAGGGCAGGGCCTATTCGATCGTTTTCCAGGCCTGTGGGGGACCCAACGCCGGCGTGAAGTTGATTGGCAACACGAAGTTTCCCAAGCTTGTGGAAGACACACTCCGGACGTTTCAGACTCAGAAGGCGCTGAAGCCGGATATTTATTTGCCGATGCACCCGGAGAGTTACTTTGCCGGCAAGGTCGATAGGATGAAGGCCGGCGAAACACCGCATCCTTTGCTCGATCCGAACGCTTACGCAAAATTGATTGCGGACACGGAAACAAATTTTCAGAAACGCCTCCAAGAAGAACGCGCAAAGGCATCGACCTCCGGAAAATGAAGGCCGAAATAGCGGTAGTATAAGCGTATGGGTGGCACCAATCCCTACGTCAATCAGGAGGCTCCGGCTCCGGCGACTCAAAAATTTACGATCACCTTTCTTCCCATGAACGTCACGGTGGAAGTCGATCCGGAAAAGATGCCGTATGGCATGACGGGCCTTCCAGGCAGCATTCTGGATATTGCTCTCGCGCACGGAATCGCCATCGATCACGCATGCGGTGGCGTCTGTGCCTGCTCGACCTGTCATTGCATTGTCCGCGAAGGTCTGGAAACAATTTCAGAAATGAGCGACGCCGAAGACGAAGAACTGTCGTTCGCGCCGGGTCTTACTCCCAACAGCCGGCTCAGCTGCCAAAGCGTTCCGAATGGCGAACGAAATCTCGTGGTGGAAGTTCCGAATTGGAACCGGAATGTGGTACGCGAGGGGCACTAAGCCACTGGAAAATCCTCTTAGTGCCTCACCCAACCTGGGTATAAAATGGCTTCGCGTCCCTGACTGGTACAAAATGAACAGGCGTGCGACAACAATGCCGCCGAAGAGTGAGCTGACGATGAACGCACGAAATTACGTTTGGATTTTCACTATTGTTTTTCTATGCGTCTTGTGTGCCGGAGTTGTATCCATTGCCGCACACCCCCAGCAGAATCCGCCTCAGGAGAATACGCAGGCGCCACCTCCGCCAACCGATCCCCAGGATCCTCGATTCAAGATTTCCTTCTTCTCACATGACCTGCGCGTGCCGATCAGCGTCGGTGTTCTGATCGACAATAGCGGTAGTATGCGGCACAAATTGCAGCAGGCGTTGCAGACCGTGCGAGAAATCGCAACTGCCCTGGGTCCACAAGACGAAATGTTCGTGATTTCTTTCAATTCCGATGTGGATGTCCGCCACCACTTCACAACAAACATGCAGGAGATTCAACGTAGCTTCAGAGATCTCAAGGCGGGCGGCGAAACCGCGGCATACGACGCAATCGAGCTGGCCGTGAACGAGGAAATGAAGAAGGCAAAGCACAACAAGAAAGTTTTGCTTCTGGTCACGGATGGTTTCGATACCAAGAGCCGCATCAATTCGACGCAGGTTGAAGACGTCTTGAAACGCGCTCAAATTCTCGTCTATGCCATCGGAATCGATGATGACGACGACGATCCGCTCGTGTTAAGACGGACGCGCTACCACATCTATCACTACATGCTCGGCCGCCTCACCAGCATAAGCGGCGGACGCGCCTTCCGGCTCTTTACGGGCAGAAACTACGCTCTGAACAGTCTGGCTCAGGTGCTTCTGGAAGAACTGCATCAGCAGTACACGCTCAGCTATTATCCGGGATCCGGACGGGATAAGAATGCCTGGCGTCAAGTCGAGGTGAAGGTCAAGAAGGCGGGTTCGCAAATCCGGCATCGCACCGGATATTACGTCAACCAGTCCAATAAGGCTTCAAATTAGAGCTTTTCATTTGCAGTCTTGTTCCTGAACGTTGCTTTCATAGCAGGACAACCAATCCTTGGCGAGGATCGCCTGACGGTGCTTCCACGTTATACCGCTGTCTGGATGGTAGATTGAGTACTCCCTCTCTCTCTCTGTTGGAACGTCTGACCGGGCATCGAACGCTCAGCGCCGCGCCCCAAGAGCAGATCGCATGGCTTGCGGCGCACGGTGTACTCCGTCATCTGGATTCGGGCGCGGTGTTGACTTCGATGAAGGGGCAAGTCGAAGGACTGCATGTTGTACTTTCAGGACACCTGAGCATTCACGTCGATCGAGGGGCCGGGCGCCGGAAGATCATGGAATGGCGCGGTGGGGACGTTACGGGTCTGATGCCGTATTCGCGGCTGGTTGCTCCGCCCGGAGATGTGGTGGCCGAAGAGCCGACCGAGGTGGTCACGGTATATCGCAACGACATACCTGAAATGATTCGAGAATGCCAAGAACTCACCGCGATATTTGTCCACATCATGGTTGACCGTGCGCGTCACTTTACGTCCAGCTATCTCCACGACGAAAAACTGGTTTCTCTCGGTAAGCTGTCGGCTGGACTGGCGCATGAACTGAACAATCCGGCATCGGCGTTGGCCCGAAGCGCCAACGCGTTGCCGGAGAGCCTGAGGGGAGCCGATCTGGCAGCCTGGAATTTGGGCGCCGCCGGACTCCGCAAAGAGCAGATCGCGGCTGTCGAAAAAGTGCGCGCGGCCTGCCTCGCCTGCGGCATGCCTTCGGTGCTCTCCCCTCTGGAACAGGAACAGCGCGAGGAGTCGATCGCCGGCTGGTTGGCCGGCCATGGAGCAGAAACCGCGTTCGCCGAGGCGCTCGCCAGTACTGAGATTACGTTCGAAATGTTGAATGAACTCGCGGGACTGATGGATGGGCAGTTGCTCAACACCGCCGTAGAGTGGATTGCAGCGGGTTCTACCACACGCCGTCTGGCCTCTGAAATTCATGAGGCCGCCTCACGGATACACGACCTGGTTGGCGCCATCAAGGAGTTCACTCAAATGGACCGCGCTGCCGTCCCCGAGCCCGTCAACGTGGAGAGAGGTTTGGCCAGCACGCTCGTTGTTTTGAGGGCCAAGGCAAAGAGCAAGTCGGTCCGTTTGAGTCTCAACATCGAGAACGATCTGCCCCCGGTCAAAGGATTCGGTGGTGAACTCAACCAGGTATGGGCAAACCTGATCGACAACGCTATTGACGCTGTGAGCGAGGGTGGGCGGGTTGAATTGTTCGCCAACCGCCGGGACAGCGATGTCGTGATCCGTGTAATCGACGATGGACCGGGCGTTTCAACCGACATTCGCGATCGCATCTTTGATCCGTTTTTCACAACAAAACCCGTAGGCCAGGGTACAGGACTTGGACTGGACATCGTGAGGCGGCTGGTCCAGAGGCACAACGGACAGATTGAACTCGACTCCAAGCCGGGATGCACCGAGTTTCGCGTAACGCTCCCCGCCACCGAGGTTAGTTGAAGGAGGCGTTCTTGGCCGAACCCATCATTCTCGTTGTCGATGACGACCCCCAGGTGTTGGCTGCTATCCGGAGGGACTTGAGATCACGCTATCGGGCAGACTACCGCGTGTTAGCCGCGAATTCCGGCGAAGCGGCATTGGATGCCGTCAAGGAGCTAAAAGCGAGAGGCGACACGCTGGCGATGCTGATCAGCGATCAGCGCATGCCTGCCATGCTTGGCGTAGATCTATTGACACGATGCCGCGAAATTTATCCGGTTGCGCGGCGCGTGCTGCTCACCGCTTATTCGGATGTTAAAGCCGCCGTACGGGCGATCAATGAGGCGCATCTGGACCACTATTTTGAAAAACCCTGGGATCCACCAGAGGAGCATCTCTTTCCCGCAATCGACGAACTGCTGGCGGCCTGGCAAGCCGAATACCGCCCGGAAGTGACCGGCTTGAGACTCGTCGGACATCAGTGGTCACCGCGATCCCACCAGGTGAAAGACTTCCTCGCAAGCAACCTCATTCCGTATCGATGGCTCGACGTCGAGCGAGATCCGGACGCACGGCAGCTTCTGGAAGCGTCGGGCGTGGCGCCCCATGAATTGCCTACTCTGCTTCTCGAAAATGGAAGGGCACTGCGAAACCCGGACCGGCAGCAACTCGCCGAAAACCTGGGGCTGGCCACGTCGGCGGCTCACGAATTGTATGACCTTGTCATCGTGGGAGCAGGACCTGCCGGCCTGGCGGCGGCCGTTTATGGGGCATCCGAAGGAATGCGGACGCTCTTGCTGGACGGACATGGGCCGGGAGGCCAAGCGGCGGCGAGCTCGAGAATCGAAAACTATCTCGGATTTCCGTCGGGCGTGTCGGGGAGCGAGTTGACCCGGCGAGCCTTGGCCCAGGCGCAACGTTTTGGGGCCGAATTTCTCGTCCCGGTTTCCGTGACGGGATTGTCCGTGGACAGAGGCTACAAACGTCTTCGGCTGGATGAAGGGCGGGAAATCGTGACGCGGGCATTAATTGCAGCCACCGGAATGAGCTATCGGGAACACGAAGCTTCAGGGATTGCCGATTTCACGGGCGCAGGCGTGTATTACGGGGCGGCAGTCACGGAAGCTCATTCCTGCCGGGAAAGCCGCGTGGTGGTCATCGGCGGCGGCAACTCCGCTGGACAGAGTGCAGTGTACCTGTCCCGTTTCGCCGCTGAGGTTGATGTTGTTGTTCGCCGCAGCGGCTTGGCGGAAACTATGTCGCGCTACTTAACAGACCAACTTGCGGCTTTACCGAATGTTCGAATACGGCCTCGAACGATTGTTGAGCGCGTCGGCGGAGAAGGCCGGGTGCAACACGTCTGGCTACGGTCACTCGAAGACGACTCGGTCATCAACGAGACGGCCGACGCCGTGTTCGTTTTTATCGGTACGCGCCCGCATAGCGGCTGGCTGCCTCCTTCAGTTCTTCGGAACGGCAAAGGATTTGTTCTCACCGGACGTGATGTGGCCCTGGCAGACGGGTTTCCCAAAATGTGGAAGGAGAGCCGCGAACCGATGCTGCTGGAGACCAGCGTCCCAGGCGTTTTCGCAGCTGGAGATGTACGCGCAGGCGCAATGAACCGCGTTGCGTCCGCGGTTGGTGAAGGATCCATGGCTGTGAAACTCGTCGGAGATTATCTCGCGCGTACCTGATCGTTCCGGCTTACACGTGTTCCGGGAACGAAAAAGATGTCCCACGTTTGATCGGGAAGTGACTCCCCGCTAACGGACCTTTGTCAACGGGCGCCCGCTGCCCGCTGTTGCGGCAGGCTCCATTCCGCTGGCTCGAAGAATTGCGGCGCCTTTATTGCCACTGATGAACTCAACGAGCGCCTTGGCACGATCCGGTCTTTCGGATCGTGTACCAATACCAGCGGCAAAGACAACGGAAGTTTGAAACTCCTCCGGCAAAAGGCCGAGAAAATCTACGCCTGGAACCGGCACGATGGCTGCGGCCGGCGCAATGACAAGGTCGATCTTACCCGAGCCAACGGCGTCTGCCGGACGTCCTGCCTGATCGGCGCGGACAATCTTCGGATCGATCACACTGGCGATGCCCAAACGCTCGATCATCTTTTCGATCACCGGGGTTGCAGATCCCACCTTCGAGAAGGTGATCGAGCGTGCCGACAATAGTGTTTCCTTCACCGCTTCAGCCGTTCGGATGTCGCGTCGGGGCGCGCCGGATCGAACGCCGATCCCGAGTGAAGTTTTCGCGATATCGGTCCGCGTGCCGGCTTTAATCTGTCCGCTCTTCATTAAGCCGTCGACGACCTGCGGAACCAAGATCGCAAGATCGAAAACCTTTCCGCTCGCGATTTGCTGTTCGATCACAGCCGATTCTTCGTACTCAATGCTGACATTCTGACCGGAGGCCCGCTTGTACTCGGGCAGGATCTTTTCCAAGGCACCCTGAACGCCGAAAGTTGCGACGACGTGCAGGTCGCCCTGCTGTGCGGCAAACCTCTTTGGTAACAAGACACTGGCGACGAACACGATTAACAGACAGCATACCGGTTTCTTCATAACGTCGCTCCACGTCCGAATTGACCTCTACGGGATCCATGGTGGCTAATACTACCATCGACCTAGCACCTTCAAGGTAGAAAGTACTAGGCTGACGATGGTTGGGAAGGCAAACCCAAATCGTGTTGCGCAAGGGGAACCGCCGCGCGATAGATGCAAAAGACCCGCAAGATGCGGGTCTTTTCGGTTGGATGCGGGTAGCGGCCTTATCCGCAGTTACGCATGCGCGGCCATATGCTCGGCGAGCCCGATGCGTTTGATTTTTTCAATGAGAGTTGTACGCTTCAGATTCAGCAATTTAGCGGCGAGCTTCTTGTTACCGTTAGTTTTTCGCAGGCTCTGCACAATCAATTCCCGCTCCATGTCGGTGACGACGTCTTGGAAACTAATGCCCCCCTCTGGAATTTCAATCGACGGGACGAAGTTCAGCGAATCGCGGTTCTGAATTTCCCCGGGAAGATCGGCTGGAAGAATTGCAGGCCGGTTTGCGGTCAAGGCGACCATTCGTTCAGCGATGTTCTCCAATTGACGAACGTTGCCGGGCCAGTCATAGGCCATCAACACTTTGAGGACATGCGGGGAGATTGTCTTAAGGTCGAGTTTGTGAGTTTCGCAGAAGTGTTCGATGAAGCGTTGCACCAGCAAAGGAATATCTTCCCGGCGTTCGCGCAGTGGTGGAAGATCGATCGGGATAACGTTCAGCCGGTAATAAAGGTCCTCACGGAAGGTACCGTCTTTGACCATCTGTTCGAGGTTGGAACTTGTTGCCGCGACGATGCGCACATCAACTTTCACCGTGCTGTTTCCGCCGACGCGCTCGAACTCGCGTTCCTGCAGCACGCGCAACAACTTCACCTGAAGCGCTAACGGCATGTTGCCGATTTCATCCAGGAAAATGGTTCCACCGTTGGCTTGTTCGAATCGGCCGATACGCGTCTGAACGGCGCCGGTGAAGGCGCCTTTCACATGGCCGAACAATTCCGACTCCAGCAGGTTTTCAGGGATCGCTCCGCAATTGATGCTGACCATTTTCTGGTCTTTGCGCTGGCTGTTGAAGTGAATCGCTTTTGCAATCAGCTCTTTTCCCGTGCCGGTTTCGCCCTGAATCAAGACGGTACTGGTCAAGCCCGCGATTGTCTCCACCAACTCAAAGATCCGCTTCATCCCCCGTCCGGTGCCGATGATGTTGTCGAAGCCGTATCGTTCGTCCAACTGCTTGCGCAGGTACTGATTTTCGAAGCGCAAGTGACGTTCTTTGAGGCCTTTCCGAACCATGACCGGAAGCTCGACCAATTTGAACGGCTTCGTCAGATAGTTATATGCGCCTTTCTTGATCGCGTTCACCGCAGTTTCGATGGTCCCGTAGCCCGTGATGATGATGCCGATGATTTCCGGATACCGAACCAGAGACTCTTCCAGCAGTTCGACACCGGTCTTGCCGGGAAGGTTGTGATCTGTAATCAGGACGTCGTACGCGGTCTGCGACAGTTTCTCGGCGGCTTCCTCAGCGGATCCCGCCTGATCGACCTCAAAACCGTCGATTGTCAAAATATCGACAATAGCTTTCCGAAGATCCTCTTCGTCATCGACTACCAGGACTTGTTCCCTGTTGATGTCCATTCTCTAAGCCTCCTGCTAAGAATTTGGCGATTGTAGACATGGGGCGTGAAGTTTTCAAGAAATCCGCCGATAAAATGGCCATGGTGAATATTGCGGAAGTGTTTCCCGGGAAAGCCCGGATCCTGGTCGCCGACGACAATAGCGACTTGAGATTGACACTTTGCGAATATTTGGAGTCGCACAATTTCATAGTCACTCCCGCGCGGGATGGATCAGAAGCCATAAACATTCTGCAATCACCGAGATCGAACTTCGAGATCGTGTTTACCGACCTCGTCATGCCGCCCGGTCCGGACGGTATGGAGGTGCTGAAGATCGCCAAACAATTCCATCCTTCGAGTTATGTTGTTGTAATGACAGGCTATTCTTCAATTGAGACCGCCATTGAATCCATCCGGCGCGGTGCCTTCGATTACCTCACCAAGCCGTTTAAACTCGCTCAAATCGACATCATCGTGAACCGGATTCTCGAGTACTTCGCCATGCTCGACGACAATAAGAGGTTGTCTGCAAAACTGGCCTTCATCAACGAAAGATCCACCACGATCGATTCCAGACTCGAACGAATCGAGTTCCTGCTGAGCAGCCTGGTAGCCAAAGTTCCGACATAGTCCAATACATTGACATAGTTATTTTTTGACAGACCCGTCCGGTTGGTGCGTGTCAAAACGATGTTCACTTCCCCGTGCGGGATTGCCAACATTCCGACACTTTGATCGGTCGAACTAGGCAAAAATTGCCTTAAGTCTTTGCTTTGCCTACCGTCGACTTCTGGCATTCCGACTGCCCTTAACGGCGGCGATGAGTGGACATGCAGTCACCCTTGAAGATCTGTTAGTGAGATTCCAGTCGGCTTCCGAATCGTTGGAGCGTTCGTACTGTGAACTCCAGGGACGGGTTCAAGCTCTCACGGCGGAGCTGGAGAGAGAACGGGAGGAACGGATTCGGCTGGAACGGCTGGCTGGGATGGGTGAAATGGCCATGGAGTTGGCGCATGAAATCAGGAATCCACTCGCGAGTATCGAACTCTACGCGTCGATGCTCGAAGGCGAATACGCCGAACAAATCGTGCGGAGTGTGCGTTTGCTGAATCACTCGGTTACGAACGTTCTACAGTTCGGCAGGCCCGTTATGCCGGCCCCGGAACGGATGTCGGTGAGCCGGTTACTTGAAGGGATTCGAGTATTTCTTCAGCCGATCGCGCAGCAAAAACGAATACGGATCGCAATGGACTGCGATTCGGAATGCGTGGCTGTTGCCGATCATGAGCTGCTGCACAGGATGTTGCTGAACCTCGTACTCAATGCTGTTCGCGAGACCCCCATGGATGGGAAGGTAAGCCTTTCGGGGCGAGTCGCAGGATGCGACGTATTGATCGCGGTCGAAGATTCGGGACCAGGAATTCAGGATGAACGAATGGCCCGGATCTTCGACCCGATGTTTTCTACGAGCCGCGAGGGATGCGGACTGGGGCTTCCGATCGTCAAGAAGATTGTCGAAAGCCATAAAGGAACAATTACCGTCAGCTCGGGAAATGGAACAAAGTTTCTGATCAGGATTCCAGCCAACATGGAGGTTGCGCTTGAGCCGGTTGCTAGTTGTTGATGACGACATTCAAATGCTGTCTGCCCTGGAAGCGGCGCTGCGCCGGAAGGGGCACACAGTGGAGACCGCGTCGAATGGACTCGATGCGGTTTCCAAGTTAGAGAGCGCGCCCGTTCAAGCCGTCATTACCGATCTGCGTATGCCGGGGTTGGATGGCCTCGGACTGCTTCAGCACATACGACGCAGCCAGAGGGCACTTCCCGTTATTGTCTTGTCCGCATATGGCACGGTCCCTACCGCGGTCGATGCGATGAAGGCCGGTGCAACCGATTTTCTTCTTAAACCGTTTTCACACACAGCACTCGACGAGATCCTGAATCATCATCTAGCTGCGGGTGCTGGACCTCGGTCGTCCACCGAAGCGACAGAAATCATCACGCAGAATTCTTTAATGCTGTCGCTGTTGGATCAGGCGGCCCAAGCCGCAAAGACGAATGCCACGATTCTCGTGCAAGCGGATAGCGGTACGGGCAAGGAATTACTCGCGCGATGGATACACAAAAACAGCGCGAACCACAACGGCGCGTTCGTCGCCGTCAATTGCGCGGCGCTTCCCGAGAATTTGCTCGAATCCGAGCTTTTCGGGTACGAGAAAGGAGCATTTACAGGAGCTGCCAACTTCAAGCCAGGCAAGTTTGAACTAGCACAGAACGGAACCATCCTGCTCGACGAAATCGGCGAGATGGCGCCCCTTCTTCAAGCCAAGCTTCTCCGTGTCCTTCAAGAACAGGAAGTCGACCGCATCGGCGGCAAGCGGCCGATTCCAATTCGTGTCCGGGTCGTCGCCACCACCAACAAAGACCTGAGGAAGCTGATCGCGCGCGGACAATTTCGCGAAGATCTGTTCTTCCGGTTGAATGTCGTTCCGTTGCGTGTTCCTCCGCTGCGTGACCGCAAGGACGACATTGCCGTGCTTACCCAGCATTTCGTCAAGAAATACGGGGGAGCCGCGGCAAGCGAGCCCGATGCGGAAACGCTGGAGTCGCTCCAGCGCTATGGCTGGCCCGGCAACGTACGGGAACTGGAAAACATTATTCATCGGTCGTTTGCCCTACGCGGCCGCCTGAAGATCACCGCCTCAGACTTGTTCGATCAGAGTGTTGAATCACCGGACGCGCCCGCACTGCAAGCCGGACAATCCGTGGGAGAAATGGAGCGCAAGCTCATCATGACGACACTCGAGCAGACCAACGGCAATCGGACTCACGCGGCGAGATTATTGGGTATATCCCTTCGGACTCTGCGTAACAAGCTTCGCGAATATCGAGTTGAGGAGGCAGCAGTCCTATGATCCACGAAAAACGGGCTTCAGTACATGACGCTCGTCCAGTACTTGAATCAGAAAATCCGGACCTTGCGTGCTGCGATCAATGAGGGAGGGAAGGTTTAGGTAAGATGAGCGACTTCAGAGTCTACAGCGACATTCCCCG
>WNGM01010085.1_pt1 | contig 12456 bp, 7 predicted proteins | sample 5400571 | NCBI WGS metagenome assembly WNGM01 (sample SAMN13153378, study PRJNA577476) | soil metagenome | isolation source: 100 cm soil or saprolite under Garry oak tree replicate 2 | place: USA:California | collected 2016-06-15
ACTCCACCGCCACCCCGGCGAACCCGATCACGCTGACTCTCGACCTCGGCCAGGTGCGCCACGTGGACCGCCTGCTGCTCTACGGGCGCACGGATACAACCACGGCGGACAGCCGCACGCCCAACTTCCCGTCGGACTACACGGTCGCCACCTCGACCGACGGCAGCGCGTACACCACCGTCGCCGACATCCACGGCCAGAAGGAGCCGCCCGCCTACAATTTGACCTTCCCGGCCTTCCCGCTGTTAGCCAAGCAGTTCACGATCGGCAAGCCGGTGCGCAGCGCCCGGCTGTACGCGACCGGGCTCGGCATCTACGACGCCCGGCTCAACGGCGACGCGGTGAGCAAGGCGGTCCTGCAGCCGGCCAACACGGACTACCACGACCGCATCGTCTACGCGACCGACGACGTGACGGGCCAGCTCCGGCAGGGCGCCAACTCGCTGTCGGTGCGGCTCGGCGCCGGGATCGATGTCGTCCCCAGCTTCCCCGACCGCTACACGAAGTGGAGCGGCATCCTCGGCCCGCCGAAGCTACTCGCCCAGCTCGAGATCACCTACGCCGACGGCAGCACGCAGCGCATCGTCTCGGACGGCTCGTGGCGCACCGCACTGGGGCCGACGACGTTCAGCCACTGGTACGGCGGCGAGGACTACGACGCGCGCCGCGCGCAGCCCGGCTGGGACCAGCCGGGCGCAGACCTGTCGTCCTGGCCGGGCGCCGCTACCACCACCGCGCCCATTGCGACCACCAAGCTGACCGCGCAGATGGATCCGCCGATCGAGCCGGTCGCGCACGTGCACACGGTCGCGGTGACCGAGCCGCAGCCGGGGACCTACCTGTTCGACCTCGGGACGAACATCGCCGGCTGGCCGGTGCTGCACGTGTCCGGCCCGGCCGGCACTACCGTCACGCTGAAGCCCGGCGAGCGGCTGGGCAAGGACGGGCTCGTCGACCAGGGCACGATGATCGCGGGCGGTAACACCTACCCGCCGATCGTCGACCACTACACGCTGGACGGCCAGGGAACCGAGACCTGGCACCCGGACTTCAGCTACCACGGCTTCCGCTACCTGCAGGTGACCGGCCTGCCGTCCGGCGCGAGCAAGGACATGGTCGAGGCGATCGTGCTGCGCGCCGCCAACGAGTCGGCGGGCAGCTTCGACTCGTCCAGTGACCTGCTGGACGACATCCACTCGCTGGTCAACCGGTCGGTGCAGGGCAACATGTACTCGATCCTCACCGACTGCCCGGACCGGGAGAAGCTCGGCTGGCTGGAGGAGACGCACCTCGAGTTCGACACCGTCGCGCGCAACTACGACGTCGCGGCCTACTACCGCGAGCTGGTTCGCAACATGGCCGAGGCGCAGCAGTCGAACGGCATGGTGCCGGCCATCGCACCGCTCGTCTACAACGTCTTCGGCGGCAACCCGGACCAGCAGGGCGAGCCGAACTGGGGCAGCGCGCTGATCATGGCGGCCTGGCAGATGTACCGGACGTACGGCGACGTACGGACGTTGAGCACCTACTACCTGAACATGCAGCGCTACCTCGCGTACCTGCAGGGCAGGTCGAGCGGCGACATGCTGAACTACGGGCTCGGCGACTGGGGCGAGATCAACGCGTCCACACCGGTCGGCGTGACCGCCACCTACGCGCTGTACCGCGACGCTGCGACGATGGCCGACATCGCGCGCGTCCTGGGGAACTCGGCTGACGCGCAGACCTACGCCGCCTACGCCGGCACCGTCGCAGACGCGTACAACACCAAATACCTCGACAGCGCGGACCACACGTACGCGAACGGCACGCAGGCCGACGACGCGCTGTCGCTCGACATGGGCATCGTCCCGGAGTCGCAGCGTGCCGCGGTGCTCGACCACCTGGTGGCAGGCATCCGGGCCGCGGGAAACGACCTGACCGTCGGCGAGATCGCGCTGCCGGCGGTGCTCCGGGTGCTGTCGGCGGCGCACCGCGACGACGTGATCTACGACGTCGCCACGCAGACGACCAGACCGGGCTACGGCTATCAGGTCGTGCATGGAGCGACAGCGCTGCCCGAGTACTGGGACGGCGCCACCGGCTACGGCTCGCAGGACCACTTCATGCTGGGCGGGATCGAGCAGTGGTTCACGTCCGCGGTGGGCGGCATCTCGCAGGTGCACGGCTCGGTCGGCTACCGCGACCTGCTGATCTCGCCGCGCGTGGTCGGCAACCTGACGCACGCCGCGTCGAGCTACCGCACGCCATACGGGCAGGCGGCCAGCTCATGGGAGATCAGCGGCCGCGAGTTCGCGCTCGACGTCACGGTGCCGGGCAACTCGGCGGCGACCGTCCAGGTCCCGCTGTGGGCCGGGCAGGGCGGCGCCACTGCGACGCCGGGGGCGCAGCTGGTCCGGCGGACCGCCACGATGGCGGAGTACCGGGTGGGCGCGGGCGAGTGGCGGTTCGGTGCGCTGCTGCCTGCCCCGGTCACCGGCGACCAGCTCCAGCTGGCCGTCCAGCCGCCGGAGGGCACCGTCCCGGTGATCGAGTCGCGTCCGTCCACCGCCACGTTCACCGCGTACAACCTGATGGACCACGCCGTCACCGTCCGCCCGGAGGTCACGACGTCGGCCGGCTTCGCGGCCACCGCACCGGACTATGTCACCCTTCCCCCGCACGTCCTGACCGACGTGCCGGTCCAGGTGAACCGCACGTCGACTACGGCTACCGACGGGACGCTGACTCTCGCGATCGGCGGCCACTCCGCGAGCGTGCCCATCGAGGGCACCGACGACCTCGCCCGGGTCGCGGTGATGGCAGCCTCCAGCACGCACAGCGGCTGGGACCCGGCCCGGACGAACGACGGGCAGACCGCGGCCCAGACCGACTACTCAGTGTGGAACTCCGGCGCGGGCTGGAACGACGGCACGACCAAGGAGTGGCCGGACTGGCTCGCCGCGACCTGGTCGGCGCCGCAGCAGGTCGGGCACGTCCGGGTCCTCACCATCGACCAGAGCGACCACCCGGCGTCCCAGTACGGGCTGCGCGACTACGACGTCCAGGCGCTCGTGGGTGGGGCGTGGACGACGGTGGCTTCGGTGCGCGGGAACACGCTCGGAACAGTCGACAGCACGTTCCCGCAGGTGAGCACGATCGCCGTCCGGCTGCTGATCATCGACAGCAACGACCACACCTACAGCCGGGTCGTCGAGCTGGAGGCCTACGTCGGCTGATCAGGTCGACCTGAAGATCAGACGCGTTCCGTTCGTGGCCGCTGCATCGTCGCATGGCGTCGCCCCTTCTTGTTGATCTTTCTAGGAGGCGTCCCTACGGCGCGGGGGCATCGTGGCCCCAACGCCAGAACCTTTCGTATGCGCGGCTGGAGCAGGCTGATCAACTGCCCGGACGTCGGCCCGTATCGACGGCTATCCGTGCCTAGGCCGCTCATCGCCGGTCATCCCGGTGGGCCAGAACAGGAGACGGCGGAGCCGGAGGCAGCGGCCGGGATCGCTCGCGGTTGCCGTTCGCTGATGGCGTCACTCGCGGTCACGCCGGCCAGGTATTGCCCGCCAGGACATAGCTGTGGGTGAGACGTGACTCGGACTCCGCAGCCGGGGCGGAGTCCGAGTCGGGGTGGCTCAGTGCATGTGGATGGGCGCACCCGCGGTGGCCTTGGTCTTGGGCAGCGTGAGCGCCGAGACGGCTGCGACGATCAGGGCGAGCATGCCGGCTACCGCGAACCCCCGCCCGGTTCCGACCGCGGCACCTGCGGCGGTTGCGAGGGTGCCTGCTGATGACGCTGCCGCGCCGAGGACAGCGACGCCGAGTGCGGCACCGACCTCGTGACCAGTCATGAGCAGCCCGGACGCCATGCCGGCATGCGCGGTGGGTACCTCGGCCATCGCCGAGATTGAGACGGCGATGAACCCGACGCCGGCACCCAGGCCGAGAACGATCACGGCGGGCAGCAGCGTCGTCACATAGCTGCCGGGATGGGCGGTCGCGCGTTGGAGTAGGAAGGCGCCGGCGGCGGCGGCGATTAGGCCGGAGGCCGCGACGGTGCGTGCTGTGAGGTGTTGCAGAAGGTGACCGGCGACGTGGGCCGAGGCGGTGATCGCCGCGGCGAGTGGCAGCAGCGCCAGCCCGGTGCGTAGGGCCGAGTAGCCGAGAACGGTCTGGCAGAAGATCGAGATCAGAAAGATGACGCCGACCAGGATCGCGGTGATGCCGGCCATGGTGCCGGTGCCAGCCACGAGCGAGCGAAGCCGCCAGGTGTGCGGTGGGACCAGAGGGTGAGCTACCCGTTGCTCGTGCCTGCTGAACGCACCGAGCAGAACGGTCGCGGCGATGAAGGCGGCGATGGTCCGCGGTGCGGTCCAGCCGTGGCTGGTGACCGATTCGATGCCGAAGATGAGCGTGCCCAGGCCCAGCACGACGGCCGCGCCGCCGGGCAGATCCAGCTGTGCCAGTCCGGGGTGGGTGGCCGGCAGCTTGGGCAGCTTCACCACTGCGATGCAGAACGCGATCGCGCCGATGGGCACGTTGATCCAGAAGATCATCTGCCAGCCTGCCCAGGTGGTCAGGACGCCGCCGAACAGCACGCCGGCGGCGATGCCGAGGCTGCCGACCATTCCCCACAGCGTCAGCCCGCGGGTGCGCTGCGCACCGCTGTAGGTCGTGGTGATCAGCGACAGCGCGGCGGGTGTCATGAGCGCGGCGCCGAGGCCTTGGCCGGCTCGGGCGGCGATGAGCACGCCGGCGTTCCCGGCGAGCGCGCTGATGACCGAGCCCATAGTGAATACGGCGAGGCCGGTGAGGAAGACCCGACGTCGCGGGAAGACGTCGGCGATCCGGCCGCCGAGCAGCAGGCCGCCGCCGGACATCAGTAGGTAGGCGGTGACCAGCCACTGGAGATCGCCGCCACGAAGGTGCAGGGAGTGGCCGATCGTGGGCAGCGCGGTGTTGACGACGGAGATGTCGAGAACGACGAGGATCTGCGCGGCGAGCGCGATGGCGAGCACGGTCCATGGGCGGCGGGCTCCATCGTCACTATCGAGGTGCGGACCCGCACCGTAACCGTGGTGCGCGTGTGGCGAGTGGCCGTGAGGCATGCGCCCTGCGTCGCCGTGCGTGGCGGGAGGTGCGTCGGTGGTGGTCATCGGGTCTCCTCAGTTGTGGTGGCTGCGCTCAGACTGGCTTCGCCCGGCGGCCTATCGCGCCGGCAAGATTGCCGGGTTCGGGTGCCGGCAAGAATGCGTCGGCGAACCTCGGGCCACGGGACAGGAAGCTGCGCTGCCGGGCAGCTCCACACGGCGAAGGTCGCGGGCCGCAGGCGGGCTTGTAGGTCGACCTTGGCGGCCTGGTGCGGGTCGCTGTGCTCGAAAGCGGTGAGATCGGTCCGGCTGGTCCAGGCCGACACCGTCCACAGGGCGGACCCGGAGATCTGAAAGGCGAACGCGTATCCCGCCAGCCCAGGGGCGTCACGTAAGGCGCGGCGGAGTCGCCAGGTCGACGCCATGGTGGCCGGCAGCGAGCGCACCGACCGCAGCGGCAGCCGGGCCACGATGACGGTGACGATGCCTGATGGTGTGGGGGCAAGTTTCCAGGGCAGGGTGATCACACTGCCGGACGCTAAGGCGGCCGCCGGTTGCTCGGACCGGTGAAACCGCCTGGCTTGCCGGGTTCTTAGTCGAGGTCGAGCCGGGCGAGTTCGGTCCGGGAGCTGATGCCGGTCTTGGCGAACACGTTGCGCAGATGAAAGTCGATGGTGCGCGGGCTCAGGAATAGCTGTGCCGCCACGTCGCGGGTCGACAGTCCTTGCGCGACGTGTCGGGCAACCTGCCGTTCCTGCGCGGTCAGCTTGGTGACACTGCTGTCGTCGCGGCGGCGAGCGGTCTCGCCCGAGGCACGCAGCTCGGTGCGGGCGCGTTCGGCCAGCAGTGCGGCTCGGACGTCCTCGAAGATGGTCAGCGCGGCCCGCAGCTGTTCGCGGGCATCGACTCGGCGGCGTGCCCGGCGCAGAAACTCGCCGTAGGCCAGATGAATCCGCGCTGCCTCCAGCGGCCGGTGGGCGGCCGCCTGGTGGGTGAGCGCTGCACGGTAATGCTCCTCGGCGGTCGCCGCCGGCGCCAGCACGGCGCGGCCGTAGCAGACGACTGCGTGACTGCGGGGTGAGTCGACAGCGTCGGCGAACCGTTCGAGATCGGCCAGCCATTCCCGCGCCAGATCGAGCCGCGCGGCGCGGACGGCGGCGTCGAGTCGCTCGTAAGCGGCAAGCCGGATCAGCGGCGGCGTGGTCATCTGCTCGAGGTGATGCACCGCGATCCCGGGCTGGCCGGCCAGCAGGTCGTGCCAGCCGTGCGCCCAGCGGCGGGTGTCGTGCACGAGCTCGCCCAGAATCCCGGTCTGCCCGGTGCTCATGACCTGGTCTACGTCGGCCATTAGGTCTGCGTAGGAGTCATCGCCTCGGATGGCAGCGTGCAGCGCCAGCTCGGCGAGCGGCATCACCGTCAGCGCCTGCTGCCCGGTGCTGCGCGCGAGCTGCAAAGCCTCGGACGCGTCCGCGGTCGCCGTCGACAGTTGCCCGGCGGACAGGTCGGCCAGCGCCAGCCGCGGCAGCGCGAACAGGACCAGCCCCACCGCGCCGCTATCGCGTGATTGCGCCAGCAGCCGGGTGAACGCGGAGCGGAACGCGTCATCGTCGCCGAGGTGGAATGCCGCGATCCCCATGTTGGTCAGTAGGTCGGTCTCGGCGAGGGACCGGCCGGCGGTCAACCCGGCGCGCAGCGAAACGGTTGCCTGATCGAGCTCGTCCCGCAGCAGGTGATGGAAGCCGACGAGCAGCCCACTGAAGCACTGATCCCGCAGGCTTTCGCCGGGACGAGCGGGCAGTACCTCGTCGGGGTTCAGGTCGGTCTGGGCTTCGCGAGGCAGGAACGTCGAGCCTGCGGTGGCGATCATGGCGATCTCGCAGGCCCGGCCCGGGTCGGTGGCGGCGACGTTGCGCGCCGCCTGGCTCCACAGTCGGATGCCGGCCCGGACCGAGCCGGCGTTGAACTCCAGACGCCCGCGGAGCCGGTCGAGGTCGGCCTGCAGGACGGGGTCGCTGGCGTGCTGGCGGCCTTGTTCGGCCAGGACGCGCGCTCGGGCCAGTTGCCCGGCGAGCCACGCGCTGTTTCGGCGGCCTGGTCGAGTCCGGCGGCGACGGCCTCGTCCGGATCGTCGATCGCGGCGGCCAGGTGCCACACTCGCCGGTCGGCATCCACCCCGACCAGGGCCTGCGCCAGCGCCGCGTGGGCCTGCTGCCGCGCCCGGGTGCTCGCGCCCTGGTACACCGCAGACCGCACCAGCGGGTGCCGCAGCTCGACGTTCGGGCCGGCAATCCGCAGCAGCCCGGAGTCCTCGGCTTCCTCGAGCGCCGGGGCGGGATCGATGCCGTAGACCGCGAGCGCTGCGCGGGTGACGGCAAGCAGGGTGGAGTCGTCGGCTGCCGCGACCAGCATCAGCGTCTGACCGGCCGCGCTCAGCCGCCGACCGCGGTCGAGGAACACACGCTGCACCTCGGCGGTGAGCGCCAGCTGCGGCGGCAGCGGGTCGCTGCCGCTGAGTTGACCGGCCGTCAGGGCGCCAGGCAGCTCAACCAAGGCCAGGGGGTTGCCGCGGGTCTGTTGGAGTAGCTGAGCCGTGACGGCATCGGACACCTCGCTGCCGGTGTGCTCGTGCAGCAGTGCCTGCGCCGCGCTCGGCGCGAGGCCGCCGACGAGCAGCTCGGGCAGGTCCTCGGCGTCGAACCGGCGAACGTCGCCGTCACGCGCGGCGAACAGCAGCGCTATCCGTTCCGGGCCGAGTCGCCGGGCGGTGAACAGCAGCGCGGCCGCTGACGCGTCGTCGAGCCAGTGCGCATCGTCGATGACGCAGGCCACCGGCACGTGTTCGGCCGCCTCGGCCAGCAGGCTCAACGTCGCCACGAACATCAGGAAGCGATCCCCGCCGCCGGCATGTTCACCCGTGGCCGTGTCTCCGAAAGCCGCGCGCAGCGCCGCAGATTGCGGGGCGGGCAGCCGGTCCAGCTGACTCATCACCGGGCGGAGCAAGCGGTGCAGCGCGGCGAACGGCAGCGGGGACTCGGACTCGATTCCGCGGGTCGTGAGGACCTGGGTGCCCTCCATCCGCTCGATCGCATCCTGCAGCAGGCTCGACTTGCCCACGCCGGGCTCTCCGCGCACGACGAGGGCACCGCCGCGGCCGGCCCAGGCCTCGTCCACGAGCGCCGCGATCCGGGCACGTTCGGCGTCTCGACCGTGCAGCACCGGCTCAGCGTAGGGAACCGAACCCGCCGACGTCGGGGATCCGACGAAGGTCCGTGACGCGACGGTCGCCGAGAACCCGGCGATCTCACCGGCGCGACCACCCCGCGGCGGCGGACAGGCTCGGGGCCACTCAGTAATCGCTGGACGACAGAGGGAGCCCGTCATGACCGCTCAACTTCAGAAACCAGACGCAGCCGAGGCGACCGAGGTGGCCGAGGCGAAAAGAGGGCACATCGGTCGCATTGTGATCGGCTCCATCGGCACCGGTCTAGTCGCGGCCCTGATCCTCGTGTTTCTTGTCCTTCCGGGCGCCACCGAGCCGGTCGTCCTCAGCGCCGCCATGCTCTCCTTCGCGGTCGGCTGGGCGATGCTCGCCGTCCTCTCGACTCGGCGGACCAGCCAGCCGCAGACGTGGGCCCGCGTGCCTGCCGCCGCCATGGCGATAGCCGGTACGGCACTGCTGCTGTCGCAGCCCGGCGACCAGGTGATGAGCGCGCTCGGCTGGATCTGGCCGCCGGCCGTCCTCGTGCTGGCCGTCTGGATGATCCGCACGGTCCGGCCTGCGCTGCGCAGCCGGACCCGAAACTGGCTCGTCCAGCCCGTCTGCGCGGTACTCGCAATCGCCGCGGTCGCCGGCGGCGCCGAGACCGTGCTCGAGTCGATGGACCACACCCTGCAGGCGCCGGCCGGACAGACCTACGAGGTCGCCGGGCACAAGATGTTCCTGCGCTGCACCGGCACCGGCAGCCCACCGTTCTGCTGTCCAGCGGCTTCGGCGAGCGCAGCCCGAGCTGGGCCTGGATCGTCAGCTCAGCCGCCACCACTACGCGGGTCTGCGTCTACGATCGGGCCGGCGAGGGATGGAGCGAACCGGCTGCCGGTCCGCAGGACGGTGTTGAGTTGGCCACCGACCTGCACGCGACCCTCGCCGCCGCCGACATCGCCGGCCCCTACGTGCTGGTCGGTCACTCGGTCGGCGGCACCTACAACATGATCTTCGCCGCCCGCTACCCGGCCGAGGTCGTCGGCATGGTCCTGCTGGACTCCGCGACGCCCGAGCAGTTCACCGCACTGCCGAACTACCCCGCCTTCTACTCCACCTACCGGCGCGTGTCCGGGGTGCTGCCGACGCTGGCCCGGCTCGGAATCGGCCGCATCGTGGCCGCCACCCAGTTCGCCGGGCTACCAGCCCAAGCCCGCCAGCAGGAGCAGGCCTTCGCCGCAACCGCTCGAGACTTCCGTGGCATGAACGACGAATGGTCACAACTGCCGACCGCCTTCACCCAGGCGAAGGCGCTGACCACCTTCGGCGCGAAACCGCTGATCGTTCTCACCGCCAGCAAGGCCCAGGAGGCCGGCTGGGCCGACGCGCAGGACAAGCTCGCACTGCTCTCGACCGACAGCGTGCACCGCACCATCGACGGCGCGACCCACGCAGAGCTGCTCGTCGACAAGCGATTCGCCCGGCAGTCCAGCACCGCGATCGTGCAGGTCGTCGCTGCGGCACGAACCCACGCCGCACTGACCCGCTGACCGCGCCGAACCCAGGGGCGCCCCGCCACAAGCAGGGCGCCCCACGGCTGTTGGGTGAAGTTGTGCCGTCATCGGTCGCGGCAGTCGCCGCTGCAGAGCGTCAAAGTCGATCGCTTCAAACCCGCCTCCCGGCTGGCTCGAGAAAGATCCATCTGCGCTGCAAGTCGTTGACCTGCGTCCCAAACAGATCGACGGCTCGCGCGCCTTCTCGGCCGCGTCGGCGTGTGTCAGCTTGTGTGGCTGTCACCCCGATGTGCGAAGGATCAGCGGGGTGAGGTCATCCGGGAGCGATGAAGGCTCGGGTTGCGTGACGGCAGGCGAGTGATGAGTTAGACGAGCAGGCCGTCGACGACGACCTCGAGCATCGGCCCGACGGATGCGGCGGGCAGGTTGCCCTGGTCAACGACACTGGCGATTCCGCCGACGAGTCGGGCGAACTGGAGTGAGTCGACGCCGGGCCGAAGATCGTCTCCGAGCTGCTCGATGATCTGGGCGTTGGCGGCCCGGAGGGTCTGACACTTGGTCCGCATCGGCGAGGTGTCGTCCTCCATTGCCAGCGTGATCTTGGCCGGACCGCCCTTGTGTACCGAGATCAGCTCGACGTATTGCTCGAACCAGCGCAGCAGGAGTTCGCGCGACGTGCCGCCCTCGGCGAGAACCTTGCCGACGGCGTCGTTGACCCGCTCGACCCATGCCTGCATCACCGCATCGACCAAAGATTCGCGGGTGGGGAAATGGCGGTACAGCGTTCCCGCCCCAACGCCCGCGGCCTTGGCGATGTCGTCCAGCGGGGCGTCGTAGCCGCGCGTGCGGAACGCCACCCGAGCAGCCTCGACGATCTTGTCGCGATTGCGCGCCGCGTCCGCCCGCACCGTCGGCCTCCTGAATTCATAAACGCACTTGCTAAGCGGAGACTGTCTCCGTATCGTTATCCGTGGAAACGGAGAACCTCTCCAGATCAGTCTACGTCGGCCTTCGGCCAAACGCACGCAGGCCAGAACAGGACTTCACCCAGATGTCTTCAATGCTGCAAACCCGACCCGCTCCAACGGGGTCCGCACGCCGCAACCCGGCGATCGGTATGTGGGTCGTGCTCGTCGGTCAACTCATGCTCGTACTCGACGCGACGATCGTGAACGTCGCGCTGCCGCACATCGCCACGGACCTGCATTTCGGCTCCGCCTCGTTGTCGTGGGTCCTCAACGCCTACAGCCTCGCGTTCGGTGGCCTCTTGCTGCTCGGCGGCCGCCTGGGAGACGTGCTCGGCCGACGCCGGGTGTTCATGACCGGCCTGGGCCTGTTCACGCTCGCCTCCTTCGCTGGCGGGCTCGCCCATGCGCCGTGGGAACTGGTCACCTCGCGGGCGCTGCAGGGCGTCGGCGCGGCGCTGTCGGCGCCATCCGTGCTGGCCCTCATCGCCACCAACGCGCCGAACGAGGCCGCCCGCAACCGTGCCCTGGCAGCGTTCGCCGTCATCTCCTCGGGAGGAGCGGCGCTCGGCTTGATGCTCGGCGGCACGCTCACCGATCTGGTGTCCTGGCGATGGACGATGTTCGTCAACGTGCCGATCGGCCTGGCCGTCCTGTTCCTCGTCCCCGGGCTGGTCAACGAGACAGCGCGGCGCCACGGTCGATTCGATTTCGTCGGCGCGGGCTCCGCCACCGCCGCTGCGGTATCCATCGTGTGGACCGTCATCAACGCACCCGAACACGGCTGGGGCAGCGCGCGCACCATCGCCGGCTTCGTCCTCGGAGCCGCCCTGCTGGTGGTGCTGGCCGTCACCGAGCGTCGGCATCCACACCCGCTACTGCGGCCGGCGCTGCTCCGCAGCCGGCAGCGGATCGCGGGGTTGGTCGCGATGGCCGCCGTCTACGGCGGCATGCTCGCGACCTTCTTCCTCACCGTGCAACTGCTGTCGCACCAGTTCGGCTACAGCCCACTTCGATCCGGCGTGGCATTCCTGCCCGTTCCACTGGGCGTGTTCACCATGTCGCGCCTGGCACCCCGCCTGGTCGCGCGGATCGGGCCGGCCCCGCTGATCGCCGCCGGTACCGCGAGCGTGTTCATCGCGATGGGCCTGCTACTCGGCGTAGACGCCTCCACCAGCTACGCCGCCGGCGTCTTCCCGTCACTGCTGCTGATGGGCTTGGGCATGGGCGCGAGCTTCATGCCGATAACGGTCCTCGCCCTCAACGGCGTCGAACCGGAGCACACCGGATCGGCCTCCGGCCTGCTGCAGACCATGCAGCAGCTCGGCGGAGCGGTCGGGCTCGCGGTGGTCGCCTCGGTCTTCGCCGGACGGAGCGCTCATGGCTTCGACCCAGCGCTACGGGCCGGGTACGGCGCGGCGACAGTGCTGGCCGCTCTCGCACTCGCCAGCGGGCTCACCCTGCTCGCACGCCGAAGCTTCGCCACCTCGACTTAGCGCGGCAGATCCAGCAGCAAATCCATCGAAAGATCGACGTCGTCCACAGGAGCCGACCATGACGCTAGCCCTCCGCCCGGCCCGTCGATACCTCCTGTCGAACAGGCGTCACGCAGCACCGCAGAACGACATCACCGGGTGTGTCAGAGCCCTCACGCGTCTCCTCAGCGTGGTGGTGGCCGGGCTGCTGGTCTGGATCGTCAT
>WNGM01011150.1_pt1 | contig 12456 bp, 6 predicted proteins | sample 5400571 | NCBI WGS metagenome assembly WNGM01 (sample SAMN13153378, study PRJNA577476) | soil metagenome | isolation source: 100 cm soil or saprolite under Garry oak tree replicate 2 | place: USA:California | collected 2016-06-15
TGCCGATCACCGGTTTGGCGATATCCAAAGCCGCGAGGAGATGAACCCCGCTCCTCAGAAGCATCCCGAGCGTCCTGGCCAGTCTCGAGATGGCCAGCATCCGAACCAGCCGTCCAATGACCGGTGTCTTCAGCACCAATTCATCCTTCAAGGCTCGCCCACGCGTCGTGGCCAGATACCGGGCCAGGCCGACCGTTCCGAGCACGCAGAGGATGACAAGCCACCATCCTTGCCTGGTCAGAAAGTCACTGAACTCGATAAGGAGGCGCGTAGAGAACGGCAGGACACGGTGCATCTGAGCAAACATCGCCGTGATCCGAGGGATCGTCACGACCATCAGCACCATGAGCACAAGGGCTCCGGTCACGAACAAAAAGACCGGATACGCCAGAGCCGCCCACACACGGTCGCGTAACTCCGCTTGGTCTTCCAAGAACTCGGCCAGTCGCACGAGCACCGCTTCCAGATTTCCGCCGGCCTCCCCTGCCCGCACCATCTGCACGTACACCGGTGCAAACACGGACGCGTGCACTTCCAACGCATCCGCCAACGACTGTCCCTCCCGGACGGACTCGCGAATCTCGGTCAAGACTCGGCGGAGACCCGACCGATCGGTATGTTCAAGGACGGCGGTCAGCGCGTCGGTGACAGGCAGACCAGCAGACAGGAGCGTTGCAAGCTGACGGGTGAGCACGACGACTTCTCTTTGGTGGATTCGGTTCCGGGAAAGCCCGAGCAACCATGGACGCCGACGGACTAGCCGCCCGGTTGCGCGCTCCCCTTGGACCGCGGTCGTATACACCCCCATACGCTTGAGCTTGGACCGCGCTCCTCTCGGATTTTCCGCATCAATGACTCCAGCAACAACACGACCCTCCGGGGTTAACCCGCGGTACTCATACACAGGCATAGGCGTGCATCTCGTTTACCCTGTCACATCATCCTGCAGAACCCGCGTTACTTCATCGATCGTTGTCGAACCCGACAGTACCCGCTGGATCCCCGCTTGCTTCAGCGTGATCATCCCCCGGCGTATAGCAGCCTCCCGAATCGACCCCGCGTCGGCCTTCGTCAAAATAAGCCGCCGCACCTCTTCGTCCACCAAGAGCAGCTCAAACAGGCCGCTCCGGCCCTGGTACCCGGTCCCAGAACATGCCTCGCATCCAGTCGCCCGGTAGCAGGGACGCGCTAAAATCTGATGCGCGGAAACTCCGATCTGGGCCAGATCGGACTCGTTCGGCCGGTAGGCCTGCTTACACTGCTCACACAAGACGCGGATAAGACGCTGCGCCGCGACCGCCGAGAGGGAAGAGGACACGAGAAAGGGTTCAAGACCCATGTCCAGGAGGCGCGTGACTGCGCCGGCTGCATCATTCGTATGCAAGGTCGAAAAGACGAGATGTCCGGTCAACGCGGCATGAATGGCGATATCGGCTGTCTCCCGATCGCGAATCTCGCCGACCATAATGACGTCAGGGTCTTGTCGCAGGATCGACCGGAGGCCGTTCGCGAACGTCAGCTCAATCTTGGGGTGCACCTGCATTTGACCGATTCCGTGAATCTGGTACTCAATTGGGTCCTCCACGGTGAGAATGTTTTTCTCGGATGAATTGATCCGTGTAAGCGCCGCGTAGAGCGTGGTTGTTTTCCCGCTCCCGGTGGGCCCGGTGCCGAGAATGAGTCCATGGCTGAGGTGGATGAGGCGGTCCATGGTCGCCTGCTCGGAAGGCAACAAGCCGAGATCCTCGAACGTGAGCCGGTGGCCTGTCTTGTCCAGGAGCCGAAGCACGATCCGCTCACCGTGCGCAGTCGGGATCACAGAGACGCGGATATCCACATCCTTGCCGGCGATCCGGATTCTGATCCGACCGTCTTGCGGAAGCCGCCGCTCGGCGATATCCAGACCGGCCATCACTTTGATGCGGGAGAAAATGCTCCCCTGAAAGCGTTTAGGTGGTGACAGCACATGGTACAGCACGCCGTCGATCCGGTAACGGACGTTGACCTCTCGTTCGAACGACTCAAAGTGGATGTCGCTGGCTCGCCGTTTGACGGCTCGGTAGAGAATCGAGTGCACCAGCCGGACGAGGGGCGCCTCATCCGCAGCGTCGAGTAGATCAATCGGTTCATCAAGCCCCTGGTCTAATTCGGACTCGGTCTCGCTCGTGAGCACCTGCATCATCTGTTCGGTTCCTGCGAACGGTCGCTCGTACAATTGATTAATGTAACTCAGGATGGCAGCGGCCGGCGCCACGACCGGCACGATCGGGCTACCGACGAGGACCCGCAAATCGTCAAGCGGGGCGTAGGCAACCGGATCAGCAGTGGCAGCCAAAACACATCCCTTATTGGGACCTTCAGTGCAGCACTTGAGCGGGAGCAGTCCGTACCGTTTGGCGAACGCGATAGGAACCGACCGGAGCAAAGTCCGGTCCACACCATACGGATCGAGGGTGTCGTAGTACTCGAGGCCCAACTGTGCGGCCAGCGCTTTCAGTCGCGCAGGCTCATCGTCCGGATGAATACCCCTCGCGGGCCCTTCCGGCCGCCCGCTTTCAGAGGCCTGTGGGGAGCGCGGGCTCATTCCTTCAACAGATCCTTGCGCTTCTCACGATCCTCAACCCGATTCTCCTGCAGGAAATCTTTCATCTCTCCGCTCTTCTTCGTCCTGAGGTTTTGCGCCTCGCTCGGCTCCTTGATAATTGTGGGTGTCAGGAATACCAACAAGTTAGATTTCTCCACCGTTCGCGAATTGAATCGAAACAGCCACCCGAGGATTGGAATATCACCCAGCAGCGGAATCTTTCTCTCCGTAATGGTCAGGTTGTCTTTGAGCAACCCGCCCAATACTACACTTTCTTGGCTATTCACGATTACCGACGTGATGGTTTCGCGTTTATCGAGCGTCGGCCCTATCTTGGTCAGGATGTCGGGAGAGTCTGGCAAGAGAGCGGAGATCTCTTGTCTGATATCGAGCCGCACCCGATCTCCTTCCAGAATCTGGGGCGTGAAATCCAAGGTCACACCCACGTCCCGCCGCTCGACGGTCTGTACAGTGGCGGCCCCGACATTCGATGTGGTACTGCCCGTCAGAACCGGCACGTTTTGCCCCACCATGATCCGCGCCCGCTGGTTGTCCGTGGCCAAAATTTGCGGTGTCGAGAGGACATTGGCATCTGTGGTGGTGATCAGCGCTTGGAGAAACGTTCGGATGTTCCCGGTGCCCAACCTTAAAGTGGCGCCGGCGGGCCCCGCGCTGGTGATGGCTTGGGCCAGGCTGAAGATATCTTCCGGCGCTCGATTGAATCCTCCCAGGACACTCACATCCTTCGAGGAATACCCCAGCAGACCACTCAGATTATTCCCCAACTCTCTCAGCTTATTGACATTCACGTCGAGGATTGCCACCTCAACGAACACCTGCCGCCGTCGGATGTCCAGTTTTTCAATGACCGTTCGGAGTCGCTCAAAATCTCGCGCTGCCGCAGCCACGATCAAAGAATTGGTGGCTTTGTCCGCCAGCACCTGAACCGGCCCATCAAACTCTCCCGGCAGGCGTACGGTCTCCTGGCGCACCACACCCGGAGCCGGCGCTTTGCTGGCCAGCGAGGCGAGGACCTTGGCCATCTCCTCAGCATTCGCATGCGCGAGGGTGTATACGTGGATGCTCCGCTCCGTCGGCGCCTCGCTGATGGGGACAATGCGAACCACATCGCCGACGGCATAGGTCGTCAGCCCCTTGCCCTCCAAGACGGCAAGAAAAACCTGGTATGCCCGGTCCGGCGTGACTGGCACGGGAGAAAATACGGTGACCTTGCCTTTGACTTTTTCATCGATGACAAAATTCTTGCCTGTCAATTCGCTGATGAACTTCACGAACAGCGGCAGCTCGAGGTTGTTGAAGTCCAGTGAGACTGTCGAGGCCTGCCTGGCTACCATTTGCTCTTGGGCGGCCAAGGGCGGCGGCGCCGCAACGGCGCACACCGCGACGCACAGGGCCACAAGACCGAAAGGTCCGCTAGCGGATTTCATAGGCGTACGTCTCCATTTGCCCCGCTCGGAGTACATCGAGGGAGATTGACGTCTCATCTTTCAGGCCGAGGAATACCTTAAAAAGCGTTTCCGGGTCCTTCACCTCCACACCATTGATTCGTCTAAGAATGTCATTGTTCCGGAGTCCAATCCGTGCGAACAGGCTGCCGGGGACGATCTCCCGAATGAAGAATCCCACCGGCTTGCCATTGGCCACATGGGGATAGACCCTGGCTTTCGTCATAAGGTCCGCCAGGTTCTCGAATCCGGCACTGAGCTCGCGCCGATCCAAGACCAGCTGCCTGGCCCCTACCAGATCAACCGCTGCGCGCGGCTCGACGGGTTTCACGAGTGCGGGATCGCCTTCCAGTCTGATCTCCAAGGTGGCGAGCGCCTTGCCTTTCGCGATGCTGATTGTATTCCGCGCAATCTTGACGAGCCGGCCCATTCCCGGGATGTGATCATGCAACCGATACAATACCTGTTCCTTTGTCAACAGATTCTCGAGAATGGCAAAGGAGGGTGGAGGATCTCCCACGACGGTCCCGACGAGTCGGACTTGCAATGACTTGAGCGGGAGGTGCCGGCCTTCGCCGCTGGTCCTGTCAGGACGTCCCGCCCGACTGCCGAATACCCCACGCTCCAGCACCGATGTCAGTAGGAGAGGTGGGCGAGGAGTCGGCTCCTCACGCGCATCTGAGGAGAGTGCGCTGTCGGCGGGAAGGACCGGCTGTTCCAAACGGTCGGCGACGAGGAGAACGGTGATGTCGGCGATGAGGAACGATGCTACCGTGATCAGCGCCAGGTGAATGACAGAGAACAGACTTCTCTGAGATGGCGCGTGAACCATACACTCCCTCAGCACGCCTAAGGGGGGTAAGTATTTGCGCGCGCGCTGAGAATGTCAAGGTGCACAGGAGAGATTTATCAACCACAGGATTGCGTAGAATTTATTCCCTCGACTGTGCTAGGATCGCGCGCCGATACCGGCCGATCGGCTGTATGCATCCTCACACCACGCGAACGAGCGATCGTCACGAGCGAACACCCCGGAGTGTCGCATGCGTCGTCTATTGGTAACCCAGCTGTGCAAAAAGGCCGTCCTGACGGTGGGACTGGTCGGGGGCCTCACCTTCCTCGTCCTCGCCATCCTCTCTACCTGGCTCTCCTGGGACATTGACTCTCTCGCCGAAAACAAAAACAAACCGGCGGGGGAGAAGACAGCTTCCGAGGACCCCTATTTGTACCTGGGCGCCACTTCCTGCAGCGGAAGCGCCTGCCATGGTAGTACCACTCCTCGCAATAAACTGCGCATCGCCCAGAATGAGTTTTATACCTGGTCGCAGAAAGACGACCACGCCAAGGCCTACGAAGTGCTCACGAAACCCGACTCCAAGATCATCGCCAAGAACCTGAAACTCGCCAAGCCTGAAGAAAGCGAGCGGTGTCTCGTCTGTCATGCAATGCGGGTAAGCCCGGAAAGCCAAGGAACGCTCTACGACCTGACCGAGGGGGTGAGCTGCGAATCCTGTCACGGACCGGCCGAGAAGTGGCTCGGCGCACATATCCGCAAGGACTTCGACCGGCAAAAGGGGACCGCGGTCGGCATGTACAATACGAAGAACCTGGTCAAACGAGCCCAGAAATGTCTCGAGTGTCATGGGGGCATGGAGGGAAAAGTGGTGGTCCATGAGCTGATCGGGGCAGGCCATCCTCGCTTGAGTTTCGAGATGGACAACTACACCCACGCGAGCTCGCGTGACGGGCTCTGGCCGGACCTGACGCACTTCGACTGTTTCGCATGTCACCACGCCGTCGTGGATCACCTGCGCGGCGTCACCGATCAGGACAAGAATGAGCAGCGCTGGCGATTCCGAGAATATGACGGGAAGCCGGGGCGTCTCGTGTGGAGATCCTCGCTCTATTCCGTGTTCCGTTATACCGTCAATCAAATTTCACCCGAGGAAGGCAAGACCCTCGACCAATTGGTCAAGGCCCTCCATGAGGGCCTCACGGGGAAAGGCGTTTCGTCGGATTCTTTTTCCGCCACCTTGAACCGGCTTGCCGAACTGGCTGAGAAGCTCGCGACGCAGGCGGCTCAATATTCTTTCAACCAGCGCGTCGTCCTGGCTCTGATGCGGAACATCTCCGGAGATGGCCAGCGCCTGGCCGCTGTGGGATTCCAGTCGGCTGAACAGGCCGTGCTGGCTCTGGCCAGCCTGCACGATTCCTATGTGGACACAGTTGGGCCCCTGCCGGACGGCAAGGCTGTGAAGGAAAGTATTGATGCGCTCTACAAGGAAATCCAGGTTTCGCGCAGTTTCAATCCGATGCAATTCGAAGCCTCGATGGACAAGATCCACAAGCAGCTGGCGAAAACCGACGGTGCCACAAGAGGCGCCCCCTAAATCCTTCAGTTTTTGGGAGGACCGGGTGGTTCATCCGTGACGGTGTAGACCTGGCGGTTACGAAGATACAACTTCTGCTGTTCTTGCAGAGTGAACGGGCGCGATCCCAGGCGCCCGAAGATGCTCACCTGGTTCCCGCTTTCGTCGACGGCACGATCACGGTCCAGCCCTTTTGAAAGGGCCAGGGCCGGTCCACGTGTCTTATAGGTGGCGATGAGCCCGGGAACCGGCCGGGGGTTAAAACCGTAGTAGTTCGGCTGTGCCACGGGGGAAGTGAGCTGGATGACCCGAAGGCCGTTGTCCCCGTCAGCCACATAGGCAAAGAGGCTCGCGTTGGTGGAGCCGATGCGGACCCCGCGCGCATCGTTGATCCGACCACCGGCGGTAAAGACCTGATCGAGGCGCGGCTGCTCCGGCCGCTCCACATCTACAATCATGAGCCCTTGCTTTCCTCCGGCGATGTATGCGTATCCGCGCGCGACGTACAGATCCTGCGCGTCAGGAAGTGGCACGGTCGCAGCGACCACCGGACGAGGTTGCTCCGGAAAGGTGATGTCGAGAACCTTGAGCCCCTGGTCATCGATGACGAAGGCGTAGCGGAACTGAACCGCCACCACCTTCGGGTTCACAAGAGCCGGTGCCACGATTTCCGCCGCTACCCTGGGATGCAAGGGGTCGGAAAGACTCACCACCACAAGACCGCGGACAGAGGAGATGTAAGCATAGTTGCCGGCGATCGTGATGCTGTGGGCACCATCCAAGATTCCATCGGGATTGAACGTCACCGCGCGCTCAAGGAAGTTATTGTCCGGATCACCATCTGACAGAGTCTCAATATCCACCACGATCAGACCTTCATACCTGTCCGTCACATAGGCGTACCGATACACGGGGTGCATCGGCTGCTCCTGATTCTGCTCCTTGTGCTTGAGAAACGCCGGTCGGTCCTGCCGGGATGGCGAGACCGGCATGGTGGTGGGCAAGGCCACCGCCGTAGCGTATTTGGTTTTCACGTACGTTCGCTGGCCCAGCGGAGAGACCGGCGCCGTCACGATGTTCTCCGAGAAGGCCTTATTATCCACATTGGCGACATCAAACACCCTGAAGCCGTCCGTTCCGTTCGCCGTGTAGAGGTACTCGCCCCGTAGTTGGAGGCTCCTGATGTCGTTCCCGCTATGGTACTTGGCCTGATCCAAGCCGTCCTTGTAACGAGGCAACACGTCTCCTCGCTTTTTATGCGCTTCGTAAGAGCCCGGATAAGCCAGCTTATGAAGATAGCTGCCGATCACGGCTTGCGGCTCCTCCCATTCCGTCACCGGTACTGCCTCGAATCCTGACGAACCTTCTCCCACGTAAACATATCTGCCCATGAAGTTCGGGAAGTTAGTCCCCTGCCCCAACACCTGCGCCACCCAGGCGCTATTGTCGTTTTCTTTCGAGACATGGCAGTCCGTGCACCGCTTCGTTTCAGTCGCCCGGACCGTGTGGGGAAAGTGCGGAGCGAAGGCTTGGCTGCTGAACCCTGCTGCCGAGATGGGCGGCTGCTGGACGTAGATATGCTCGCGATTGGCGTTCTCGGAGCTCAACACCAGCGCGCTCGAGGACCGCACGGGCGCGACCAGAATGTTGTCCTTGCCGCCCCGCCTGACAGTGCCATGGATCCCCAGGATGAACTGATCATCCCTGACGACCTGCGGGTTATAGGACGCCCAGTTCCTGGTTTCTTCGCCTTCATAATGGGCCGCCACCTTCTTCCAGTTCGCTCGGATCGGGAGATGGCATCCCGCGCAGCTCGTGGTCCAGGAGAGATGGCAGGAGAAGCAAGCCACGCGCTGGTTAGAATGTGCCAACTTCTCGTGATTCGGCGGCACCTCCCCCCACGTGTTACCGTCTTTCTGCATGGTCTTGGCGAGGCGAGACTGCTCCGCCTGCCTCGGATGGGCACGCGCCCAATCCGAATTGGGGTCCACTGTGTCCGCCACCTGGACCACTTCCCATTCCTTGCCTTTTTCCATCATCGAGCGCTGGTATAGCTTCTCCCCCCGCCATTCGAATCGGCGTCCATTCCAGGGAGTCAGCCCATTCCGAAGACTCGTCCCGCCTGGAGGTGAGGCCGGCCCGCTAGTCCGAAGCGAGGCCCGCTGCTCGATGGTTCCATGGCAGTCAATGCAGGAAATTTGGATAGCATCCGCGTACTGGCCGTACAGCTTTCCATTGCCGTGGGTGTCCTGAGCGAAATGACAATCCACGCAATGCATGCCCTTCTCCAGATGAATGTCCTTGAGGTGCACCGGCACGCCGGGTCGACCGTTCTTCCACTCCTCCTCGGTCCGCGGAGCCATCGCTTTTTGCAGTTTCGCGGACGTGACCTCGCTCACGATTTTGCCAAGGTCGTCCAGCAGATTGCCTCGTCGATCTCGTTTGAAAACTGCCCGGAAATTCCACCCATGTCCGTGATAGTCGGCGAACTGGGTGTGCTTGAGGTGCGGATTCAGCTCGCTCACGCGCGCCAGGAACTCCGGGTCCGACCACTTCCCGCGGGTCGCGGCTTCCTCAGGGTTTCGATTTAAGCTCTGCCACATCTCTTCGGAGGTCGGATACTTCTGCTTCTCGGGCCACATAAACTCGCCGTCCGTTTCGTAATCCCACATCGTGTAGCCCAGGTAGGGGTTGACGAAGACGTTGGGCTGGTGCATATGGCAGACCATGCATTGGCTGGTCGGAATGGCCTTGGTGAACTCGTGCTTGAGCGGGTGCCCCATTTCCTGCTTGGGGATCGTGGGGTCTTTGCTCTGAGATTGACCGCGGTTGCCGAACAGGGCATACGGCCCGGAGTGAAACGGGTCTCGATCATTGGCGTACACCACATGGCAGGCGGTACAGCCGCTGGAACGAAAATCACCGGGGTTGTCGTTGGTCCCTAAGAAGGATAGGTGTGGGTCGTTCAGCCGGGTCTTATGGAGATTCAACACGGGGACCGAGATCCGAAGCCCCGTGCCGGGCCCACGGCTGCTCTGACGGGTGTCCGGCCGGCCCGGATCTTCCTTCGACGGCGCCTCTATCGCACTGGAGGGCGCGGACCCGATATCCGGGAACGATGAAGGGATCGAGACGCCGCCCCGCTCGAAGACCCGGAAGATGTCGCCCGGCGGAAGGATCTCCCAGCGGGGCAGTGGAAGGAGAAACGACAGTACCCCTTTCGCCAGCTCCTCTGGAGTGGGCGGCGGCTCCATCCTGATCTGGCGCGGCACACCATTCACGCTGTAACTCTCTCCAAGAAAGGGCGTCTTCTGCGCGCCGATAGCCGGCGCGACAATGCCGTTGTTGTACGCAGCCGCGCTCCAGAAAACCGAGGTCGTGGTCATCGGGCTCATCTCCACCTGGGCCACCTCATTCGCATGGCATGCGCCGCAGACCTGCCGCGCCACACGGAGATCGCCCGGATTCACGAAGCGAATGAACCTGGGGTCCTCCTTATTGAGGAGCGTATAGGATTGTTGGGGATTCGCCGAGGAATACCGGCTGTCCGGCCCTTTCCACGCTTCCGGGAAACGGGGCTGGACATGCGCCTTGCGCGTGGCCTCGTCATACGCCGGCGTGCCGCGCTCCACCCCCTGCGGCACGACGATCTCCGGCGAGCCGCCATGACAATCGGCGCAGCCCAGGCGGACCACTTTGGAGAGGTGCATGGACGGCGCATCCGTCTGCCCGTGGCAACCGACACAGCCCACGCTCTTCCGCTCCGCCTCTTCCTGCGTCTGCATCATGATGTCCTGCGGAAGAGGCGCGATGTCGATCGCGGCGAAGGGCTGCTCCGTTTCATAACTGGCCGATAGCCAGCATCCCTGCAGGGTCGCCACCGCGGTCGCGAGGAGGATCGTTGCGACCGCGCCCACCAGGACTCTGTCCAGACAACCACAATCAGGCTTACACATCATCACGCCTCTTCGCTGCGCCTCTCCCCACCATGGAGTCATGTTCAGAAAGTCAGGGTCACCGACAGAAAGGTCGAATAGAGGAGCTCGGCGACCTGGATGTCTTTGAAACCGCTCCCCGGATGAAACACCGCCACGCCAGCGCTCGTGATGACATTGTTGTTCAGGAAAGGACGATAGATGAACCCCAGGCTATAGTCCTCTCCAATGTAGTGCCGGATCCCCGGCTGCTGCAGGATGAGGGTCAACGGCTCGGTCGAGACGAACCAGAGGATATTCATATTCAGCAAGGCTTTCAACTTGGGGGTGAGATCAGCATCCAAGCCCGGCCCCACGAGAAAGAGCCCTGGATTGACGAAATTCGCTTGCCCCTCATCCTTGGCGCTACGCAGGTCGGCCAGGAGGCTGAACCGGTTCACAATGTTCACGCCGGTCTGAGTGAGCCTGATGGCCTGTCGGTTGAAGAAACTGAAGCCAGCGCCGGCAAAGTTGACGTTGTCAATGATCGAATCGAATCCCCGCCCTGTACCATCCCGAGGATCCGAATCCCCCGACCCATAGAACACCGACAACTTGGGTCTGAGCCAGTCGATGTCGTAGGAGAACTCTGCCGCCGCCATTTGGGCATTGATGCTCACGCGGCGGTTGGCGATCTGATTGAAGTCGTCGGCCCCGAGGACCTGATAGAACGCGTGGGTGAGATTCAGCCGTCCGATATGGCCATCGCCGGTCCAGCCCAGATAGTAGGCGTGCAAGTCATGCGGGCGCACGGTACTGATCACGGCCGGACGGACGAGAAAGCCATTGGTGTCATAATGTTGGCCGCCGTCATCCTGCGATCCGGCCTGATCCAGGTTGTAGTGGAAACTCAGTTGCGCCGTGTAGCCCAGCCAGATGAAGTCCTGCCGGTAGAGGTTTGCGATCACCACCTGCTGGTGCCGGGACTGGAGGGTGTTCAAGCCGCTGTTGGTGTCTTTTTCCAGCATGTTGAAGTAGGCAACGTTCCACTGGTACCGGTTGCTGTCGAAGTTGCCGAAGAACTTGATGCCAGGCTGGTTGTCCGAGAAGATGAACCCCCGAAAGTCGCTGGTAAAGCCCTGGATGCCGGCCCGCACCGACGCGAAGTCGAAGTGCCGGCTGACGTCGATCAACCGGGCTTCGACGAAGGCTTCCTGCAAGGCGACCTGATGGTCGGTCCGGCTCGTCCCTTCCCGCACGTCGATATTGACGATGCCGTTCTCGCGGACATTCAGGAAGTTGACGTTGAACACCGGCGTGAACCGGACTTCCCAGTCCTTCGGCCGGAAAGCAGTCGACCCCTGGAATACATCGAAGCTGGCAATGAAGTTCTGGTTCAGGAAGAGCTGCCGGTCGCGGCCGAAAAATTCGCCGTTGCTTCCGGGGAACGCCCGGCTGACTCCCTGTGGCGTCGGTAGGTTCCGGGCTTCAAACAACGTGTCGCTGACGCCGGTGAACACGAAGAAGGTACGCTGGCCGAAAATTGGATAGTCGCCTTTCAGAACGTTCTGGTTGTACGGATCCCACCAGCGCCCCGTGTAGCCGATCCGCCAGCGATCTTTGATCGGCAGGAAATCGCTGCGCTCGAGCTCGGCCAGTTCGGGCTCCGAGGGCCGTGTCTTGCCGCTGGGCAGGCGCCTGACCGGTTGGGACGACTCTTCAGCCGTTGCCTCCGAAGTCGCCGCAACGGCCACGACCACGTTGGACGAAGACGAAAGGTCCCCGGCGAATGCCACCGTCTCGACCACAAAGCTGAACACCAGCATGCCCATGGTTCGTATCGCCCCTGCTCCTACCCGCGCACCGCCTTCAGCCATCAATCCGCACCCACCACTACGGCTGCCAGCTTCCGGTTCCTTTGCTTACAGATTGGGATGCCTTGGAATGACCACGTACGGCAGCGCCGCGCCCCGCACGGTGACGGTGTCTGAACGGATGCCGGCCGGCGCCTCAAATCCCCCGCTGCCGGCAAACCCGATCAGATCGTCCTGATCGACCCCATCCCCGGAAATCCCAATGCCGCCGACCAGCACGCCATTCTTGTATAAGGGGAAGCCACCCGG
>WNGM01014351.1_pt1 | contig 12456 bp, 14 predicted proteins | sample 5400571 | NCBI WGS metagenome assembly WNGM01 (sample SAMN13153378, study PRJNA577476) | soil metagenome | isolation source: 100 cm soil or saprolite under Garry oak tree replicate 2 | place: USA:California | collected 2016-06-15
GCTTCAGCGCCGATGGCCGTATTGACGCCGCCGGTTGTGTTTTCAAAGAGCGCGAAAAACCCGGTGGCCGTGTTCTCGGCGCCGCTGTCATTAAAGACAAGTGCGTCGGTTCCAACAGCCACGTTTTGTGAGCCAACAGTGTTGAGCAATAATGCTGCAGCGCCCACTGCTGCGTTGGAATCCCCGGTGTTGAGGGAAAGCGCTCCGCCACCAACACCGGTGTTAAAGCTAGAGTCGGTATTGGAAAAGAGAGAACGCCAACCAATCGCTGTATTTCCAGTGCCGATGGTATTGCTACTGAGCGCATCGTCACCGAGAAAAGCATTGAAGAGGCTGGAGTCGCAACCCTCGTTACAAATCGCTTGCGCTCCTGGCAAAAACGCAAAGCAGGCGAGGGCGAGTGGAATCAGTAAACCGAGCCGGCAAGGCACGCGGTTTATCGAATGTTTTAATGCGAGAGTTGTGGTTTTCATATACGAGAGATTCTGCCTCTTTTGCTCTCCACACTGCAATGACAAAAATGCCGCCCGCTAGCTATCACATCAAATCGCCGAGATGCTGCTGGCACCAAGATCACTGCAGGCTTTGCAGTGAAGAGATGCCGTAGTTTCCTTGAAGCTCGGGCGCTTCGTCGCGACTTGCGCCGCGCCGAGCTCGATCTGTTTTGGATCTTCTTCGGTCTCGATTTTGATGAACCCGTCGACTGGATGCTTTGCCGCTTCGGCCAAGTCGCCGAGCGATGGCGAACATCGCAACCCGCATAACGTCGGTCCGAAAAAGCCAGTCGATCTTCAGCGGAAGAAAACGTGGGAAATTCATCCCATCCGCGTTTTTCAATTTCCGCGCGCGTGATGGCGTTATTCGCCTAACGAAAATCCTGTGCAGGGTCGACCTGCTGTTGCGCGTGGTGCACTATCGCCCGCACTTAGTGGAACGTAGAGGGCAGCACCGCCGGTACAGTATTCAACATAAATTGCGATCCACCGCCATCTTCCTGCTCGGTGCCGTCCGGGTCAACCACAACGAAGGGAGTGTGTCGACAAATTTCGTCTCGCCAACGACCTCGGAACTTCTATCCTCGCAATTCATCAACCTTAATCGAATGGGAATCTTTACAAAGCTTGGGCTGCCGCTGGCGCTAGCTCTCGCTGTAGGAGTAGTCTGGACTCCTACCAGCGCAACTTGTGGGCAGATCAAAATTGAGATCACAGCGACTGTCAGTCTCGTTGACGATCCCGACAACCTTCTTAACAACGCTGTTGCGCCCGGTGACATCATCACCGGCATCTATACCTACGATTCCTTCGCGGTGGATTCCAACCCGCTTCCAGAGGTGGGAGATTACCGTTATACCACCGCGCGGAACGGAATCCGACTCAACGTAAACGGCCTAAGGTTTGGCACTAATCCAGCGAACGTAGATTTTCTGCTCGAAGTGGTTAATAACTACCAAAACCTCGATAATTACGTCGTGATCAGTTACAATAATCTGTTTGCCGTTTCCGCGATGGGCGAATTCGTGACGAATACCATTGACTGGCAGCTCGACGATCCGACGCAGACGGCGCTCTCGTCTGCCACGCTGCCGAGGACTCCGCCGGTTCTATCAAACTGGCAATCGATTTTCGGCCTCACCATCTCGAGCATGGGCGATGATTCTTTCTTGATTCGTGCGAATGTGACTTCGGCCGTCAGAAGGCGGTAACCCAAGGGAAGAGCCGAAGGGGTAGAATCGAGCATCCCTCTGGCTTGTTGCCGCGATTAGTCTGCAATGCTTCCGCTATCGTGAGGTTCGATTTGTTGTTGGACGTGGTGCACCATCGCTACCGCAGCGATCAGAACGATGGCGGCAATAACCTGTTGCGGGTGAAGATTAGCGTGAAAGAAGCCCCAGGTAATGCATACTGCAGCCAGGGTTTGCATCATTTCAAAATAGCCGGCGATGGATGCGCGAGTGAGATGCAGCCCTTGAAAATAAATCAAAAGCGGAATCCCGCCTGAGATTGACGCGAGGAAAAAGAGCAACAGAATGGCCTTTTTCGGGTGTGCCTGCGCTGGCGCGGGCCAGAGCGCTGCGCCATTCAATTTGCCATAAGCAAAAAGAACCAAGGTCATGCACGCAAGCCCAATGACAATGCGCATGCTGGAAGCGAGTCGCAGCGACATGCCAACCATTACGCCGCGTCCGGCGACGGTGGAAAGGCCCCAGAACAGAGCACAAATGAGCGCGTAGCCGGTGCCCAGGTTTAAGCCCGCGCGTTCGAAAGAAATTCCGATCTGAGTCGGATACGCAACAGAAACAAAGATGCCCGCAACGATTGCAATTCCGGCGTACAAAAAAAAGCGATGAACAAGGCGATCACCAAAAAGCAGGAATGCGCCGATCGTTGAGATCACCGGCTGGATGTTCAGGATCACGTTTACCACCGTCGGGTTACCGTGTTTCAACGCCAGCGTAAAAAAGATCGTGCCGACAGCAGAACCGGCGAAGCCCGAAAAAATCAGAAAACACCACGTGCGCGGGTGCACTTTCGGGATCTCAGACAGCCGCGAGATCAAGATCGGCAGGAACATGATGAGGATGAAAACGTGCTCCCAAAAAACGATGACTTTTGCGTCGAACAATTCGTTAAGCGGAATGCGCCATGCGCTTTCCGTGCCCCAAAGCGCTGCGCCGAGTCCAACCAGCCAAGGTCCGTAGCGTGCACCACAACGAATGGTATGGTAATTGGAGTTTCCATACTATGCGTTGCCCCAAATGCGGGTCGCGTGACGATAAGGTCATTGATTCCCGTCAATCGCGCGACGGCTCGAGCATCCGTCGGCGGCGGCAGTGTCTGAAGTGCAAATATCGCTATACGACTTACGAGGAGGTCGAGCGCTCGGATCTACGCGTAATAAAAAGCAATAGAACACATGAGCCATTCGACCGCCGTAAACTGGCTGCCAGTATCGCCAAAGCATTTGAAAAGCGTTCCGCCAGTCTGCTTACATTGGAAGATATGGTGGACGAAATTGTACACGAGTTGGAAACTGGCGGACGCGAAGTTCCCTCATCGGTCATCGGCGCGAAGGTGCTCGACAAACTGCGCGAGATTGATGAGGTCGCTTATTTGCGTTACGCGTCGGTTTACCAGCGTTTCCAGGATGTCGATCAATTTGTCGATGCCATTCACACTCTGGGACGCCAAATAAAACCAAATGTGCTTCAGCGGGAATTATTTCCGCCTGACACAACGCAGAAGAGCTCCAACGCTGGCCCTCGCTCGCGCGAGCCCGCAGGTAAAAATCATGGTCGCCTTTAAAGAAGAATTTCCATATCTGCGGACAACATCGGGACAACTCTTCGAGTTCAACCGCGATTGGCTGCACGCGGCAATCACGCGAGCCGCTGACGAAGCTGGTTACCCCGGCTGGTGGCTCACTGATCACGTCACCGAGAGCATCGCTTTTTACCTGCACCTGCGAAATGATGAAAATGTCGTCGCGTTCAACCAGCTCTCGCAGACCGTGCGTGACGTGTTGGCAGCGATCGGGTACAAGGAGATCGGACCGCATTTTACACCGGCGCCACCGCCGATTTGTATTTCGTTACTGGATATCGCTCATTGTGCCGGCGCGAGTTACGAGCTGGCGTTTTTCGGTCTGCTGGAAAAACGAATTAGCGCATTGATTGACGCTGGCGCAGACAATCTTCGGCTTTCTTCGCTGCAGCTTTGTGTGAAGCACCTCCGCGGTACGAAAACATGGACCCGAGCCTGCGATGCGTTACGCGAGGAAATTGTCTGTTTTGTCCGCGAAAAACTGACCGTCGCCACCGATCACGCGCGACTTGATTGTTCCCTGCGCTGATGAAACGCTATCGGCCATGACGATTTTCGAAAAGATCATCACGCGGGAAATTCCGGCCAAAATCATCTGGGAAGATGACGATGCGATTGCGTTTCACGACGTGGATCCCCAGGCGCCCGTGCATGTGTTGATCGTGCCGAAAAAGGCCGTTGCCCGCCTTGCAGATACAACTGATGAGGACGCCTCATTGCTCGGCAAACTGCTTCTGATTGCGCGCGACGTGGCGAAGCAGTTGGAGCTGAACAGCGGCTATCGAGTTGTGATCAACTGCGGACCTGACGCAGGTGAAAGTGTTCCGCATCTGCATGTGCATTTACTGGGCAAACGCGCGCTTGCGTGGCCGCCGGGGTGAAGGGTTCGCCACGTTGAAGGGTTGTAGCGTTAAAGTGTTAAACAGGCAATCCGATCTGAAGCGACTGGCGCTAATCACCAACAAGCGCCCAGTCAATTCCGATGATGCGCTTACCGGCAAAGGGCGTTAGCGATTTCGGAAAGATTAGATATCGCGCTTCCTTACTCTCCTTAAGACCGACGATCCCAAAATCGGTTCCGCTTTCGCTCTTCAGGATTGTCATCGCACGGTTTTTTTTTGATTTGCGCTCTGAGGTGGCGGTCAGCGGACGGCTTCTGCCATAGCGTGTAGACCTGCGGCTTACCGCAGTTTTCGATTACCTGGGAGAAGCGCGCTGTTTTGGTCTTGAGAAGTTTCATAGTAGCGCATGCGTCCCGCTTGCGACTCCGAGGTAGCGCAAGCCGGAGGCTCGCGCTACCCTATAAAAGAAGCCCGCCAGAGAACTACGGCAAGAAGGATCATACTACCGTTGCTGCATTCCTGCCCTGGCGGGGTTTGTAAGTCCTCGATCCATAGCCCCTGACGGAGGGGAAATTTCCTTGCGCCAGAGCGATGCGCAACTCGAAAACGCGGAGCCAGATAGAGCCCATGGTGTCCTCCTGTTGGTAAACATGTCATCAAATTGACAATGTGTTGCGCTTCTGTTTGCATCGAGCGCGTGAAATGGCTCGCGTTTGTTTTGCTTATACCTGCTCTCCTTGCGGCGACATCCTGTACCACGCTTGTCAATCGGCGTGATCTTTATAGCCCCGAACCTGGCCCTGAGTCGTTAGAGGCGGCCCGGCAATGGTACGGGGTCACTACGACCACAATTACGACGACAACTCAAAGGAGGCATTCAGGGGTAGAAGGGTTGCCTCCGCCGGAATTTCGTTATTAGGATGCAGGGACGCCGCACCGCGCCATCCCTAGCTTTCAACCGAAGGGAAGATTCGCCTTTATTCGCGCCACATCCGTCTTGTCGACGAGTGCCGCTTTGCTCAGCCGGCGTTTGCGTTTTGCATTTTTCGTCGACAAAAGATGACGTCGCGAAGAACGCGACCTCAAAACCTTGCCACTCGCGGTGATTTTGAACCGTTTCGCCACTGATTTACGCGTTTTGCTTCGTGCAATCGGCTTCGGCATACGGCGAGAATGTTAATCGCGGTCGCGGCGGATAACAAATTGTTTCAACAGGTTTGAGGCGGCTGGCAAAAGCATCAGATCCAAGCAACAAGCTCCAAAGAACCTTCAATCATCAAGCGTAGAACCGCTTCGACTGATTTGATTTGAGTATTGAAGCTTAAACCTTCTTTGGAGTTTGAAGGTTGGAACTTGGAGGTTTGCTGCGAAATTGTTGGATGCAGTCCCCCGTACGCCAACAGCCCCGAGTCATCATTGTCGGCGCGGGCTTTGGCGGGCTTGAGGCAGCGAAAAAGCTTGCTTGTGAAGATGTGAGTCTGACCGTAATCGACCGCACAAATTACCATCTGTTTCAGCCTCTACTGTATCAAGTGGCAACAGCGGCGCTCTCACCGGCCGACATTGCTGCCCCTGTGCGCGCAATCTTGAGCAAGTGCAAGAATGTCGAGGTAATCCTTGCCGAGGTGGAATCGGTGAGTGTCGAAGCCAAGAAAGTGAGAACGCAAGATCAAATATTTGAATATGACTACCTCATTCTCGCGACCGGGGCGCGGCATTCTTATTTTGCGCACAACGAGTGGGAAAAACTCGCGCCGGGATTGAAGAGTCTTGAGGATGCGGTTGAGCTCCGGCGAAGGATTCTTTTGGCCTTCGAATTTGCCGAAAAAACAACAGACGAAGCGGCACGCAAGGCAGCGATGAATTTTGTCATCATCGGTGGCGGACCAACTGGCGTTGAAATGGCCGGCGCGATCGCGGAAATCTCCCGCTACACACTGGCCAAGGACTTTCGTCATATCGATCCCTCGGAGGCGAGGGTGATCCTGATCGAAGGCACCCCCCGGCTGCTCGCTGCGTATCCCGAGGATTTGTCCGAGAGCGCCCGAAAGCAACTTACCGAGCTCGGAGTGCAAGTACGCACGAACGCACGAGTAACAGATATCAGCGAAGCGGGCGTTCAAGCGGACGGCGAATTTATACCCTGCCGCGTGAAGATTTGGGCAGCCGGCAATAACGCATCCTTTGTCGGTACAACGCTAGACGCCCCCGCTGACCGCGTTGGCCGCGTTATTGTGAACGACGACCTGACCATTCCCGGGCATCCGGAGGTGCAGGTCATTGGCGACCTGGCGAACTTTTCGCATCAGACTGGAGAGCCCCTGGCGGGGGTTTCGCCTGTGGCGATGCAACAGGGGCGTCATGCCGCTCGCAACATTTTGCGAATGATTCGCGGCGACAAGCCACGGTCGTTTCACTACTTCGACAAGGGGAGCATGGCCACCATCGGACGGAACAAAGCAGTTGCGGATTTAAAGTTTTTTCATCTCAGCGGTTTTCCCGCGTGGCTGGCGTGGTTGTTCGTGCACATCATTTTTCTGGTCGGCTTCCGTAACCGTTTGCTTGTGCTTATTCAATGGGCGTGGGCGTATCTGACCTTCGACAAAGGCGCCCGATTAATTACGCGCAACTTCCAATCGGAACACAGACCCCCGGCCTAGTGTCACAACGAGAAAGCCATGAGCAACTGCGCGCAGCACAGTTATTATTCCAGTCCCAACGCTCTGAACATCGCATCGACATGTTTAAAATGAGTATCGAGCGAGCAGAGCCGATCGATTTCGTCTGATGAAAGACGGGCGACGATTTCAGGTTCGCGCTTTGCGTTTTCGGCAAATGTTCCCTCGCCTTTCCACGTTTTCATCGCCGCGCGCTGAACAGCTTCGTACGCGCTCTTGCGCTCGGCGCCTGCGCGCGTGAGCGCGAGCAGAATGGATTGGCTAAAATACAAACCTTTGGTAAGAGCCAGGTTTTCCGCCATACGCTGCGGATAAACCTGCAATTTTTCAACGACGTCGCGCAATTTCGCGAGCATGTAATCGAGCAGGATGCATGAGTCCGGCAGAATGATGCGCTCCGCGCTCGAGTGGCTGATGTCACGCTCGTGCCAGAGTGCGACGTTTTCCAATGCAACAACCGCGTTCCCGCGAATGACGCGAGCCAATCCGCTCAACCGCTCGTTTGTGATGGGGTTCCTTTTATGCGGCATGGCGGAGCTGCCTTTCTGGCCCTCCCCGAAAAACTCTTCCACTTCAAGAACTTCGGTGCGCTGGAGATGACGAAATTCGGTTGCCCACCGATCAATGCTCGATGCAATAACGGCGAGAGTTGTCATAAACTCGGCATGGCGATCGCGCTGGACGATCTGCGTAGAAAGCGTCGCCGGTTTCAATCCAAGTTTGTCGCACACTTCACGCTCAATTTTTGGGTCGATGTGCGCATGGGTGCCAACTGCGCCGCTGATTTTCCCAACCCGAATTCGCTCGCGTGTCTGTGTGAGGCGTTCAACAGCGCGTCCGAACTCATCGAACATGAGCGCCAGCTTCAATCCGAACGTGATCGGCTCGGCGTGCACACCGTGGCTGCGGCCAATCATCGGTGTCATCTTGTACCGGCGCGCCTGGTCTGCGAGGGCAGTTCGCAGTGTCTGAAGATCGTCGAGAAGGATATTGCACGACTCGTTCAGTTGCACCGCGAGCGTTGTGTCCAAAATGTCCGATGAAGTCAGTCCTTGATGAATCCAGCGAGATGCAGATCCGACCGATTCAGCGACGTTTTCCAGAAACGCGATGACGTCGTGATTCGTCCGCTTTTCGATGTCGAGGATCCTCGGAATAGAAAACCGCGCCCGCTTCCGAATCTCGGCAGCGTCCTCTTTCGGAATCTGGCCAAGCTCTGCCGTCGCCTCGCAGGCTAGCACTTCAATTTCCAGCCAGATTTCAAACTTTCGATGGTCCGACCAGATTTTGCTCATCTCTGGCCGGGAATAACGGTCGATCATGCACGAAAGATAAAGCGACTGAGTTGGTGGAAAAGCGTTTTCGTTCCCGAGAATGCATTTACGAGTTCCCGGCAAGGATCGCAAACCGGCTCAGAAACCGGAACCGAAGGCTAGAAATCGAAGGCAATCAGCCGCTTAGCAGACGCGGGCGCGCCATGAGCCGACTGCCAGGATCAGATCACCCAGTAAAAGCCGTCTGCGCGGCCTGATGATTTGGCGAATTTGGCGATTTTTTTTCATGTACTGGCCATTGCTCTTAGCAGGTTCGATGCCACTGGTCGTTGTGAATATCTCTTCCATCTTCACGGGTGGGGTTATTCAGTCGTTATCCACCTTAGAACTGACCGTTCAGTGACACTTTTGTTCAAATTTAAAACACTCGCCTTCGCCAGTGCCACGTCGCGGCGAGGCATCGAATCGATCGCAAGGAGTGCGCCCCCCTTTACGTGTGTGAGCGGGACTTCATCAATCGCGCGTGACAATGAACAAAACGGCAAATATCATGATTACCACGAGAATTGCCTTTCGACTGCTGGAGGACGAAATCTTCCAATGTTCCAGGGCGGTCAAAAGCTGCGGCTCGATGCGCTACGCTTTGTGCTGGTCAGGCGCAGAACGATGAAATACAAGACCGCCAATAACGCCGCAAAGAGAACGATCCAGTGCGAATTGGTCTTCCCAAATGTTACCCAGCCATCAACGTTGGAGATCAAGTCCGGCTGTACCTGGTAAGCTTTCGCGCCCACCCAGGCCAAGACGCTGCACCAAAGCGCCGAGCCAACAATCGTCGCGAGACTGAATTTCCAAAAATTCATCCGCACGAGTCCCGCCGGGTAGGAAATCAGATGCCGAATAACCGGCAACAGTCGGGCAAAGAAAACGCCGCCGGTTTCGTAACGCGCCAACCAAACTTCAGCGCGCTGCAGTTTGTCGTGCGTGATGAGGAAATATACGCCGAAGCGGTAAAGCAGAGGACGCCCCATGAAGAGGCAGATCCAGTAACCTATCGCCGCGCCCACATACGATCCGATTGTCCCCGCAAGGATGACGCCGGGCATGCTGAGATTGCCGCCAGCCGCGAGAAACGCCGCCGGCGGAATGACGATCTCGCTCGGAATCGGGATGATCGAACTTTCCATAGCCATGAGGGCGATGATGCCCCAATAACCGCCGTGTAGAACCCAACCAAACCAGATTTCAAGTAAGTGATGCATATTGTCATTCCGAACGAAGTCGAGGAATCTCTAGGGGTCGAGCTGCGATCGTTTCGGCGTAGTTCACTACAAAAACAAAAATCCGCAAACTAAAACTCAGATGTCCATTTATCGGCGCGTTCTGCGGTACTATCAGCCGTTCAGGCGACAAACGATCCTCGGCCTGTTTCTCTCGCTCGTCGGAATTGGCCTCAATCTGCTCAAGCCGTGGCCGTTCAAAATTATTGTGGACGATTTCCTGCGGCCGACGCCTTCTGCGCGCGCTGATTGGCGGACGTGGGTTCCCCTGCTCTGCCTCGCATTAGTCGTAATCCAGTTCATCTGGGGAATTATTAATTGGATCACGAATTACTTGTTCGTGAAGATTGGGCTGCAAGCGCTGCTGAAATTGCGTACTGATCTTTACTCTCACCTGCAACGGCTCTCGCTGAAATTCCACGACGCGCGGCGGTCTGCCGATTCCAGTTTCCGCGTTGCCTACGACTCGCAGTCGATCCAAACGATCTACAACAAGGGATTCACAAACATCTTCGCTTCGGTCATCGCGTTGATCGGCACATTCGTCGTGATGATGGGACTCGACTGGACGTTGACGCTACTATCTCTGGCAATTGTACCGTTTATCGTCGGGGCGATCTATTTGTTCGCGCGGCGTATCCGTCGCGAATCAACCTCTATTCAGGAACAGGAAAGCGCCGTCCTGGCGCAAGCACAGGAGGGACTGAGCTCGATTCGGATGGTGCATGCTTTCGGACGCGAAGACTTTGAGGTCCGGCAATTTCAACAACAGGCGCAGCAAAGTCTTCAGGCGAACCTAAAGTTAACCTTAACGAATGTGAATAGCGCCCTTGTGATCAGCACACTCATGGTCATCGGCACGGCCGCGATGTATTACGTTGGGACGTTGCATGTGCTCGCCGGAATTCTTAGCCTCGGCTCACTGCTGGTTTTCAGCGCTTACCTACTGATGTTGTATCAACCACTCGAATCCCTCACCTACACGACGTGGGCCATGGAAGGCGCAACCGCGGGCGCGAAACGCTGCTTCGAGGTGTTGGATCGTCAGGATGACGTGCGCGACTCGCCGAGTGCCATGGACATTTTATCCGTCAAAGGGGCGATCGATTTTCGCTGCGTTAATTTCGGTTACGCAGAAAACCGAATTGTTTTGCGCGACGTAAATTTGCGTATCGAGCCAAATCAAATCGTCGGCCTCGCAGGCGGCACCGGCGCCGGCAAAAGCACATTGCTCAGTCTGGTGCCGCGCTTTTACGATCCAACAAGCGGCGCTGTAATGCTTGACGGTCGCGACGTCCGCGATATCACAAAGAAATCCTTGCGTGCGCAGATCGCGATTGTTTTACAAGACACGCTCCTTTTCTCCACCACGATTCGAGAGAATATCGCCTACGGCCGGCCGGAGGCCAGCGACGAAGATATCGTTGAGGCGGCCCGCCGGGCGCAGGCGGACGAATTTATTGTGCAGATGCCGCAGGGATATGACAGCCTGGTCGGAGAACGTGGCGGGCATTTGAGCGTCGGTCAGCGACAGCGCATCGGAATCGCTCGAGCATTTCTGAAAAACGCACCGATTCTGTTACTGGACGAACCGACTTCTGCGCTCGATCCGGCGACCGAAGCTGCCATCATGGAGACAATCAAGGAATTGATGCGCAGTCGGACGACTTTGATTGCCACTCATCGTTTGGCGACGATTCACAACCTTGATCAGATCATCGTGCTCGATCGTGGACACATCATCGAACAAGGTCGCGGCCCCGAACTCCTAACTCGGGGCGGCATTTACTCGAAGCTTTATGCATCGGGAAAGTTTCCAACATAGTAGCGAATGTGTCCCGCTTGCGAGACATGGAGCCGGCGCGCCCTCGCGCCGCGGCCTGAGGGCAGGCCGGCTCCAGGCGTTTGGGAAGCACAAGCGCGACGGCGCACGCTTTTCTCATGAGCAACGTTAGAGAAGATCGCCACGTCGAAGGTGACTGGTGGCCGGAGCCGGTCCCGCCGAACGTTGAGTTCGGCGACGGCTTTTATTGCGAGAGCGCGCAAATTTTTCGAAAGCTTCGAAGCAAAAAAACGCGCGCAGTCATCATCGGCAAACACGTTTCCTGTTACGCGGGATGCTCGTTCGCGATCGGCGAGAACGGTCAGTGCACGATCGGTGATTTTACTCTGCTGAACGGGGCGCTGATCATGACCGAGGAAAAGATCGAGATCGGTTCGTATTGCCTCGTTTCCTGGAACGTCGGCATCGCCGATTCCGATTTTCATCCACTCGAACCGGCCCAACGCCTGATTGACGCGCAAGCGCTGGCTCCGTATTTCAAAAACCGCCCCGCGCGCCCCACATTGAAAACCGCGCCAGTCAAAATCTGCGACAACGTCTGGATCGGAATGAACGCCGTGATTTTGAAAGGCGTCACCATCGGCGAGAACTCAGTTGTCGCGGCAGGTTCAGTCGTAACGAAATCAGTCGAACCGAATGTCGTAGTGGCGGGCAATCCAGCGATAGTGGTCAAAGAATTTGACCGCAGGCGTCACTGAGTTCGTGAACATGGATCCTTTATTTTCAATCCTTTGCGTCTTCTGCGCTCTCAGCGGTAAAGCATGAAACGCAAGCGCATTGTGGTGATGGGCTTCATGGGATCGATGCCGATCGCGGGCGTCGTCTGGCAGCACATTCATTACGTCGTCGGACTGCAACGGCTCGGGCACGACGTCTATTTCATCGAAGATTCGGCGCGTCTCCCGTACAATCCGGAAACATTCGAAGTAACCGACGAGTTCGATTACGCAGCAAAAGTTCTCGCCCGCCTGGCGCGCGAGTTTGATTTCAAAAATCGCTGGGCGTATTGCGCGCGTTATCTGCCAGGCACTCCAACTGCTGGGATGTCACTGAAAACAATCCGACAACTCTATCGCGATGCGGACGCAATCCTGAACGTCTGTGGCACCCAGGAATTCAACGACGACCTGCTCGTTTCGGACCGCATTCTTTACATCGAGAGCGACCCCGGCGTTGAGCAAATCAAGATCGACAAAGGCGTAAAGTCGACAGTCGA
>WNGM01003555.1_pt1 | contig 12449 bp, 11 predicted proteins | sample 5400571 | NCBI WGS metagenome assembly WNGM01 (sample SAMN13153378, study PRJNA577476) | soil metagenome | isolation source: 100 cm soil or saprolite under Garry oak tree replicate 2 | place: USA:California | collected 2016-06-15
GGCTGGCGCGAGATTCGACAAGGGCAAGCTGATCGAACGACCCGACCAGACACCAGACAAGGAGGCCGGCGAGGACGTCACCAAGGTCGCCGCGTGATCATGCTCTCACCGGCGATCCACAGGATTTGACGATTCCTCGCCAACGCTCGCCGACGTGCTCAAGGCGCGACGTCGCATCTCACCACATCTGCGCCCAACGCCGCTGTTCGGCTACGCGAGCCTGGACGCGCTGCCCGACGCCGAGGTCTTCGTCAAGCACGAGAACCATCAGCCGGTCGGCGCCTTCAAGGTCCGCGGCGGGGTCAACTTGATCTCGCAGCTCAGCGCGGAGGAGCGCGAGCGCGGAGTGATCGCGGCCTCGACCGGGAGCCACGGCCAGTCGATCGCCTATGCCGCCCGCCGCTTCGGCGTTCAGGCGACGATCTGCGTACCCGAGCACGCGAACCCGGTCAAGGTTGCCTCCATGCGTGGTCTCGGCGCCGAGCTGGTCTTCCACGGGCGCGACTTCGACGAGGCGCGCGAACACTGCGAACAGCTCGCCAAGGAGCGCGGCTACCGCTACGTGCACTCCGGCAACGAGCCGCTGCTGATCGCGGGCGTCGGCACGGAGACGCTCGAGATCCTCGAGGAGCCCCAGACCGACGTGATCGTCGTTCCCGTCGGCGGCGGCAGCGGCGCGGCGGGCGCATGCATCGTCGCCAAGGCGATCAATCCGGCGATCAGGGTGATAGGAGTCCAGTCGGACGCGGCGCCGGCCGCCTTCCGCTCCTGGCGGGAGCGCCGCCTCGTCGAGACAAGATGGAAACGTGCGCCGAGGGGCTTGCCACCCGCACGGCGTTCGAGCTCCCGCAGCAGATCCTCAGGCAAGGCTCGACGACTTCGTGCTCGTCAGCGACGACGAGATCCGTGCCGCCCAGGCGCCGATGATCGAGGCGACCCGCAACCTCGTCGAGGCAGCCGGCGCGGCGCCCCTGGCGGCTGGTCTGCGCCTGCGGGAGCGGCTGACCGGCAAGCGCGTCGCGCTGATCTTGAGTGGCGGCAACCCGAGCCGATCTGTGTTCCACCGATGACACACGAGGCATAAGAACAGTCGTGACCTGCGGGTTCGCATACCTCCCGGCCAGGCGCCTCTATGGCACGAGGGCGCAGACCGGCGACGACAGCCACGCGGGCAGGACGAGGGCAATCAGGGCAGATGCCATCCTGGGTCCACGCTGCCCTGCCGTGCGCCTTCGGTGCGCCCAACACGGCGTCTCCTCGACCTCACACATCGCCGCAGGACTCCAGCAGGTGGCTATCCATGGCTTCGGCGTGGGTCAAGTCACGTATTGTGGCGGCTCGTGATCTACAGGAGAGGTGGGTTTCGTGATCGAGCCCACCCGAGCAGGTCCTCTCGCGCAGCCCGAGGAAAACGCGCGTCGGCGTCCACCAGGTTCCTGATTAGGTCCTGAACTCTTTGCTCGGTCAGCAGGCTGGCACGGAAAGCACCGATGACGAGCTGCAGCGTGCGGTGCACTTGGACGCCGCGCGCGCGGCCCACATTGCACGCTACCTGGTCGTCGACGTAGGCGGCGGCCACGTGGGCCTCGGCCCAGGCGAGCACGGACGCTTCTCCGGCGTTGCGTTCAAGGTTGCCAAGCCGGTTCATGTACTGCCCGAACAGGTAGAGTTCGCCGAGCTCATCGCAGGACACGGTCGCGATCCAGTCGAGATCTACGGCGTCGCGGATCGCTGGGTGGCGTTCAGCTCCCTTGCGAAGCTCTCCGAGGACGGCCTTGGTAGTCACGCACTCAAAGTCCTTGACGAGATCCCGTAACGCCCCAAGCTCGTTCGCGCGGGCGAAGTGGATGAGCGGGCTTGCGTCGAAGACGAGCACACGCCCGGTCATGATCAGCCGAGGTCCTCGAACTCGGAGGCCAAGGCTTCGACCGGCATCTCATAGGGTCGCGGCAAGTCATCGATCGTCACAGTCCGCCGCAGCAACTCGACTGCTCGGTCGGCGCTGATGAGCCCCCGGCGGAATGCCCGCACTGTCGCTTGGCAGTAGGCCGGCGCCAGCGCGATCGGCTCAAGTTCCTCCTCGTAGCGGACGGCTGTCTCGAAGTAGTCGGCACGGGTTGGGCGTCGGCTCTCAAGAAGGCTGCGATCGTTGTGAGCGATCAGCTCCAGGGTTACTGCATGGGAGATGACCGCTGACCAGCTCACCCGATACTCAGCAGCGAGCACGACCAGACGGGACCGAGGATCTTCCCACTGGGCCGACAGCTCTTCCCAACGTCGGCGGACTGAGGCACGGGGCATCAGAAAGTGAATAGCGAACGCATTGATCAACGCTTCGCGATCAGCCTGCGTCGCACCCAGCCCGAAGTCGGCGGTGTACTCATCTGCGAGGAGATGATGACCAAGCTCATGCGCGAGATCGAAGCGCCGCCGGCCAGCGTCGGCCGTGCCGTTCACCAGCGCAACGCCGATCTCGCCCAGCCGGACATAGCCACCGTCGATCACACTTGGGCCAAGGTCGAACGAGAACGCAAGAAGCCCGAGGCACTCGACAGCCAGCTGGAGGTCGGTCAGCGGACCATCGCCCCATCCGAGCAGGGAGCGGGCCTCCGCTGCACCGCCCTCCGCCTCACTGACGGTGGTGACACCTGACTGGAGTGCCGCCGCCGGAACCGAGAGGGCACCGATCTCGGTCAGCAGCTCGACATCTCGGCTGGTCCTCTCCAGCTCTTCCTCCAACTGCTGCACATCGTGGTCTGCCGACAGGCCGGCGCGATGACTAGCGATGGTGGCCGGTGGCCCGGTGAGGAACCACTCCACCGAGCGTCCGAGCGCTTCAGCAAGCCGGGCTAGTTCGAGGGCGTCGAGTTGACGTTGGCCGAGCTCGATCCGAGTGACCGCTGACCGGCCCAGTCCGATCCGCTCGCCGAGTTCGCGCTGGGTGAAACCTGCTCGCTCTCGGGCAGTTGCCACTCGAGTTCCAACGTCGGCCCAGCTCTCCAACCGCGCACTTCCCATGACAGAGTCCCCTGTATGGGTGCTATTTTCACACCCACCTAGTCTACTCCTGGCTCCCACAAGTGCAAGAGTGCAACCACATGTGCCGTGTAGGGTGCGCGATGCGTTCACGCAGCTCGTTGGTACTCAGGTGAGAGTCCCGCCGAGCGGTCGCGTCGATGCACCAGGGCCGGCTGATCGGCGCTAATGAGGGGTCGGTCCGGCTGCTGGGTTCGGCGATTCCACGCGAAGCGTTCGGCGCGGCCTGGCTGTTCGCCCTGCTCACCCTCGACCGCCCCGCCCGCGCCCTGCACCCCGACACGATCTCGAACAACCCGTCGGCGGACCCCGCGAGCCTGCCCGTCCAACCCAAGCCCTGGCCAAGCTCCCAGCCTGTCCACCCTCACCCTGTCGCAGGCCACTGGCGATGTAGCCACGGTGGGAAGGTTCGTATGCTGTCGAGTTGGCGATTGCGGCGTCAGTGGCCGTTTGTGCTGCTCAGCGCAGGTTTGAGTCCCCGGATGTGGCCCCAACTGGCCAGCATAAGAACCTTCAACCGTTAGTAGAGGGACCAGCGGTGCGGCTGGCGGTGCGGCTGGCTGAGCGGCACGCCAAGGTCCGGCGCGATGGGTACCGGACGCGGGCCCGTTGACCATCAAGACGCTCTCCCAGGTCGCACGCTCTGTCGGGCGCCCATGCCTGATTAGCTCCAGACCGTACGGCGAGGTCGGATAGGTTCAGGGTGGACCGATCCCCCATATCGGTGTAGACAACGCTGTGACGCCGTCGACGGCAGGTGGTGACATAAGGAGGGTCAGTGGTAGCTACCGCGGTGCACCCTAGCCGTGTCACAGCGAAAATCTTGCTCGATGCTCCATCGATGAAGCCTGCGCTCGGCTACGAGAACATCGCTGCGGCGCTCGCCGCCATTATCGGTCAGAGCGAGCCGCAGTTTGCCGTTGGCATCTTCGGTGGCTGGGGTTCAGGCAAGACGACGCTCATGAGGGCGATCAAGGCTGGGCTCGCGGACGAGTCCCGTCTCGTCGTCGTCGACTTCAACGCCTGGCGGTTCGAGCGCGAACCGTTGCTCCTCGTGCCACTCCTCGACACCATCCGCGCCTCACTGGTCGACTGGTCAGCGGGTCGAGGGGCTGATACGCGGGAGAAGGTTCGCACTGTCGCCAATCGTATCGGCCGCGTGGTACGGGCACTCGCGACCGGCTTGTCTGGCGAGGTAGGGCTGCCCGGAGCGGCCAAGGTGAGCTATGACGTCGGTAAGGCGCTCGATGCACTCAGCCCGCCAAACGAGCCAGAGAGCGCCCAATCCCTCTATGTCGCTGCCTTTGACGAACTCTCACGCGCGTTCGCGCAGTTCGAGTCGGGCGGCGTGACCCGCGTCGTCGTCTTCGTCGATGACCTCGACCGGTGTCTGCCGGCAAATGCACTTGACTTGCTGGAGTCGATGAAGCTGTTCTTCGACCTGCCAGGGTTCGTCTTCGTCGTCGGGCTCGATGAGGACGTCGTCGAGCGAGCGGTCCTGTCGAGGTTCACAACCGGCGATGAGCAGACGATGACGGGGCCGGCCAGGACAGGTGCCGACCATGGCGGCCCTCGAGCGACTGGCACGGCCGAACGACTCAGCCGGGAGTACGTCAAGAAGATCTTCCAGGTGCCGTACGCGCTGCCGCCCATGGTGCCCGAGGAACTCAACGCTCTCCTGGAGTCGATGTACGCCGAAGCCGCGCTCGACAAGGCCCAGCTTGATGACCTGAGCCAGCGGGTCCGTCCCCATCTCGGCTACGTCGCCGTCGAGCGGCGCGTCAACCCGCGCGAGGTCAAGCGCTTCATCAACGCCTATACGCTGCAGACCTTGGTACGCACCGAGCTTGACCGCGACACGGTCTTGGCCGTGCAGACGTTGGCCTTTCGGTACGAGTGGGAGTCGCTGTACGACGTGCTGCTCGCGGACTCCGTGCTCTTCGTCGACGCATTGCGCCGCTACCGCAAGGGCGAGGATAACGCGCTTGAGGACCTCTCCCCTGAACTCAGCGCCCTACCACCCGACCTCACCAGCTACTTGCGCTCACGTACTGCCGAACCTCTGACGCGTCACGACTCCCTCGACCTCTACGTGTCGAGCCTGCAATCCACGCACAGCACCCACGGCTGGGTCGTCGAGGCCTATCGGCCAGCCGGGCGTCTGCGCCGCGAGGTGCGCAGGGTGAAGGACGCCGCCCGGATCGCGACACGCGACGCCCAGGCACTTGCAACAGTGGTGGCCGAGACAGCGCCTCCCCTTTCCACCCTGCTAACGAGCGAAACGCGGCCTGACAGCGTAACGCGCCTCTCATTGCTGATCGAGCGAGCGCAGGCCCTTGGTCGAGAGCTATCCAACGCCAGTGGAGCCGCGGACAACTTGGACGACACGCTCCGTCCCGTCGTCCATGAGCTCTACGACATCGTTGAACGTCTGTACCGAGAGTTGCAGATCCTGCGCAGCGCCTAATACGTCGTTCCGCGGTCTGTGTGAATGGTATATCTCTCTTGGCCGCTCCGTACGACTCGCATACTAAGGAGCCGCATGGCCCACCTTGGCTCTATCGCCGACCACCCTCTGGAACTCGAAGACTCTGATCACCCACTGGCTCACTCAGGAAGGTGGAGACTCGAGCTGGTACGTCCAAGTCCCGGCGAAGCAACGGGAGCGCGCGAAGACGATCTGGGACCTCCCGGGTTGCCACTGCAAGTGGGTGACCATCGGCCGTCGTTAGCATGCCCGTCGCGCTACGTTCAAGGGGGGTCCGGGACGGGTCCGCTTTCGTCGTGCACATGCAACACCAGTTGTGTGGCCTGGCAGGATGTCGCCGGTGGTCGTGAAGGGGCCATCCGATGGAAGCATCCCGACCGAATCGGAAGACTTGGGAGCCACGATCTCTCGCTCCTCCCCATTGGAGCCAGCTCTCCCGAAGCTAAGATCCGGAGAGGTCCGAGCGACTCGTTCTCCGGTCTACAGTGAGGGACCATGCCTGACATCGTAGGGATAGGCGCAATAAACCTTGACTACATAGTCGATTCACAAGAGTCCCGTGTGCTGAATCCCAAGGATCCAGAGCTGCGACTGGAGAGATTCGAGCACGGAGTTGAGCGAAGAGCTTCGGAAGACGATATTCACTATGCGTTGTCACAACTCAGTAATCTGAAGCCAAGAATCAGTCCGGGTGGATCAGCCCTCAACGTTGTCGCAGCGGCGGCAAGCACGTCAGCACCTCTCAGCGTTGGATACATAGGTGTATGCGGCACCAGCCCCGAGAGGAGCTTCGACTTCGTCAACTGGTTTAGTGTCCTAGGAATCGACGTCAGTCATGTCCGACATAGCAAGCGAGTGGCAGGCTTGTGCGTCTCCTATACCCACGCCGCTGAGCGCTCCATGTTAACCTGGAGCGGCGCCAATGATGAGATAGAGGAACTTCTTGAGATCCAGCATGATGAGATCCTCCGGTACCTATCGAAGTCGCGGTTCGTACATGTAACCGCGTTTGCCGACCAGCGCAACCCAGAAACACTGGCCTCGCTCTTGGCCGATCTTAAGCGGCGTCATCCTGCCATAACCATCTCTTGCGATCCAGGCGCCCTCTGGTCGCCTATGGATAGGCCAAGCGCCGTTAACTATATTCTGAGTATTGCGGACATCATATTTGCGAACGCTCGAGAGTTCGATCTCCTTGCTCGTCGCATGCCCAACATGAGTGATCTCGATGCCGCCGGACTCTGCCTTCGGTCATTTTCCAATGTTCGTGCCCTGCTGGTTCTCAAGAGGTATGATCGCATCAAGCTATTTTACCGCCTCGGGGTTGACATCGTAGAACGAATATTCGAAAACACATTAGTACTGGATGCAGCGGTAGTCGTCGATGACACCGGCGCCGGAGATGCATTCGCAGGGGGCGTCCTGTGTGGGCTTTGTCTGCCGGGGCTTGAGTTAACTGATGCCGTCGAACTGGGGCTTCGAATGGCACGCCGAAAGCTGCAATTCGTTGGTATGTCTAGATCATCAGAGTTTCAACGTGAGTTCCTTGGATTATCGGCAGAGATCGTGGCGCGCAGTCGTGTGACCGAGGCGGAACCACACCAGAAACGAGTATTCATTGGGCACGGCCACGATGCGCAATGGCGGCATGTCAAGGACTGTCTAGGTGAATGGGGGTTGCGCCCGGCCTATTTCGAATCCAGCCCGGCTACTGGCAAGTTCGTGAGCGAAGTCTTGACAGAACAGGCGCTGGGTGCTGACTTTGCAGTGATCGTGGTTACTGGGGAAGATGCTGACTCTGCCGGCCAGTTGCGGGGACGCCAAAACGTAATCCACGAGATTGGACTTATGCAAGGTCGGCTCGGCTGGGCGAGGGTGGCGATTCTCTTGGAGGAAGGGGTTGAACCATTCACCAATATCGCAGGGCTACAATACATTCGATTTTCTAATGGACGAGTGCACCAAGCTTTCCACGAGCTGGAGAGCATGCTTGTAAGAGAGGGGCTTCTTCAGCGTCCGGCCGCTCATGACGCAAATCCCTGAGACGAGTGCTCCGATCATGAGGACGCGGAGCGTGTCAAATCCGCGCCCCGCGGAGCCGATCAGGAAATCATAGGCTGGGGGGGCCTTCACTTTACGGTGCTACCGTAAACATATAGACGCCTGCGCGGCCAACAGCGCAGATTACCGCATTCCGCGGATGCCAAGTGCAACCGGAGAGTGGCTCCGCCACTCGGATCGCCGTGAGACACTGCCCATTCCCCGTAGCCCAAACTCGCGTTACCCTGTCGTCGCCAACGGTGGCGAGGAGGGTTCCGTCGGGCGAGAAGGCACACCGGCTTATACAACCAGCGGAGCCGCGAAAGTCTCGGCGACCACCGCCGAGCGTCTCCACGACCGCGACGCTACCGTCGGCGTTCGTTATGCCCAGAAGCGCGCCGTCGTAGCTGAAGGCGCAATCTGTAACCGGCGATCCGCACTCAGCCAACACTCGAACAAGCGAACCATCGCTTGTTCGCCAGAGCCAAACGGTGGTGTCAAAGCTGCCGGTAGCTACGTAGGCACCATCGGGCGAAAACGTGCAGCTTGCGACCCAACTATTGTGGCCGATCAGGGTCGCGTGAAGTTGGCCCGTGTCGACCCGCCAAATGCGAGCAGTCTGATCGTCACTCACAGTAGCCAACAGGACGCCGTCAGGAGAGAAGGCGCACCCACGCACCCAGTCGGTGTGGCCCATCGACGGCTCCTGATCGCTCGCGCGAGCCATATCCCAAACATTCACCGTTTGGTCAACGCTACTTGTCGCAAGAAGGCTACCGTCCGGCGAGAACGCACACTTCGTAACCGGTCCACCATGACCAACCAGTCTCGCTCGCGACTGCCAGGTGCCAGCGTGGAAGATCCGCACGACGCTGTCAAAGCTGGCGGTCGCGAGCATCATGCCGTCCGGCGAGAATGCGCAATCTGAGATTGGCCCTGCATGCCCCGCTATAGTATGGGCCAGCGTACCGTCAGCAGTTCGCCACAGCCGTACCGAACGGTCGTGACCCGCTGTCGCGAGGAGTCCACCGTCCTGCGAGAAAGAACAACTCACTACAGGACCAGCCGCATCAAGCACTCGTAGAAGCTCCGTGCCAGAGCTGACGTCCCATATCCGGATCTCGCCATCGGCAGCGGTGGTTGCAAGGATGGCCTCCGTTGGTGCGAATTCGCAGCTCAATACTGGCGCGCGGTGGCCGCGGAAGGTCTGGTGCTCTCCAGTCTTCGTGTGCCAAATCTCCACACGCCTATCATCTCCGACCGTCGCTAGGAGTTCACCATCTGACGAGAAGGAGCACCGGCGTACCCAGTTCGTGTGTGCAGACGACGTCGCGACGCACAGCCCGGTTTCGACATCCCACAATCGAGCCGTACGATCGAAGCTGGTCGTTGCGATGAGAGTGCCGTCGGGCGAAAAAGCGCACGCGGACACTGGTTCCCGGTGACCGATCATTGTCTGAATAAGTTCGCCACTGGTGACACGCCACAAGCGTACGCCGCGATCGTTGCTAGTTGTTGCAAGCACCGAGCCGTCCGGTGAAAATGCGCAGCTTCGGACCCAGTCACCGTGCGCTTGAAGCGTGCGAAGCAGCGCCGAGTCGGGTTGATCAGGCCACGGCCACAGGTTCTCGAGGCGAACGCCCTGCAGCGTGGCTTTGTATCTCTCCACTAGCGATGCCAGTTCGGGAATGTTCCCCAACCGACTTACGATAGTCGCTGCCAGCGCAGGCGTGGGATCGAGAGGAGTTAGCATCGCCGCGGCTCGCCCTAAGGCTCGCCGAAGCAGCGTCGCGACAGCACTATCGACTAGCGCAAGATCTGCGTCAACTGCTACCGCGGTTCCAAGGACATTGATCTTCGCTTCTGCCCATCGAAGATCGCAAACCAAGTCCTCAAGCTCACGCAACATTCCTGCCTGCTGCATATGATATGTCAGATAGTTCCATAGATAGAGAGCATTGCTTGGCAGTTTCCACCACGACAAAGATTCCGTCGAGTCAGGTAGTTGATCACCGAGTAGGTTCGCTGCAGCATTCACAAGAGAGGTGTTCCGTCTAAGCAGGCCAGCCGCTGTCACATGGTGTCGGACATATGAGCGAATGGTATCATGTAGCCGCAACGCCGGCATTGGACCATGCCACCGATCGATCGCAAGTCGTAGGCGTACAACCTTGTCCCGTAGCCGGTCAGTTGCGCCGACACTCATCCGCCCTGTTGCGCCCCACAATAGCCGCAGCACATCCGCTGGGATATCGCAGTCCTCCGGGAAGATCGCCAAGTCGAAGTAGCGTTCCTGCTCATCGGGAGATAGGAGGGCGAGGCTCGCCTGCACCGTGGCCGATACCGCATGATTGCGACTTTTCGCGTCGTCCACATCTAATGCGGTAGGCCCATCCGACTCGAGTCGACGGGCAAGCCACTCGATAGCATGTTCGGCACTGGCACCCGACTTGATGCATTCAACTAGCGACGCGTTCGCGATTCCAAGCAGGACCGGCCATCTGCCTGTCAACTCTAGCAATCGCTCGATCTTGCGCCGAGGAACACCGCCGACGTTGACCGTCAACGCTTGAACCGCTTGCTCTCGACTCATCTCATCAACCGTGATCGAATATGCATCTGGCGGGATTACGTCGCGAATGCGAGTAGTCACCAGTCTGCGGGTTGACCTTCCTCCAATGAGGAACGGCGCTAGCTGGCTCGCCCTCCACACATCGTCGATGACCAACAGAGTCGGCTCGCGGGCATCCAAAAGCGTCCCGAGACGGGCGCCGGCCAGCATAGGGTCGGACGTGGTCGGTTCTTCCCCCGTCAGAGCTCCACACAACCCATTTATACGCTTGGCGAGCGCTACGTCAGCTGTACCTTCACCCACCGTCGCCCATAGCAGGCCACCGGGGAAGCGTTCGCCAACGCGCCCATCCCGGCAGATGTGAGCCACGAGAGTAGTCTTGCCGAAACCACCGGCGCCCTCTATGACTGTGCTGATCCCAACAACATTTGATTCCGGCGAAACAAGCGATTTCAGCAGGGGTGCCGAGATCTCGGGTCTCTCGATGACGTGCGTCATTACTGCGGGACTCATCCAAGGTCTTTTCCCTGGCGCCGGCTCGCCTTGGCTGAACCTCAAGGTTGCAAGAGAAGAGAGTATGGCGTCTGTGACGTCGCTTGGCGAAGAGAAGGTCTTGCTGACCGCTCCCATTCCGCGAATACGCTCGCGAAATGCCTCGACCGCACGACCGTCCACATCGATCAGGCGCCGAGGGATCGGCGTGCTGTCATCTAGTAGAAACAGCAACTTCGGTTTACCCAGCGCAATCGCCTCGTCAAATTCGAGTTCTAGGTAGGAGCGTTCGAGCAAGCCAGAAACTGTTGCGCGCAGTCTGAACCCCACGAGGCCGACGAAGATGTCGCACTCTCGCACCTGACGCCGACAGCGATCCTCGGACAAGGTTTCGCCCACGAGTGGCACCCGATCCATGACGTCGGCGCCGTGCGTCAGTATTGCCTCGCGCACAATCTGCGCGAAGGGCCTCTGATCCGGAAAGAGCCCCAAATCAGACGTATAGCTAAGGAGAACGCGCTGCTTGCCTGCCATGCCCACAGACAGTACGCTCCTCTCAAAGTGATAGAAAGAGGTACGCGAAGGGCACGGCTTGGGGCCTGAGCCGAAGCGTCGGGCGAGGAACGGGCCTATGGACTCCCTTCGACATGCGGTGCACTTGGAAGGAGATCGTGCGGTGGCGCAGGAGCTGCTGCAGCAGATCCCAGCTGACCCCATATCACGCGAATCGGATTGTCTACCAGCCAGGCGGCGAGTTCGTGCATGCTCCAGTGGGGTGATCGGACGACCCCGAGTTCTCCCGGGCCCGTCGTGGCCGTCGCAATGATGAACCGCCCTGTCGTAACTAGCGATCAGTGGGGACGGCCATCCGCCGATCGAGGGTCCAAGGCAGACCGGGCCGATCTCGTGAACTGGTGCATTACCACTTCGCCGATCGCCACGTCGGTGAGCCGTCTGGCTCTGACTCGCTCTGCCACCGGTACGTCCAAGATCAAAGGCAAGGTGCCGATCGCTATCGACTATTCAGAACCCGAGATGCCTGTCACACCCCGAACGCCGCGGTCACAGGCAAGCGCAGGATGAAGGCGGGATGCCCAAGTGCGGCGCGTGCCCTGCTCTCGTGACCCAGGACGCTCGAGGAGCGCACTCTGCAACGCTAGGTGGGGCAAGATCTCGTGAATACGGCTCAATCAATGCCGAATGACGGGCCGAGACTCCGAGTGCTGATTTGCGGCGGTTCCGCAAACCTAGCCGGACCAGATAGCCCATTTGTACGCAGTCCACTCGTTGCGGGGATCGAGCACGTCTTGGACATCCGGACCGCCAAGAGCGTGCTGGAGAAACGCGCTATCAGCGCCATTTTCCTAAGTCTACTCGATGTCGGGCTATATGAAGGCTGCGATTTCATTTTTTCTGTGCGACGCAAGTATCCTAATGTTGTCTTCGTACTGTGTGTACCCGGAGAGTTGCGCAGTATTGGCGGCGATAGTTTCTTCCAAGGCGAGCGCAGTAGATTGCTACATTACTACAGCCTTGATCTACTAACGCCAGCGACACATCTGCAGCAGGTGGTCGATAGTAGACTAGAGTCGTGCATGATGGATCTGGCGCTCAGCCCACAGTGATTCACGAACCTCGCTTTGGACATCAGGGTCCTGCGGTAGTCGCGTCTGGGTCATGGTCAGGGCTATTGCGTTGTCGGGTTGCTCCTGGTCACGGCGTCGATGAGGTCGTGTGGGCGGTGGTTGGCGCGTCTGGTGGCGCGGGCGATGTTGGTCTCACCGTTGCTGCGGTGGTAGCCGATCGACGTGTTACGGAGCG
>WNGM01004466.1_pt1 | contig 12444 bp, 11 predicted proteins | sample 5400571 | NCBI WGS metagenome assembly WNGM01 (sample SAMN13153378, study PRJNA577476) | soil metagenome | isolation source: 100 cm soil or saprolite under Garry oak tree replicate 2 | place: USA:California | collected 2016-06-15
GCCTTTCGCGGTGATCAAGGCTTCCACACCGGCGGGCCGGATGATCGCGGATGTCCTCGCGGATCTGAAAGCGCCAGGCTCAACCGCAGTCATTGATGACGAGTTTGCGCGCGACATCGAAGAAGGCATCAAAGCGCATCGTGAGCCATGGAACCCGCCATCCTGGGATTAGTCCTCGGTGACGACGGAAACGGCTCTCGATCCTCATGACTGTCGCTCAGCGGAAGACAACCACTCCGAGGCCGACCAGCCCCGCTAAGATGAGGTAAATCGCCACCAGATAATTCAGGAATCGCGGAAAAAGCAAGATCAAGAACCCGAACAGAATGGAAAGCACAGGTCCGACACGAAGGATCATGGGCGCCTCACTGAGAAAAAAACTGCCGCCGGCTTCCGGCACAGGCGGCAGTTGGAATTGTGCGATATCTTACTATCTGGATCGAGTCTTGGACGGTGGGGCCGTCGCGTGCTCATACGTCGCGCCCAGTTGATCGTAAGATCGCTCCAGTTCTTCGAGTGCAGAATCCACTTCCTGTTTCATGGTCGTCCAGGATTCGACGTTGACCTTTTCCATGTCCGCCAATCGATCCGCCACAATTTTTCGCTGATCGCGCAAACGAGCGATGACGTTCTTGAAGTCCGTCTGAGCCGCTCCCTTCATTGCCGAAACACGTTGATCCAAACCATCGAGCTTTTGATCAAAGTCATCCAGCATTGCGCGGGTCATTTTGATGTACTCGTCCCGCTGCTGTTTCAAGCTCTCCCTAACGTTGTCCCGCTCTTCGGATGCCGCCTTCGTCGAATTGGAACTGTTGCACCCGGGTGCTACAAGCAAGAAAGCCAAAAGCATGCTAAAAGTGATTTTCATTATGCCTCCTTGGAGAATAAATCATTCACTATGGTTTGAGTGCATGACCGTTTCCACACGGCTAACGCACTGGCATATCAAGCTTTTCTGAAGTACGCGTAGGCGGGGTTGGATCGGCTTTGGGCGGCTCACCGAGGAAAGAATCCTTGAAGAGCCGCAGGCTTCCCTATCCGAACCAAACGTGTATTAAAGGAGAAGTTTCACTTTGGATGGCTTACTAGGACCAATCCTCTTTGGAGGCCTTCCGTTTCCGTCGCACCACGATCGCGATCACGCACACCAGCGCCAGCACGCCCGCGACGACCCGAATCATCGTGGTGTTGTCGGAGCCACTTTCCGGCGTTGCCTGAATCAGCCAGAGAGCCAAAGCCATAACGACCTCCTCTTTTTTATAGCCTAGATCCCGAAGCACGGAGTTGACAAAGTTTTTCAGCCGCGAATTGCGCGAATGACGCGAATGGGCCGCCGCCATTGTGATTGGCAACGTCACGAAGATTGTGCGGCCCATCATTCGCGCAATTCGCGGCCAAACCTGATACGCCTGTGGATGCGCATGGGAAAACGGCGAGGGCGAATTATTGTCGCGTTACTTCTGCAGACGGCTTTCGCTCCAGGTTTTCACTTCGCACAAATCCGATTGCGCGCTGGCCGGGCCCTTTCACGAGAGTCCACCCCCCTTCAGCGTCGACTACCTCCAGATCGGTTTGAACCTTTTCGCCTTTATTGAGCGAGTGCAACATGGTGCCGCGGGGAAAATTCATGGAATAAATTTCAGCGGAGTCGCTGGATACGGTTGCCCAGGAAACATTCTCTGCTTTATCCGAAGGCGGGGTCTCAAGGTTTTGTCTAGCCGTTTCCGTTCCGGCTGTGCTAGGTCTCAGCGGCGAAGGACCCCGGAGCGCTTTCCGTTGCGCTGGCTTCCGTGCTCGGTGGGAGACCGGTATCCGGATCGGAACTTTTTCTGGCTTGGCGTTCTTACTCTCGTTTGCCGAGAGGCCAGCAGTTGTGATCGATTTCGGCCGCGTGTTCACGACCATCGCGAAAATTACGGCTGAACCTATTGTGAGAAGGATAAGAAGGCGTCCCATTGTTTACGCTCCCTCTGAGCAAATTCCCAAAAACGGTATATTTTAGAACTAACTTTAGTGTCACATGATGCAGCACCAGGTGGCAAAAGCCCATCGATCGAATGTGCTATTACTGGGCTAAGCAAGACGGTACTTGCTGTTGGCTCAATTGTTCGATTATCAGTCCTGCCGCATGCGTGTATCTTCGCAACACGCAAATGGACGCGTTCAGGAGGAACGATGATGAAGATGATCGAGCTAGGGACCGCGAATATCCTCGCTATAATGGCGGGCACGACAGACTGGAGCAGCAAAAAGGTTGGAGCTACGCCGTTCTCAGGAATGGCCGAGAGCCTCGGAGGTATCACAGACTACCTCGATCGTTTCCTTGGCGTTTCCGCCACATCCGCCCAGGTTCCCGTATATTTCTTCGTGGCGATCTTCCTGGCAACGTTCGGGTCGATCCTCTTTACCGCCCTTATATTTTCGGCACGATCCCAGCCCAGGCAGTCGCAGTCATCGGACGACTAGATAAAACCCTTGGGGCGCCCTAATGCGGGTGTCGCAAGATAGCGATCATGATGAGCAGCAGGCCCATGGTCGCGAGTGTGAAGAGAAGGAGGATCGTTCCGCAGGCGTTGACCGCGAACTGCACCGATCTTCTAATTAGCATATTTACCTCGCAATGCGATCCGCCGCCGCATGGCAGTGTCCGCTCCATGCGGAAGCTCAGGAAATCCGCAAACGGATTCTAGTCGGTCCGGCCGAAACGGAAAATTGGACGTAAGTACGGGGGCGGAAAGTGCCGGTGGGACGGCTAGCGCCATAGAGGATTGGAAAGGCTGAAGATGTTCAGTTCAGGAGCAACATGACGGTCAGGCGCTCGAGGGTTGACGGCCCGCCGTGCGTGAAGCCGCTTCCGTCAGGGGCAAGCCGAAAACCGTGATCGCCGAAGATGAGCACAGGCAGCGTGGGATCGAGACGCGGGACCAGCTTTTGGAATGCGATTTCCAACTCTGCCCGCGCCAGCCGGGCGAGGTCTCCCAGACTGAGGTTGCGCTGATGGACAAGGTGATCGACAACATCGATCTTGTCGAAGGCCTTCCTGAATTCCTGCGCGATCAGCGTAAGGTAGAACGCCTCCGTCGAGGTTCTTTGCGAGACGAATGCGAACTCCAATGACTGTAGCTGCCATGGTGCAAGGCAGCCGGACAGTACGCGACGCACGGTATCGGCGAGCGGCAGTCCCAGGCAGTCGACCACGACCCACTGAGCGTCGAGATGCGCGCGCAATTTCACTTCGAGACTCTCTGGTGGAACAGCCAGTTCCGTCCTGGCCAGTTGATCGAGCATTGCGAGCCAGGGTTCCGGCCGCAATTTCAGGAATCGCTCGTGCTCGGCGTAGACGCACTCGATTTTCGCGGCCAGTTGATCCACCTCGCCCGGCGGCTGTGGGTTGAGAAGTTCCCTGGCTGCAGCCACCGCACGGCTGTCGCGCGCGTTTTCGGGCGCACGCACCAGCCCGTTGAGCATCATGTCCAGCACGCGCTGGACGGCCTCTTCGCCCAGTTGCATATCCTCGAGCTTCCGCAGGCTTGCTTCGCCGATCCATCGTGGCTCGATCAGCTCCGCGCCGAGCGCCTGCTCGGCGCGCGAAAGGGCCGGCGGCAGCGGACGTCCCTGGCCGAGCGCCTGCTCATAGCACCAGGCCAGGAGATCCCGCTTCGGGGGCTGGTCTTCGCTGGAAGAGCTGCCGGCGCGGCGAACAGTGATGCGGGATCCGGCGCGGTCGAAGAATTGTTCCAGGGCTCTCATCAAATCCGGCTTTTCCCAAACGCGCTCTCCGAGAAATTCCAGCAGCGCTTCGGCGCGCACAGGCTTCACCAGTTCCAGGCCGGAGAGGTGCTGATCGAAGAGCGACAGGTTTTCCACCTCGGGGTAGTCGCTCTTGCCCTCGAGGTATGAAAGCGCCGTTGTGGTCACTTCCAAGCCCTGATTCACCCATTCACGCACCTTGGACTTCACCCGGTCCTGCTGGAAAAACAAACCGATTTCGGTTTCCAGCCGGTGACAGGCAGTCTCGAAGCGCCGCAACGTTTCCGATAGAGGGCTGTCCGCGCCGTCAAAACCGCAGCGGCAGATAGGTTGGAATTCCAGCGACGCCAATCCGGGGCACCGCTGGTTTTTAGCCTGTGCGATCAACGTCTCCACTTCCCGCGCCAGCCCATCCACCATCACATGCCTGCTCCGTGCGATTCCCGGAGTCCGGTACGACCAAATCGGGTGGCGGCTCGCGTCGCTATGCCACTGCTCATGCCGCTGGCGGTACCACTGCTGATAGCTTTGGTAGAGCGCCAGCGCTCCGTCGAGCCAGGCCTGGAGCGCTTCGGGCTGCGATAACGGCGGGACCGGTTGCATCGCTTCCAGCCGCGTCACGATATCCGGATTGACCGAGCGGGCAATGGCAGGATCGCTGAACAGATGGCGGAGACGCTGGGTCTCCCGCAACAGCCGTTCGAAGCGCTGAGGCAGGGATGCCATATCGTTCGCCTCGCCGACGAACCGCCGGGCCGAGCCGATGGCCAGCTCGAAATGCTGGAATCCCTGCAGTTCGTGATCTCCCTTTTCCAGCGCGAGCCATTTGGAGATGAGCGTCTCCACCTGGGATACCACATCGCCTGCCTCGCCGTAGTCCTTCAGCTTCATAACAAAACCGCTCATCTGGTCCCTCTGACTGCGGCCGTATTTACGCAACTGCTCCACGGCTCGCTTCTGAGCCAGAACGCTCCATTGCCTGGGCACTGGAATTCGAAAGCCTTCGCACAGGGTCTGCAGATTGCGCAGTTGGTTCAGACTGAGGGCATGGCCGGGCAGGATCCTGTCGTATTGCAGGGGACTGATCAGGGTGTCGTAGATCTCGCGATACGAGTGCTCTCCTTTGACGATGTCCAGCTCGCCTTGAATCAGAAGAACCAGCAACAGCAGTTGAATCTGATCGGGAACCAGACCGTAAACGGGGGCGCTCAGATGTTCATAGACGCGTGTGGGACTGGGGTGGTGATCGAGAATCGGAGAGAGAAGCCGGACAAGCTCATTGTTGTCGAGCTTCGGGCTCATGACATATTCCGATCCTTTTCGCTGCATGAGACCCATCGGGACCAGATAGGCCTCGCGGATCAACTTCACGAAGTCGGGGGCATCCTGTGCGCCGAGGTCGTGTTCCGATACGAACTTCATGAACTGGCGATAGGCTTCTTTCGGCAACGGCTCGAATCCCGGGGCAAAACGTTCGAACAACGGATAGGTTTGCCGGAGCAGCCATTCGCCGTATGTGTTCAGCCATCCCGTGTGGCCCCCGTGCAGCGAGGACAGGGAGTGAAGCGGCGGCTGGGCCTTCGCGCCCGTAGAGTCGGCGACCGTTGCTTCTATATAGGCTGTCCGGATGATGGACGAGAACCAGGGACTGCGCGAGGCGATGCGTTCCTGGATGCGGCTCAACACGCGCGCCGGCAGGGGCCGGTCTTTCAAGTGATGCAAGGCGGCCAGCTCAAGAATGTCGGGATTGGGCTCGATCGGGTTGGGAAGAATCCTGGTGCAGGCGCCGGCGGCCAGTGGACCCCACGGCAAGCCGATCTGCAGCGCCAGTTGGGCCGGGCCCTTCTGTTCCGGAGGCGTGCCGCCGCCGAAGTACACCTGGAGTTCCCAGTCGTGGAAATGCCACCGCACTTTGCGGGTGTGCCATCGGTCCCGAGGCAGAGAGAAGGGATTGAAGTCCGCCTGCTCGAGTGAGGGTATAAGGATTTCGAACATGGAGTCGCCTCGACTCTCGACCTCCGCGACGGTTTTGGAAAGGAGTTGATCCAGGTGCTCCTTACTATCGTCCTCCAGATCGAGGCGAAAGCGCGCACCCTGCTGCTTCAAATAAGAGCCCTGGCGGGCGAGCGTGTCGAGGACTTTTCTGATGATGTCCCGATTTCTTTCCGGGTCAATGCTCGAGATTTTGAACAGGAGCCACTCGGCTGCCTCATCGGCGTCAAGGGCTTCCCGCCGTGGCGAAAGATGGACCAGGATCATCAACTTGAGCAGGCGCCAGGCGAGATCCTGCTGCGCGTGGTTTTGAAACATCACTGGAATCTGGCTTCGAAAATAGGGAAGGAGTTTCTGTGCGATCGGCAGGAACTCCTGCTGGACCTCGAACAGGTCGGCGAAATGGTCCACGATCGTGTCGGGAGTGAGCAGGTGTCCCCACGGTTGATCCAGGAATGGGGCGATTCCTCGCGCTTCGTTTCCAAGCAACTGCGTCAGTGTGAAGTCGATGATGCCGCGGGCCTGCGAAAAGCGGTCGCGCACTTCTTCGAGTAGTTCGAGAGTCACGGGGTGGAGCGGGTAGATCTCGCAGAACTCCGCATAGTTGACCGACGCGTCAGGGTAAACATGCTTGAATTCCTGCGCCAGACTTTCGACGGCGCTGTGGTACGACGGCCTTTTCCGCAATATGCGCCTGGCGATCAGATCGCGGACATGAGAAGGCGTCAGCAGAAAACGGATGGGATAACGATCCTTGATTTTCCGAAAGAGATCGTACTCGATTTCCCCAGTGTGCTCGATTTGCTCCTGCAGAGCAGCCAGGATCCACAACGGGTGTCCCTGGGCCCACTCTCCGAGGAACTGCAGGAATCGAAGATCCTCGTTGAAGCTTTGAGCGTCAGGCTTCGAGCGCAGGTACTCGGATAACTCGTCCATGATTAGAAGTAATCCGGTGGGATATCGGTGGCCGACCTTCTTCCAGACCGCCCGGCGGTCGTTCTGGCCTTCCGCGATTCCCAACTCCCCTTCCACGATGGATTCCAGCGATTGCGCCGCCTTGTAGTTCAGCAGTGAAATCGGAAGCACACTCGGGTTGCGCGCGGAGAATGCTTTGTCCCGAAGCTGCTGGGCCAGGTAAGCGAGAAAGTGCGACTTTCCCGACCCGTAATGCCCTATCAAAAACACGCCGCAGCCGGCGTCCTTCGAAAACAGGATGCGGAGCGCCTCGAGATGGCTCTCGGTCTCCTCGGTGATGAAGTAGGTGTCGCTGATCCACCGGGCGTTCTCGCCCTGGAGGTGCTCGAGCCGGACGACGGCCGGCTGGGGTGTGACGTCGACGTGTTCGCGGATCTTCATTTATAGCCGCAGATTACACGGATTCCGCACATTTAATCCGCGAAATCTGCGTCATCTGCGGCTAAAGTTAGGAGAACCATGTTTAAGCCGATCGTCGCCGCGCTGAGAGAGAACATGTGGCGTGCCTTGAGTGAAGGGCGCCTCGAAGACGCGGAGGAGATCCTGTCTCGCCTGAAGCAGGAGGATCCGCTTAGCCAGGAAACACGCGGGTTCGAGCTGGAGTTCTACTTGAATTCAAATCGCATCGCTGAGGCAAACGCGCTCGCGCGCCAGTTGTGCCGGCTATTTCCGCAGTCGGGGCGCATCTTTTTCCTGGCGGGCAAGGTGGCCTATCGGCTGAGGGATTACAAGGAAGCCGAGTCCCACTTCCGCGAGAGTCACCGCATCTATCCGAATTGGCGGACGCAGTACTGGTTGGGTAAGACATTGACGCAGTCGGGCCGATTTGGGGAAGCCGAATCCCTGCTGCTGTCGGTGCGGGAGCGAACCACAAATGCCGTGCTGGAGCTCGGTTGGTTGTACGAGAGGAGAAACGACCTGCAAGCGGCGCTGAAGGCGTATGACGAGTTCCTCGCCGTCCATCCCGATCACTCCTTCGCTATTGAGCAGCGCCTCCGGATCAAGGCGCGCATACTTGAGCCGGAATCCCTGATTGAGGAAGTCGGCGCGCTGGCTGAACTCGGGGAAGACCTCCCGGCGGCGGTTTTCCTGGAGTACGTGCAGAAGCTGTTCGAGACTGGGCAGACGCTCGAGGCGCGCGAACAGATCACTGCCAAAATGGGAGGGTTGGACGCGAAGACCGGTTCTCAAGTGGCATGGATCTGCTATCGCGCAAAGGCCTACGATCTGGCGTGCACGCTTTTTCTGGCGCACGTCCGGGCCAATCTCTCCTATTTCAAGTACCTGAATGCGCTCGAATCGGCGGCCGCCAGGTGCGGCCGCATTCCTCAGGTCCTGGAAGCCTACCGCTCGTACTCGGCGGAAGCCCCGCATCTGTACGGGCGGTCGAAGTCACTGGCCCGCAGAGACGCCGCGCGGAGAATCTGAAAACAGCTTCACATTTATTTCGTCGCCGCAAACTGGCTTTGATAAGGTAGAGCCCGGCCTCCAGGGAGTGTTCAATGAAACCAAGAGTTGCATCGATTGTGTTGCTTTCAATGTTGATGCCGGCGCTTGCCGTCCAGGCGCAGGTACGTTCGCCTCAGGATTTTCTAGGATTCCGAGTTGGTGACGACTACAAACTCGCAGATTGGCAGCAGATCACTACGTATTTCACGGACCTTGATAAGGCGTCGGACCGCGTGAAGACTGAAGTCGTTGGCCAGACCACACTGAAAAAGCCATTCCTCGTCGTGACCATTACGTCACCGGAAAACCAGGCGAAGATCGACCGGTACATGGAAATCACGCGGCGGCTATCCGATCCCCGAAGCCTCGCGCCCGAGGAGGCCGAGCGTCTGATCGGTGAAGGGAAGTCCGTCATTGCGATCACGTGCTCCATTCATGCCACTGAGGTCGCGGCGGCGCAGATGTCGATGGAACTCGCCTACAACATGGCGGCGAAGAACACGGCTGAAATCAAAAATATCCTCGACAACGTGATTTTTCTACTCGTCCCGTCGCTGAATCCGGATGGCCTCGACATGGTCGTGAGCTGGTACAAGAAAAACTTGAAAACACCGTTTGAAAATGCGCCCCTTCCGGAGATCTTTCATCACTACACCGGTCACGATAACAATCGCGACTGGTACATGTTTACGCAAGCCGAGACGCGCGCCACGGTCGATGGCGTTTACAAGCGATGGCATCCGCAAGTTCTCTACGACGTGCACCAGATGGGCTCGAATGGTGCTCGGTTGTTTGTGCCGCCATTCCTCGATCCGTACGAGCCCAACATCGATCCGATTCTAATTCAAGGCGCCAGCTTCATCGGCCAGGCCATGATGAACCGTCTCATCAGCGAAGGAAAGAGCGGCGTCACGACGAATGCGATCTACGACGCCTGGACGCCGGCCCGCGCCTACCAGCACTATCACGGCGCCGTGCGCATCCTTTCGGAAGCGGCGAGCGTGAATGTGGCATCGCCGATCCGGCTGAGCTTCGACGATCTGCGGCCCGGCCTTGGCTACGATCCGCGCAACGCCAGCTGGAAATTTCCGTCTGTATGGCGCGGCGGCGAGTGGAAGTTACGCGACATCGTCGACTACGAACTTACTGCGGCGATGGCTGCGCTGGAAAACATGGCGCTCTATCGCGAACGATGGCTGCGCAATTTTTATACCGTGCAGAAGCATGCAGTGGAATGGAAGACATCTCCTTATGCGTTTGTAATTCCTCCGGATCAGCGCGACCCGGTATCTGCGATTGAGATGCTGCAGGTCCTGCAGTTTGGTGAGGTCGAAGTCCATCAGGCGCAGGCAACGTTCACCGCCGATGGCGTCGAATATCCGAAGGGAAGCTATGTGATCAAGGTCGCGCAGCCTTTCGGAATGTTCGCCAAGACGATGATGGAGAAACAGGTTTATCCAGACCTGCGCGAGTATCCCGGCGGTCCGCCGCAACGGCCCTACGACGTCGTTGCGCACACACTCCCGATGCAGATGGGAGTGAAAGTCGTTCCTGTTACGCGCTCGTTCGAGGCGAATCTCACCAGGATGGACACGATCAAGGCGGCGCCCGGTACAGTCGAAACAGGACCGGCGAGAGCGTACCTGCTCAGTCACGATACCAATGCATCGTTCAAAGCCCTAAACCGCCTCGTGAAGGAAAAGGTCGAGGTCTACTGGACCGCAAAACCGATTACAGTGAAGGGCAAAGTGTTTCCGTCCGGCACGATGATCATTCCGGCTGCCTCCGGCGTCGAAGCGAAGCTGCAGACGATTGCGCGCGACACTTCAGTCCACTTTGCCGCGGCAAACGACCGGCTCAACGTGCAGTCCTACAGACTTGCCGCGCCGCGTATTGCGCTGTACCGGAGCTACGTGGGCTCGATGGATGAAGGTTGGACGCGCTTCATTTTCGAAAACTACGAGTTCCCGTTTGTGAACGTGGTCGACAAAGACATCCGTACCGGGAATTTGCGGTCGAAGTATGACGTGATCATCATCCCGGGTGAACTCAGCGAGACTCAGATTATTCAAGGACGACGTCCAGGCTCGATGCCGGCCGAATACGCCGGCGGTATTGGAGAAAATGGAGTTCAGAATCTTCGCGAGTTCGTCAATGACGGCGGAACACTGGTCACTATGGACGAAGCCACGGAATTCGCAGTCCGTCAATTCGGATTACCCGCAAAGAATGTCGTCGAAAACGTTCGGCCGCAGGACTTCTACGTTCCGGGTTCGCTGCTGAAGGTTGTGCTCGACACCGAGAATCCGATCGCCTACGGCATGCCTCGAGAAACCGCGGTCTTTTTCGAGCGGAATGCAGCCTATGACGTGACGGGCATCGGAAAAAGTGTCGGCGAATACCCGCTAACGAATCCTTTGATGAGCGGATGGATTCTTGGCGAGCAGCGCCTGTTCGGCAAGACTGCGATTGCTGAAGTCCCGGTCGGAAGGGGCAAGATGATCCTGCTCTCCATAAGGCCACAGTTTCGCGCACAAGTCCGCGGCACGTACAAACTGTTGTTCAACTCGCTCTACTACGGCCCCGCCACGATGACCATCTACGAAGGCCAGGGTGCCAACAATAACTGAAGGATCCATCAAGCATCCATACAATGATGAGGAGGCTCCATGAGACACGAAAATCGCATTATCAAAATCGGCTGCTGCCTGTTTTCTGCGGTCCTGCTTGTCGCGATGACGGCGAGCGTCCCGGCGCAAGAGAACCACAAGGCGAAAAAATTCCTCACCAAACCGTTGGTGATCGAGGACCAGGGCAGCTTCTTCATCGGTGGCGTGCCTAAAGTCACCAGGTACGCCACGACACAGCCCCCGTACCGGAGCATGTCTGGAGTCGACACCGGATGGGCGCGAAGGCTGGGAGCCCTATTTCGTGCGCCGCGGGATTTCCACCTACGTTGTCGATCAATCCGGACGCGGGCGCTCCGGGTTCGACGAGTCCGTCATCCATGAGGGAGAAGCCATGATTAACGGCGGTGACGTCGCGGCGGGGACGGCCTTGATCCCGGGCTTCGGCAGGATCACCGATAACGGCGCCTGGACGGCCTGGTTCGGCCACCTTATACCCGCGGGCTCGACCATCCTTACCGGCACGCTTATACGGCATGGCCACACCGGCGACCCTCCGACCGACGACGCCAACCACAAAGACAACTACTACCCCGCATACCCGATCGGGGCCGTGGACGCGAACGTCGTCGCGCGCGCGGGGGCCATATCCGCTGCGCCTGCAGGACCGAACAATTATTATGCTCTGGAGTACTACAAGCAGTTGGTTCCCAACGCGGAGGTCACGCTACCGGGTTCCACTTGCGTTACCTGCGATCCCAAGGCGCTCTCTCCCGCCAACACCTGGACCCCGCAAAACCTGGCGGCGCTGGTCGAAAAGCTCGGTGGAGCAATCGTGGCGACCCACTCGCAATCGGGAATCATGGGGCATCACATGGTCCGCATACTGAAGGAACGGGGTCATCTGGATATGCTGAAGGGCTTGATCACCATTGAGGGATCCTGCTCCTTGCCGAACAGCGGGCTCAAAGCAGAGGACTTCGATAATATCCCGTACATGGCCCTCAAAGGAGACTATACGGCGACAAGTGAAGTGTGCCAGACCACCGTTGACGCCATCAATGCCAGACGCGCTGCCGGACACGGCACGGCGAAGGCCGACTATGTCAAATTGGACGAACTGGGGAACCCGATCTTCAACGGCACCACGCACATGATGATGTTGGGTACGAACAACCTCGAGATCGCGGATGTCATCCTGAATTGGGTTGACGAGAACGTAATCTCGAAGAATAAGAAGGTCAGTAAGGAAGTGAGCGCACGGAGCGCACGGCGCTAGCCCGCATTTCTCACCGGAATCTTGGGCAACTATGCCGGAGGCGCGTCCCTCTCCCTCTGGGAGAGGGCGGCCGAAGGCCGGGTGAGGGTCGATAAGAATGCACTCTGTTAACCCTCACCCGCCGCTTCGCGGCACCCTCTCCCAGAGGGAGAGGGACTTGGCTGTGGATAGTCACAAGCCGGTGAGAAATCCAGGGTAGCGTTTCCTGCAGCTGACGATTCCGCTCAAGAGGGAAAGAGATCCGATGGGACTTACATACGTTAGGGCCACTGTCACTGGTCCCACCCGGAAGAAGGCAAAAGTGAAGTTCCTCGTAGACAGCGGCGCAAAGTACACGCTGTTACGGCACGACGTCTGGAAAAAGATCAAACT
>WNGM01012542.1_pt1 | contig 12444 bp, 8 predicted proteins | sample 5400571 | NCBI WGS metagenome assembly WNGM01 (sample SAMN13153378, study PRJNA577476) | soil metagenome | isolation source: 100 cm soil or saprolite under Garry oak tree replicate 2 | place: USA:California | collected 2016-06-15
TGGCGATGTTCTCGACCTTTGTTTGCTGGCAGCTGATGCAATGGGGCGTGCCCTATTGGGGGGCGTTCCTGATCACGCTGGTATTTTCGTTCGCCGGCGGTATCGCGATCGAGCGGCTGCTGTTCAAGCCTTTGGCGAAGGCGCCGATCCTGACCAACGTGGCTGGCTTCATCGCGTTGTATGCGATCATCAACAGCGTCGCCGGCTTGATCTGGGACTTCACGATCAAGCAATTCCCGACGCCGTTCGGATCGTCGCCGTTTCTCGGCAGCCAGCTCATCTCGACCCATCAGGCCGGCATGATCGGCGTCACGCTGATGTTGCTTGTTCTGCTCTTCGTTTTCTTTCGGTTTACGCGAATGGGCCTGGCAATGCGCGCGGCCGCCTCGTTGCCGGAATCGGCGCGATTGGTCGGCATCAACACCTCATGGATGATTGCCCTCGGCTGGGGCATGGCGGCCGCGATCGGCGCTATTGCCGGTATGTTGATCGCACCGGTGGTGTTTCTGGAGCCGAACATGATGTTGGGTGTGCTGATCTACGGATTTGCCGCCGCCGTGCTCGGCGGGCTGACCAGTCCGCTCGGTGCGGTGGTCGGAGGCTTCCTGGTCGGTGTCTTCGAAAATCTAGTCGGGACCTATATCCCCGGCGTCGGCAATGAATTGAAACTGCCGATCGCGCTGGCGCTGATTGTCACCGTATTGGTCGTCAAACCGGCTGGGCTGTTCGGCCGGCCCATCGTGAAGCGAGTTTGATCATGAGCGCAATCCAGGAAATCGTCACCGAAGCGGTCGAGGCCGTTCCGAAGCGGGCCATGACGCTCGGCTACGGCACGTCATTGGCCATGCTGGCGTTGCTGATCGTCGTGCCGCTGTTCGTCAAGAACTTCATCATCTTCCAGCTGACGATGCTGCTGATCTATGCGCTGGCGGTTCTGGCGTTGAATATTCTGACCGGCGGCAGCGGCCAGTTTTCGCTGGGCCAGAGCGCGTTTTACGCGGTCGGCGCCTACACCTCCGCCATCCTGATGGAGCACGCCAACATCAACTACGCGCTGACGCTGCCGGTCGCCGGCATCGTGCCGGCGTTGCGCTTGAGCGGCGTCTATCTGGCGCTGGCGACCTTTGCACTGGCGACGGCAATGCCGCAGCTCCTGAAGCTCGGGGTGTTCGAGCACTGGACCGGCGGTGTGCAGGGCCTGGTGGTGACCAAGCCCGATGCGCCGTTCGGCCTGCCGATGTCGCAGGACATGTGGCTGTACTATTTCACGCTCGCGGTCACGATCGCGATCTATATTTTCTCGGTCAATCTTTTGCAGTCGCGCTCCGGCCGCGCCTTCATGGCGATCCGCGACAACGAGATCGCGGCATCCGCCATGGGCATCGACGTCGCGCTGTACAAGACGCTGGCGTTCGGGGTCAGCGCCGGCATCACCGGCGTTGCCGGCGGCCTCGGCGCGATCGCCGTGCAGTTCGTCGCGCCGGACGGCTACACCATTACGCTCGCGATCTCGCTGTTTCTCGGCATGGTGGTCGGCGGCGTGGGATGGTTGCCCGGATCGATCGTCGGCTCAGCCTTCATCATCTTCGTGCCGAACATCGCCGAGGGAATTTCAAAGGGTCTCTCGGGCGCGGTGTTCGGCGTGCTTCTGTTCCTCGTGATCTTCCTGGTGCCGCACGGCGCAAGGCAGGTCGCCATTGTTGCCCAGCAACTGATCGGCAAACTCAAAAAGAACTAAGGAGAATCGATGCTTTCCAGACAACAACTGCGAATCGCCGTGTTTTCGACGGCGGTCATCGCTTTCGCTGCCACCGCCGGCAGCGTACTCGCCCAGAAGAAATACGACACCGGCGCCACCGACACCGAAATCAAGATCGGCAACATCATGCCCTATAGCGGGCCCGCCTCCGCCTACGGCGTGATCGGAAAAACCGAAGAAGCCTATTTCAGGAAGATCAATGCCGAGGGCGGCATCAACGGCCGCAAGATCAACTTCGTCAGCTACGACGATGGCTACAGCCCGCCGAAAGCCGTCGAGCAGGCGCGCAAACTGGTCGAAAGCGATGAAGCCTTGCTGGTGTTCAATTCGCTGGGAACCGCGAACAACACCGCGATCCAGAAATACATGAATTCGAAGAAGGTGCCGCAGCTGTTCGTGGCCACCGGCGCCACCAAATGGAACGATCCGAAGGATTTTCCCTGGACCATGGGCTGGCAGCCCAGCTACCAGAGCGAAGCGCGGATCTACGCGAAGTATCTGATGAAGGAGAAGCCGACCGCCAGGATCGCGATCTTTTATCAGAACGATGATTTCGGCAAAGACTACCTGAAGGGCCTGAAGGACGGCCTCGGCGCCAAGGCGTCGATGATAACAGCCGAGGAAAGCTACGAAAGCTCAGAGCCGACGATCGATAACCACATCGTCAAGCTGAAAGCCACCGGCGCCGACGTCTTCATCAGCATCACGACGCCGAAGTTCGCCGCGCAGGCGATCAAGAAGCTCGCCGAAATCGAGTGGAAGCCGCTGCATATCGTCTCCAACGTCGCTGCCTCCGTCGGCAGCGTGATCAAGCCGGCGGGCTTTGAAAATTCGCAAGGCATTCTCTCGGCCGCCTACGCCAAGGACGGCGCCGACTCACAGTGGGACACCGATCCCGGCATGAAGAAATTCTATGCGTTCCTCGAGAAGTATTTCCCCGAAGGCAACAAGCTCGACCTCTCCGTCGTGTACGGCTACGGTGCAGCACAGACCATGGCGAAGGTTCTGGAGATGTGCGGCGACAATCTCACCCGTGAAAACGTCATGAAGCAGGCGGCGAACCTGAAGGACTTTGCGCCTGACACCTTGCTGCCCGGCGTGAAGATCAACACCTCGGCCACCGACTTCGCCCCCATCGAGCAATTGCAGATGATGCGGTTCAAGGGTGAGAAATGGGAGCTGTTCGGCGACATCATCAGCGGCGAACTCAGCCACTAAGGCCCTGTTCCAGGGGCCCCAAACAACGAGCATTTTCCTCTCGGTGGAATACGGTTAACCGCAACATACTTAAGCCGAGCCTATTCGACTAAATAAAGCCCCCTGCGACCTCATCGCAGGGGGCTTTTTCTTGATGGGCACCCAGAGAAGGTATTCAATGCGCGCAAGAGCCGGGAAGCGCTTCCAATCAAGAGACGACACACTCAACCGAGATCCAGGGAGATCAAAATGCCTTTCATCCAATTGCGATTGGGGGCCTTTTCGGCCGCCATCGCACTGCTCGCTGCCACCAGCAGCGGCGCGCTCGCCCAAAAGAAATACGACACCGGCGCCACAGACACCGAAATCAAGATCGGCAATATCATGCCCTATAGCGGACCCGCCTCCGCCTACGGCGTGATCGGCAAGACCGAGGATGCCTACTTCAAGAAGATCAACGCCGAGGGCGGCATCAACGGCCGCAAGATCAATTTCGTCAGCTACGACGACGGCTACAGCCCGCCGAAGACGGTCGAGCAGGCGCGCAAGCTGGTGGAGAGCGACGAGGTTCTGTTCATCTTCAATTCGCTGGGCACGCCGCCGAACACGGCAATCCAGAAATACATGAATTCGAAAAAGGTGCCGCAACTGTTCGTCGCCACCGGCGCCACCAAGTGGAACGACCCGAAGGATTTCCCCTGGACCATGGGCTGGCAGCCCAACTACCAGAGCGAATCCCGGATCTACGCGAAGTATATTCTGAAGGAGATGCCGAACGCCAAGATCGCGGTGCTCTATCAGAACGACGATTACGGCAAGGACTATGTGAAAGGCCTGAAGGACGGTCTCGGCGCCAAGGCCGCCTCGATGATCGTCGCCGAGGAAAGCTACGAAACCACGCAGCCGACCATCGATTCCAACATCGTCAAGCTGAAGTCCACCAATGCCGATGTCTTCTTCAACGTCACGACGCCGAAATTCGCCGCGCAGGCGATCAAGAAGATGGTCGAAATCGAATGGAAGCCGTTGCACTTCCTCAACAACGTGTCGGTCTCGATCGGCAGCGTGATGAAGCCGGCCGGCTTTGAAAATGCGCAGGGCATCATCTCGTCGGCCTACCTGAAGGATACGTCCGATCCGCAGTGGAAGGACGATGCCGGCATGAAGGCCTTCGACGAGTTCCTCACCAAGTATTTCCCCGAGGGCAACCGGATCGATGCCAACGTGATGTATGGCTACACCGTTGCGCAAGGCCTCGTGCATGTGCTGAAGGCTTGCGGCAACGATCTCACGCGCGAGAACGTCATGAAGCAGGCGGCCAGCATCAAGAATCTGGAGCTCGGCGGCCTGCTCCCGGGCATCAAGGTCAATACCAGTGCCACTGACTTCGCCCCGATCTCCGCGGTTCAGCTCATGAAATTCAAGGGCGAGGCCTGGGAACGCTTCGGCGACATCATCGAAGCCGACGTCGGCGGCTGACGTTCGACGGCAACGCCTCGTGTCCCGGACGCGGTGCAGCGTACTTCACGCTGCGCCGCGGAGCCGGGACCTGGCTACCTGAGACTCGGTGCCCCCCGGATCAGCAGCGCACCGCAAGAGCGCTGCGCTGCATCCGGGGCACGTTCTCGATTACCCCCGTAGTATCCCTGCGGGGGTTTTCTTTTGCCGGAATCGGATGGATAACCGGCGTCGCATGTTCCATCTCAAATCCCGTGAAGCCAGACGATGACCGACAGACGCCCTCTCCTCCGCGCGATCTTCGATGCCGCCGTCGCCGCCGCGCATCCCGACATCGCGCTTGCCGCGCATCTGCGCCCCGTGCCGAAAGGCCGGGTGATCTGTCTGGCCGCCGGCAAGGCTGCGGCCGCGATGGCCGCGGCCGCGGAGCGGCACTATCTCGACGAACTTGGCCTTGCGCCATCGCGGCTGACCGGCATCGCAACCACCCGCCACGGCCATGGCGTGCCGACGCGGCGGATCAGGGTGATCGAAGCCGGCCATCCGGTGCCCGACGCGGCTGGACTGAAGGGCGCGGACGACAGCTTGCAACTGGCGCAGGAGGCCGATGTCGACGATGTCCTGCTGGTGCTGCTGTCGGGCGGCGGCTCCGCGAACTGGATCGCGCCGGCCGACGGGGTGTCGTTCGCGCAGAAGCAGCAGGTGACCCGGGCGTTGTTGCGCTCGGGCGCGCCGATCGGCGAGGTCAATACTGTTCGCAAGCACCTGTCACGGATCAAGGGCGGCCGGCTCGCGCGCGCCGGCAAGCGCGCCGAGATCGTGACGCTGGCGATATCGGACGTTCCGCGCGACGATCCGTCCGCGATCGCATCGGGACCGACGGTGCCGGATCCGACCACGCTCGCCGACGCGCGCGCCATCGTCGCAAGATATGGTCTTCAGGTCGACGATGCCGTTCGCCGCGCGCTCATTGAGCCCGCCAACGAGAGCTGCAAGCCTGGCGATCCTGCTTTTGCGCGCGCGCATTTCGAACTGATCGCGCGGCCGAAGGCGTCGCTGGAAGCCGCGATCAAGGTGGCACGCGACGCCGGCTACGCGATCGTCGATCTCGGCGCCGACCTCGAAGGCGAGGCGCGCAGCGTCGCGGCCGATCACGCCCAACTCGCGCTGCAGGCGCACACCGAAGGCAAGCGTGTCGCGATCCTGTCGGGCGGCGAACTCACCGTGACCGTACGCGGCAACGGGCACGGCGGCCCCAACCAGGAATACGCTTTGGCGCTGGCCGGCCTTCTCGGGAACAGCTCCGGCATTTCGGCATTGGCCGGCGATACCGACGGCGCCGACGGCGGCGCGGGCAGCGCGGCCGATCCGGCAGGCGCGATGATCGACCAAAACACCTTCGCGAAGATGACATCGCTCGGCCTCGACGCAGGCGCCTATCTCGACAACAATGACGCCACGGCGTTCTTCGCCGCCACCGGCGATCTGCTGCTGACCGGCCCGACCCTCACCAACGTCAACGATATCAGGGTGATACTGGTGGATGGGGCATAGCCGTTCAAAAACCGCGGCGCCAATCCGGGACGAGATGCGTCCGCAGATCTGCGATTTCAGATCGGCGAACGGCAAGGTTGGACCTCTGTATGGGTCCGTGCCCGCCATCGCCAGGGGCAGAAAAAAATTAACCTTTTGTTGAGCGAATTCCGAGGAACCTGCGGAAATTACGCATGTCCCTACGATGCATTTCACCCGCTTCTCACCCGCTTCGGCCTCTAATGGAGCGATCCTATTGTCGGAACGCTGCAAAACTGCGGCGGGGGAAACGCCGAATGGTGAATGCAATCGAGGGCGCCATCGATCCGGAGCCGGCTCACCCGAGCCGGCTTCTCGAGCAGGCTATCAACAATCTGTCGCTCGGACTCATCATCTTCGACAAGAAGCGTGAAGTCCGACGAATACATCCGGGAGCGCGTTGGAAATGCCGCCGTTCCAGCCACCATCATCCAGGAATTCACGGATGGCCGGATCATTATCTATACCGTTTATCCGATGCCGGACGGTGGCGGGATGGCCACGCATGAGGACGTCACCGGGCGCGAGGAAATGAGCGCTCGTCTGAAAACGCAATACGACCTTGGCAAAGCGCAGGAAGAAAACCTGCGGATACGAAACCTGCAATTCGACACCGCGATTAACAACATGTCGCAGGGGCTGTGCTTCTTCGACGCAGCACACCGGCTGATCGTGTGCAACGACCGCTACATCGAGATGTACGATCTTCCGCCCGACCGCGTCGGTCCCGGCACCTCCCTGACCGAAATTGTCGACATGCGCTTTGAGGCGGGGAGCTTTCCCGCGATGTCCAGGGAAGAGTACCTCCACTGGCGCGCCAACGTTGCGGTATCTGCCAAACCCACGGAGAGCATCGTCGAGCTGCGCAACGGGCGCACCTTCAAGATTCGTCATCGGCCGATGCCCGACTTCGGCTGGGTTGCCACCCATGAAGACATCACCGAGCAGCGACGATCCGAGGTCAAGATCGAATACATGGCGCACCACGACTCGCTTACCGACCTCGCGAATCGGGTGTTGTTGAACGAGCGGCTCGAATACGCGTTAGACAGGACTGATCCTGAGCAAATGGTGGCGGTTCATCACCTTGACCTCGACCAGTTCAAGGCCGTGAACGATACGTTTGGCCATCCCGCCGGTGACAAGCTCCTGAAAATAGTTGCGGACCGGTTGCGTGGACTGGTCCGTGAGACCGATACGATCGCCCGGATGGGCGGAGATGAATTCGTCATCGTCCAGTCCGCCATCGCAGACCCCGCCGACGCCACCTCTCTTGCGCAACGCGTCATCAGACTGATGAGCGAGCCCTACGACCTTGACGGCCAGCAGGCCGTCATCGGCGCCAGCATCGGTATTGCGGTCGGTCCCGGCGACGGATCAAGTGCGGACAAGCTGCTGCGGAATGCGGATCTCGCGCTATACCGGGCGAAAGGCGACGGACGCGGCACATTCCGCTTTTTTGAGCCCGCGATGGATTTGCAGATGCAAACCCGCCGCATCATGGAACAGGAGCTGCGCAAGGCGCTGCCCGCTGGCGAGTTCGAACTCTACTACCAGCCGGTCGTCAATCTGGTGAGCAATGAAATCAGCGGATTCGAGGCCCTGCTTCGCTGGAACCATCCAACGAAAGGAATGATCGCTCCGGCCACCTTCATTCCGCTGTCGGAAGAGATCGGCTTTATTGTCCCGCTGGGGGAGTGGGTCATCCGGCAGGCATGCGCCGCCGCAGCACGATGGCCAGGAGAGCTTCGGGTTGCCGTCAATATCTCGGCGGTTCAATTCCGTAGCGCTGGCCTTATGCAAGTCATCGTTGGCGCACTCGCCAACTCGGGCCTGGATCCGACCCGGCTGGAGATCGAAATTACCGAAACCGTCCTGCTGGAGAATAAGGAAACGACACTCGACGTCCTTCACCAATTGCGAGCGCTCGGCGTTCGGATCGCAATGGACGATTTTGGCACCGGATATTCCTCGCTTACCTATCTTCAGTGTTTTCCGTTCGACAAGATCAAGATTGACCGGTCGTTCGTAAAGGATATTGCGGAAAACACCGGCTCGCTCAATATCGTGCGGGCGGTCGCGGCGCTCGCGAACGGAATGGGCATGACGGCCACTGCCGAAGGCGTGGAAACCAGGGAACAGCTCGACAGGATTACATCCGAAGGATGTACCGAGATGCAGGGATTCCTGTTCAGTCAGCCGCTCCCCGCGCATGAAATCGAGCGGTTGTACCTTTCCGGGCGCGAGGTGCAAAAGCCTCCCGGCCGCGTCGTCGCGGCCTGATCGAAATCTAAAACTCCTGCGCAATCTTCGCCAGCATCGTCAGCAGCGCGGCGCGGTTGGCGGGCCCCAGCAACTCGTTGAGACGCGCTTCGTGCTTGGAGGCGACCAGCTTCTTGGCGCGCGCCAGTACCGCCCGTCCCTTGTCGGTCAGCATCAGGATGTGGGAGCGGCGATCGTTGGACGACCGCATCCGCGTGCACAAATCGCGGCTTTCCAGGCCATCGAGCATCGCCACGAAATTCGGCCTGAGGATGCCGAGCGTATTGGCGATTTCGGTCTGGTTACGTCCCGGATTCTTGTCGAGCAGCAGCAGAACCGAGAATTGCGCCGGGGTCAGTTGCAAAGGTGCCACGCAGCGCAGAAAATCCTCGAAGACCTTCAGTTGCGCGCGCTTGAGCGAATAGCCCAGCAACTCGGACAATTCGCCCATCTGCAGCGCGGTGCTTTCCGCAGCACCCTCGACAGGCTCTTTGCGGCGGGGTGCCTTGACGAGATTCATGGCGCCGTTCTTGGAAACAGTCATCGCTCGAAGCTCGCAATCCCGCTAGGCTTGCAAAAGCCCGGCGGGGGCGGTCCGGGCTTGAGATTATATTTGATAATTGTTATCCACCATATCAAATAGCGACAGCTTTTTTCAACTGCTGTTATCGGCGGTCCGGAAGCCCTTTTTGGGGCACGACCGGGCCCTGAGGGGGAGCGCCCGTCTTGAACACGACGATTATGCTGTTCCTGGTGCAGGACGGCATTACCAACGGCGCGATCTATGCGCTGCTCGGCCTTGCGCTGGTGCTGGTGTTCGCCGTCACGCGCGTCATCCTGATTCCGCAGGGCGAGTTCGTCACCTACGGCGCTTTGACCTACGCCACGCTGTCGGCCGGCCAGGTGCCGGGCACCGCGCGGCTGGCGGTGGCGATGGGCGTGGTGGCGTTTGGCCTCGACCTGTTCGCCGGCCGCAGGTCGCTGCATTCCAGGCTTGTCGGACGCGCGTTCGCGGTCAATATCGTCCTGCCCGTCGTCATCTTGGCCCTGACATCCTGGCTGGCGGGCCGGCAGACCCCGATCGCCATCAACATCGCGCTGTCGCTCCTGATCGTCGCGGCGATCGGACTGTTTCTCTACCGCATCGCGTTTCAACCCATCGCACACACCTCGGTGCTGGTGCTCCTGATCGCCTCGGTGGGCTGCCATCTCGCGCTGCAGGGCTTTGGGCTGGTGTTTTTCGGCGCCGAAGGCCAGCGCGGCCCGACCCTATCGGATGCCGCCTTCACCGTCGGCCCGTTGCGCTTCAGCGGCCAGAGCATCGCCGTCTATGCCATCACCGTCGCCTTCATTATCGGGCTGTGGCTGTTCTTCGGCTTTACGCTCTACGGCAAGACGCTTCGCGCCACCGCCGTCAACCGGCTGGGCGCGCGCCTTGTCGGCATCCGGACCACGCTGTCGGGACAGATCGCATTCTTGCTGGCCTCGGTGATCGGGGCGATTTCGGGAATCCTGATCGTGCCGATCACGACGCTGTACTATGACACCGGCTTCCTGATCGGCCTCAAGGGTTTCATCGCCGCCATCATCGGCGGCCTCGTCAGCTACCCCTTGACCGCGATCGCCGCACTGGTGGTCGGCTCGGTCGAGGCGTTCTCCTCGTTCTATGCCAGCAATTTCAAGGAAGTCATCGTCTTCACATTGATTCTTCCGGTTCTCGTGCTGCGGTCGCTGGCGGCACCCGCGGTCGAGGAAGAGAAGGATTGATCGCGATGATGCAGCGGCTACCCATCATCGTGTTTGCGCTGGTCATGGCGGCGATTCCGTTCATCCCCGGCATGCCGCCGTTCTGGATCGTGCTCTTGGACAATATCGGCCTCGCCGCGCTGGTGGCGATGGGGCTTGTGCTGCTGACCGGCGTCGGCGGTCTCACCTCATTCGGCCAGGCGGCGTTTTGCGGTTTCGGCGCCTATACGACGGCGGTGCTCACCACTGCCTATGGCGTATCGCCGTGGCTGACACTGCCGGCTTCACTGCTGGTCTCAGGCATCGCTGCGGTCGTGCTTGGCCTCGTCACGGTACGGCTATCGGGTCACTATCTGCCGCTCGGCACCATCGCCTGGGGCATCGGCCTGTTCTATCTGTTCAGCAAGCTCGAGTTCCTCGGTCGCAACGACGGCATCTCCGGTATCCCGCCACTGACGATCGGCCCGTTGAAGATGCTCGACCCCGGAACGATCTATTTCGCGATCTGGATCGCGGTGCTGATCGCAGCGCTGCTCACCATGAACCTTCTGGACTCGCGCACCGGCCGCGCGATCCGCGCGCTGCGGCGCGGACACGTCGCCGCCGAGGCGTTTGGCGTGCAGACGCCGCGCGCCAAGCTCCTGGTCTTCATCTACGCGGCGGTGCTGGCCGGCCTGTCCGGCTGGCTCTATGCGCATTTCCAGCGTGCGGCCAATCCAACGCCGTTCGGCGCGCAGGCCGGCATCGAATATCTCTTCATCGCGGTGGTCGGCGGCGCCGGGTATGTCTGGGGCGGCGTGCTTGGAGCCGGCATCGTCGTGATCCTGAAGGAAATCCTGCAGAGCTATCTGCCCTATCTGTTTCACGGCGAAGGCCAGCTCGAGACCATCGTGTTCGGCATCCTGCTGGTGGTGCTGCTGCAACTGGCGCCGACCGGCGTCTGGCCCTGGCTGATGACCCGGTTGCCGTTCAAACCAAAGCGCAGGCCGCCCGATACATCCCTGACATTGCCTGCGCGGAAGCGAGCGGCGACGGTTCCTGCCGTGCTCCTGCAGATCGACAATGCGCGCAAGCAGTTCGGCGGCGTGATCGCCGTCAACAACGTGTCTTTCGATGTCCATGCCCGCGAGATCGTCGCGCTGATCGGCCCCAACGGCGCCGGCAAGAGCACAACCTTCAACCTGATCACCGGCGTGCTCACTTCATCGGGCGGCACGATCTCCGTGCTCGGCAGAAACATCGATAACGCGCCGCCGCAGGAAGTCGCAAAACTTGGCATCGCCCGCACCTTCCAGCATGTCAAACTGGTGCCGGACATGAGCGTGCTGGAAAACGTCGCGATCGGCGCGCATCTGCGCGGCCATGCCGGCGCGATCTCCAGCATGCTCCGCCTCGATCGATCCGATGAAGCGAGATTGCTGGCGGAAGCGGCGCGCCAGATCGAGCGCGTTGGCCTCGGCGACCAGATCGACGCGCTGGCAGGCAGCCTGTCGCTGGGCCAGCAGCGCATTGTCGAGATCGCCCGCGCGCTGTGTGTCGATCCGATCCTGCTGCTGCTCGACGAACCGGCCGCCGGCCTGCGGCATATGGAGAAGCAACAGCTTGCAACCCTGCTGCGCCAGTTGCGGGACGGCGGCATGTCGGTGCTGCTGGTGGAGCACGACATGGGATTTGTGATGGACCTGGCCGACCGCATCGTGGTGCTCGACTTCGGCACCAGGATTGCCGAAGGCACGCCGCAGGCGATCAAGACCAATCCCGAGGTGATCAAGGCTTATCTCGGAGCCGTCGCATGAATCCTGGTATCAGCGCGCTGCTGTCGGTGTCCGATGCGCACGTCGCCTATGGCAAGGTCGAGGCGGTGCGTTCGGTGTCGCTCGATGTCGGCGACCACGAGATCGTCACCATCATCGGCGCCAACGGCGCCGGCAAGACCACGCTGTTGAATGCCATCATGGGGATCCTGCCGCTGAAGGGCCGCGTGACCTTCGCCGGCGAGGACGTATTGCGGCTTGAGATCGAGGATCGCGTCGCGGCCGGCCTCTGTCTGGTGCCGGAGCACCGCGAACTGTTCAGCACCATGAACGTCGAGGACAATCTGCAACTCGGCGCGTTCCGGATCGCCAAGGCAGCCACCACTGTGGCGTTCGAACGGGTCTACACGCTGTTTCCGCGGCTGAAGGAACGGCGCAAGCAACTGGCGGGAACGCTGTCGGGCGGCGAGCAGCAGATGCTGGCGATGGGCCGCGCCCTGATGGGCGCACCGCGGCTGTTGATGCTGGACGAACCGAGCCTTGGGCTGGCGCCGATCATCGTCGCCGATATTTTCCGGACCATCGGCGAATTGCGCGAAAGCGGCGTATCGGTGCTGCTGGTCGAGCAGAACGCGCAGGCCGCCCTGCAAATCGCCGACCGCGCCTATGTGATGGAGCTCGGCGAGTTCATTCTGA
>WNGM01006219.1_pt1 | contig 12436 bp, 16 predicted proteins | sample 5400571 | NCBI WGS metagenome assembly WNGM01 (sample SAMN13153378, study PRJNA577476) | soil metagenome | isolation source: 100 cm soil or saprolite under Garry oak tree replicate 2 | place: USA:California | collected 2016-06-15
GAAACGTTGCGGCCTGAGACAAAATAGTCTTCCGTGCTTTTCCCCGAGCGGCCCCGGAAGTACAGACCTAGAACCAGGGTGATGAGCAAATAGCCGACGATAGCGGCCCAATCCGCAGCGGCAAGTGTCACAACCTATATCCTTTCACGAACCGGTTGGTTTGCGCAGTACTATATAGCACCTCGTCCGCTTCATGGCATGCAGTTTTCACGCGCCACCCGCGCTTAAAGCGGGAACTTTCCATCATTGCGAAATCGGCGCGCGCGCCGCGCGGCCTGGAAATACGCCGTCGACGAGTTTCCCGTCTCTCACCAATGGAACACCGTTCACCAATACAAAGCGAATTCCCTCGGAATATTGGAGCGGGTGCTCATAAGTGGCTTTGTCGATGATGGTGTTGGCATCGAAAACGGTGATGTCCGCGTCCGCTCCCACGCGAAGACGTCCTTTATCCTTGAATGCGGGCGCGCGTTTCTCCAAACGCTGCGCCGGCATCAGCGTCATCTTTTTCAACGCGGTCATCAGATCCAGCGCCTTCTCTTCCCTCACGTAATACCCGAGCACGCGCGCGTACGTTCCGGCAGTTCGCGGGTGTCCTTTTCCGTTCGAGAGGTACGCGTCGCTGGCAATCATCGTCAGGGGGCTCTCGATCGCGGCATCCACATTGTCTTGCGTGTTTGACGGGACAATAACCATCCCGCCTTCCTTGCGGTAGCGCAGGAACGAATCGCGCGTCAAGTGCTCGCCGGTTGCAGGCCAGAGTAGCGACGCAAAATAGCTGTCCGGCTCATTCTCCCTATGATCGAAAAGCGCCGACTGGATGCTGGTCATCCCCATGTTGTAGGGATAAGCTTCGGTGGTCACATCCATCCCACGCGAACGAGCCTCGGAGATCATTTGAAGTTCCTGCGCCACGTTTGGCCCTCCGGTGCTCTGGATGTGCACGACGTGCAGCGGCGCGCCGGTGATCCCGGCGGCGGCCATGGCCTCTTCAAAACCGCTAAAGTTCCCCGCATTACCCGCAATCCCTGGTGGTCCGCTGCGAACATGCACGTGGCAAGATGCGTGATACTTCGCCGCGATCCGAAATACTTGCGTGATCTCCCAATTTGTCGCCGCTTCGGTATAGGCCGGGCCCGCCCCGACTGCCAGCGCTCCTCGCTGCAGCCCCTTCTCAAGAAGTGACATCATCTGTTCGACTTCCGCCGGCGTTGCTTCGCGGTGCGCTGCGTCTCCGCTCGGCAGCAATTGTCCGGGGTCGTGCATCACCGCCATGCGCACGGGAATGTGCCCCACGCTGGCGCCGTAATGAATAAGTGACTTTCCTTCACGCTCGGCGTACCAATGGTCGATATCCGCAACCCCGACTTCCAATTCCAACGCTGTGGTCACACCATCGGCGGCCTTCGCTGCGTAGTTCTCCGCATCCTGTCCGTGCTGGTGCAGATCGATGAACCCGGGAGCAACCACCAAGCCCTTCGCTTCAATCGTCTGCTTCCCTTTCAAGGTGCCGCTGCTCACGGCGCGTATCTTCCCATCCCGGATTCCCACGTTGCGCACAGCATCCAAACCAGATTCTGGGTCCATCACTCGCCCGTTCGCGATCACAACGTCGTAAGAATCTCCTTCCGCCGGAGCAGCCTTCCGCACGCCTATCCCCAAGCACAGCAGCGCCAGCACCCCCAACCCAAATGCCGATCTTCCTCTCTTGTACGTTTGTCGCATTGCCACGCTCCCGTTGTCTTGTCCGGGCCGTAAGTTTCTTTCGGCCAGCTCCCTGTGTCAAAGCCTATTTCAGCCTTTTTCCGGCTCAGTGAAATCGTGGTGTCGTTGGAGGATTGCTCTTGACGGGACGTAGCTTGCGCGTTATAATTATTCTTGTGAATTGGTGCGGTGATACGTAGTGCCTCTCCTGCGTCCCCTGGCGGTACCGTCAGGGGACCAGGCCCGTCCGCCTTTGGTTGTTCCCGCGTTTTGCCTTTCCTTTAGAATCAACAACTTACAACAATAAAATTTAGTAAGCCTCCTGTTTTGATAACGATACGAAATGCCGGGACGTACAAACCACGCAAAGAAAGACCCCGGGCCGCTGGGGGGAGCGACCCGGGGTGGGGGTACTGCTGAGGGGGGCCGGAGGAAACTTGTTTAGTGCACCTGATTCACGGCCAGCATGCAGATCTGGCGTAACTCTTCGTAAGTGAAATACGTCTCTTCTTCTTGGCCGAAGACTTCTTTGTGCCCAAAACCCGATTCGGACGAAATGCGATTTAGTTCCTGTTCGGAAAGGCCCAGCAGCACTGCCGCGCGCCGCCGAGTCACGTACTTGAGCTCTTGTGTTTTCATGTCTGCGTCCCTCACGAGTGCAAAAGGACCATGCCGTCTTCTTCCACTGCCAGGATCATGGTCTTGTAAATATCGACATCCCAGCCTTCGCCGATTCGCATACGCACCGTGTCACTTCCATCCTTCAGCAGCTTGCCCCGCAGCGGCACCTTGATATCGCCAAGTGCCACCTGCAGAACTACCGGCTGCCCAATCCAAGCCTTGAACGCGCTATTCATTTCTTTCGACCCCACAGAACTTCAGCGTGACAAAGAGAGAATCGCGCAGAGAATTGCGGCTCGCAATGGTACAGAGCGGGTAGGGGACTAGTAAGTTGGTACTGTTTCACTGTGGTTGCTTAACCCAAGAACGTTTTCTGTCGAAGTACATTCGTACTGTTTTGAGAGGACGGGCGAGCCATAGCTCGAAACGGTTCGTCCTGTCATTTTGTAGCAATGAGGCAGTGGAACAATTTCGCGCAGGAGAAGATGACCCTGGGTACAGGAACACAGTCCCTGCGGTCAGGCATTGGACTGGCCCTGGGAGGAGGTTTTGCCCGGGGATTCGCTCACCTCGGCGTCCTGAAAGTCTTCCAGGAACATCACATTCGTGTCTCTCACGTCGCGGGGAGCAGCGTTGGCAGCATCCTCGGCGCGGCCTATGCCAGCGGCGCGCCGCTTGAGCGCATCATTGAGACTTGCCGGACGCTGCGCTTCCGCGACATCGCCCGGTGGCGTGTGTCGCGGCTGGGCCTTGCGAGTAATCACCGCCTTGGCGCGCTCATCGAGCGCGTTTTCGGTTCGCGTCAATTTGAAGACCTGCAGATTCCCCTGGCGGTGGTGGCCACGGACCTGTCCTCCGGCGAACCGGTGATTTTCACGCAAGGTAATCTCGTCGACGCCATTCGCGCGAGCTGCGCCTTTCCCGGCCTATTCGAGCCGGTAGAGATTGGAACGCGGTGCCTTGCGGATGGTGGTCTCGTGGCACCCGTTCCGACCCAGGCGGCGCGCTATCTGGGCTCACAAACGGTGATTGGAGTTTCCGTGGGCATGCAGGATGGTCACCGCGGCGCTCCGACCAACATTTTCCAGGTGGTCGCCCGCGCCGTGGGCGCAGCGCAAAAACACCAGCTCGAACTTTGGGAGCGTCACGCCGACCTCGTGCTTCGCCCGGACGTGCAGTTCCTGGCCTGGGATGATTTTGCCCGCGCGGATGAGGCGATCGAGGCCGGGGCCGCGGCCGCGCTTCGTGCTTTGCCGCGCATCGAAGAATTACTTGAGCAAAGGGCGAACGCTGAAATTCCGCCCGAGGCCCGGCGAGTCCTGCAAAAGAGAAATCAAGCATGGCTTTCGGAGGTCCAGGCATGATTCGTCTCAGCATCTTGCTGGCGGCCATTGGCAGTGTCATCCTCTTGTGGCACGAATGTGGAGGGGATTCGGGCATTTTCTGCTACCGTATAGGATTGGGTGCTGTTACGGGGTTGCGTACGCGCCGACTTGTGCCGGTGCCCTCAGAGGCATCACTCCATTTTTCTGCGACGAGGAACAGGTCCGAGTGCTTGACGCCATCCTTCACTTCTTCCACGCGCTTTTCAACCCCGACGGACTCCGAGAGTTAATTCGCGCCGGCGGCGCTCCGCTCATCTGCACGATTGTTTTTGTGGAAACAGGATTCTTCGTTGGTTTTTTCCTTCCCGGTGATTCCCTGCTCGTTACTGCTGGAATTCTTTCTGCCGGAGACGTGATTCCGCTGAAGTGGCTGCTTCTCCCGGTCATGCTGTGCGCCATTGTGGGAGATCAAATCGGTTATTGGATCGGCCGCTCGGCGGGCGCGGCGCTGTATCGGCGCGAAGATTCTTTTTTCTTTCGGCGCAGCCATCTGCAGCGGGCGCACGATTTTTATGAAAAATACGGCGGGAGAGCCGTGATTCTCGCGCGCTTTGTTCCCATCATTCGAACGTTTTGCCCGCCGGTGGCGGGCGCGGCGAAGATGCCATATGCCCGTTACCTGGTGTTCGACATCTTTGGAGGCATCTTCTGGGTTGGAGCCATGATTCTTGGCAGCTATTTTCTCGGTCATTTGGTTCCCAATATTGCCCAGCGCATCCACTACGTAATCGCCGTCGTGATTCTTCTTTCCATTCTGCCGGTGGTCATTGGCATCCTGCGTCCCAGGCGCCAACTCAATGCGGTCAAGCCTACACGCTCCCCCTCCCTGCCCAGCGCCGAGAAGGAATAACTCGTGTCATCTCCCAGGTTGCGGGCCATCCTCTTCGATATTGGCCGCGTACTCATTTCAGTGGACGTATCCCGCGCGACCAGCGGCCTTGCCGAGGGTTTGTCGCTCTCCCCGGAGGAGATTTGGTCCGCTTTGGAGAAGGATCCTCGCTGGAAGGATTGGCAAGAGGGCCGCATCTCGCCGCGGGACTGGCACCTGCACTTGGCAAGGCGCCTGGGAAGCAAGCTCAGTTTTGAAAAGTTTGTGGAGGTTTGGAACCGCGCCTTGGATCCCACTCCGATTCACGAGGATGCTTTTCTGGAGAAGCTGGGAAGGAACTATCGCCTGGCGGTGGTTTCCAACACCGATCCCCTGCATGTGGCTCACATGGAAAGGACGTACGAGTTTTTTCGCTCACTCCCCGTGCGCATATACTCTTGCCGCGTGGGCGCCAGTAAACCTAATCCGCTCATTTATAACGAGGCTCTGCGGGCCTGCAAAGTTCGCGCCCAGGAAGCTCTTTACGTGGACGACGTCCCCGCTTACGCCCAGGCAGTCGAACGTCTTGGCATGCAGGCCATCGCCTTCGAGAGCCGGGAACAGCTGTATCGCCGTCTCGGGCAGTTTGGTATTTGATGTTACTTAAGTCCTGGCACGCAAAAAATCCGCTGTTGCCCGTGTTTTCACGTAATCTTTGCTAGGACTAGTACCCATGCCAGTGGTAAACCTACTAGCAACCGGCCATCCTTACTATAACTTACCGCTGTTAGCGGCTTTCTTCCTTTGGATGGATGCATGCATAACCTTCTTGATAAGCCGGTAAACGCGGCGGGCCCACGGGGGCGAGGAGAAAGATTAAATTTATGTCAGAAGATCAGATAGTGGATTTGAAGGGTAGTCCTTCCTGGCAGCTTCCCGCGATTGTCGTTCTCGGGTTAATTGCATTAGGTGGATTGGCCTTTGGCTGGAGCGCGTCGTCCAAGCTGGATAGCACTCAGCAAGCAGTTGCGAGCCAACTGAAGACGACCCAGCAGTCGGTTCAGCAGGATATGTCATCGCTGAAAGACCGTTTGGCGCAGGATGAAAAAGCGAATACAGATTTCCAAGGCGATTTGAAAGTCGTCACGGACAAGCTGAAGATCACGCAGGGCCAACTCAAGAAGGCGCGCACGGAAGCGGCGAAGTTGAACGACGAGACTAATCAAAAGGTAACGGCGCTCGACACTTCCGTGCATTCCGAACTGGCCACGAAGGCGTCCAGCGATGATGTCAAGACGGTGGATACGAAGGTTGTTGGCGTTCGAACCGATCTCGATACTACCCGGGAAGACCTGAAGATGGCTAAGAGCGAAATGGGAACGCTCATCGCTCGCAACCACGATGAAATCGACCAGCTTCGCCGTCTGGGTGAGCGCGACTACACCGAGTTCACCATCACCGGCAGAAACCGTCCGCAGAAGGTCGCCAACGTGACCGTCGAACTCAAGGGTGTCAACGAAAAGCACAATCAGTTCAACCTTGCTATGGTCGTCGAAGACAAGCGCTTCCTGAAGAAGAACCGCGCCGCCAATGAACCCATTTTCTTCTACACCACCGGCACGCACATTCCCGAAGAGATTGTCATCAACAAGATCGGCAAGGATACCATCAGCGGCTATGTGAGTATCCCGAAGGTCAATTCACAGGCGTCGCCCGCTGCGACGAAGTCTGGCAATTAGCGTATAAGAGTTAATCCTGGCCCGTATAGGCCGGGCACACAAAGGGCGGGCAGAAAGTTCTGCCCGCTCTTTTCTTTTGTTGCTCCCCTCAAGAACGATCCAAATCCGCTACAATCAACTCTACGAGTGCGGAGATTGGTTTGCGCCAGACCTCCAGTGTTCTTTACATAGCGGCGGACAGCCTCCTTCCTGAGCGTCGAAAAAGCATTGCAGGCTTCGATGAATTCACGGCCGCGCTCGACCACGCGGGGATACCCGCTGTATGGTTGACCAGCCGCTCGCGCCTCCAATTCGACGAGCCTCGCCGAAAATTGGGCCATGCTCACCCCTTTATTGCCGAGGATGGATGCGGCGTCTATCTCCCGGAGGATTACTTCCACTTGCGTCCGGATTCCGTTGGCGATCGCTCCCGTAAAGGCTCGACACTGCGTCTGGGCCGGTTTACCTGCATTCCCTTCGCCGAGGCGTTACCGGCGGCCGCAGACGCGCTGGAAGCCCTTTCGCAAGAGGTCGAGGTCCCGATTGTGACCTTGCGCTCGCTCTCGCCCCGTGAGCTAACGCAGAACACAGGCTTGCCGCCGCGCGAAGCGGAATTGGTGCGGCAGCGCGATTTTGATGAGCTTTTCTTTTTTGCCGGCGCCTCGCAGACACAAACTGAGCAGTTCCTGGCGGATGGCCGTAAAGGGGGGATGGAATTTCGACAGCACGGAGTCCTGTGGTCGGCGGCGGTAGGCGCTAGCATGCAGCGATGCATCGCCGCGGTGTCAAAGCTTTATGACCGGGCACTCCGATACCATGCCCATTCGGTGGGAGTCGCCACGGCGGACCTTGCTTCGAGCCTGTTCCCTTTCTGTGACCGGAGGATTTTGCTGGCAGAGGGGGAATCGGAGGCGACACCCAAATGCCAAAGATATCCCCGCACCCTTGAAGTCCCGTTGCTCTCGGCGGACGTGTGGGAGCAAGTGTTGGAGAGCGTTTTCACGAAATCCTAGTTCACGAGAAAAGAGTTGCACAAATAGTGAGTGAGTTGCACTGCGATTTATTGGCCGAATGAAAAGAAAAATCCGCCCGTCCTCGGATATCGCGACTTTTTAAGTACCTTATGATTTAATAGGCGCGCACCGGACTTATAGCATCGAAGGAGGCTGCCCAATGAAGCGCATTTTAAACGTTCTGTTCCTTGCGGGATTCCTCATGCTGCTTCCCGCCCCTGGGCCGAGAGCAAGCCAGTCCAACGCACAGGACGCCGCCAATCCTCAGTCAAAAACAATGAGCCAGGAATCCCCACACGGCCGGCACCATCGTCGGCACGCCAGCACCAATAGCACTCGCCGGCGGCGCCATCACAAGTCCTCCGCCAAACACTGATCAGCGAATTCGAATCTCAAAAACAAGAAGGGGAGCCTGGCGGCTCCCCACTCTTGTCAAATTGCCACATCGTTTCGAAAGCACGCGAACAGCACGCACCTTTTTTCGAACGACTCGCACCGCAAAAGTGGTGCGTTTAGTTTTGGTGCAGCTCTAAGCCCGGTGGAGTCATGGTCCCTCCGGAGCTCAACGAGCTCACGCTCCGCTTGTACTCCTCGAAATCGCCGGGCGCAAGAGAAAAATTGGCGAACGCGCCAATTTGCGCGCTAGCTTCCGCAAATGGATGAAAGGCTTAAGTAGTTTATTTAATGAAAAGAGTCTCACGCAGTTGGTCTCGACCGACAAAGGATTTCACGGTCCGGTAACGCCCGAAGAGGTCCTGGATTTCCCTATTCTGGTAAACCCGTTGCGCCGGACAAATGATCGCGGTGGGCACCATTTGCAGGGTATTCGAATCCACTACGCGGTAACGCTGGAAGCCTTCCGGCTTCTTGCTATGGAACATTGCGAAAACCACACCGCCCGGCCGCAGCAATTCTGTCAGGCTGGCCACTACCTGCTTTACCAAAGCCTGCTCGATATAATCGAGCAAATCCCAGAGAAGCACGGCGTCGAAGGAGCTGCGCGGGTATTGCAGATTCTGTTTCATGAAGCGTCCCGCCCTCGCGCTGGGAGTCATCTCCAGCGATTCACCCGCGGCAAAATCCTCTCGCAATCGAGTTTCTTCCTCGGTCAGAAAGGTTTTCCAAGCGCGAAGAACGTCTTCGGAAGAGACACGAAATCCGCGCTCAATGAAGAAACTCAACGTGGTTTGCCATGCGGGACCGAGATCCAAGAGCGTGCCACGCTCCAAGCCGTCCAGATTCCACAAGAGTTCCTTTAAACCGTTGGAAACGCGATTGGATTCCAGCTGAGCAGGAGCATGCGGACTGCCGGCGGCCGGCGCACCTTCACCGGGAGTGCGTGAGCGGGAGGCCAAATGAATCGGCCCCGCGACTTCACGCCGCACTCCCTCTGCGCCAGCGCCCCGAATTCCGAGTTTATTCAGGAAACTCATCGCTGATTAATCCGCCGCCGTTCCGGAATCGAGCACGGTTGGTTGTGGGGAAGTCTTGGTCGTCGTAGTGGTGGCCGCCGCCGCGATCGCTTTGGTCTCGGCGGGCTTGTTCACCTGCTTGCCTGCCTCCACCTTTCCCCGCAGCATCGCTCCATCTTCGATGGTCAACCGGTCGGTTTGCACTTCGCCGGTAATCTCGCCGGTGCTCCCGATTTGCAATTTATCCCGCGCTGTAACTCTTCCCTCGACCTTTCCGCGCACAATAATTTCACGCGCGTTCAGGTCCGCCTTGACGTTCCCGTTCGGCCCGACCGTCAAACAAGAATTCGCGGTAAGATTCAGTTTTCCTTCCACGAAGCCATCGACGAAAAGATCTTCGGTTCCGGTGACTTCGCCTTTGATTCGGATTCCCTGGCTGATGCTCGCGGCGGCACGCGGCGAACCGGAAACTGAACTTGAGGAATCAGAGCTGGAAGTTCCAAACCCGGCAGATGGGGAATTTTCTGCAACCCCTTGAGACTTTACATCTTCTTTTTTCCACATCAGACACCTCGACATCGAAAACCGGATTTTCGAAGCCGCTCACAATCTCGCGAATAAATAGTTTGGTGGACTTGCGCTTCTCCCACCAACTCTCGGGATCAAAGTCGCCGTCGCGGGCGCTTGCAACACTTATCGCAATGTTCTGCGGGAAAATCTGCCGAAAAATGTATCGCGCGCGGCGCGTGTGATAATTCGACGTAACTACAATGGCGCGGCGCCATTTCTTCGTTTTGGCGAGTTTGGCAAGGGCCTGCGCCTCTTCGCCCGTGCTATCGCCGTCAAGTGGAAACCGGAGAATCTTGTCCTTGGGCACGCCGCGCTCCACCAAATCGTGTTGCATTAATTCGGAAATCCCGGCACTGGGGCGCAACCTTCTTCCGCTGGCCACGACGAGCGGGGCCTTCCCTTCCCTGAACAATTCCGCCGCACGCGTGGCGCGGTCCGCATAAAAATTATCGTCGCTCAGGACAATCAGCGCATCCGCCTTATCGAGCGTATCTTCGATGACCCAAGATTCCGCCATAAATCGGAACACGGGATGGCGCACGAAGTACAGCCCCAAGAAAAAAGTCATGAGGAACAGTGAAACGATTAGCTTGATCAGGATGCCGCCCCTTTCGCGCTGCATGGGACGGAAGCGTTTCATGGATTGGGGTCCAGTCCGCGCAAGTTAGAAGCCGCTTGTTCCGGCAATTCGGCATTGAAATAGACTTCTTTGATGCTATAGGACTTGCTGCGTCTTTCCAAGATCGGGAGGATTTCGATGTGCCAATGGTAGTCGTCCGCCAGCGTTTTCCAATAGCCTGCCATTTCGCCCTTTTTGTTCATCGTGCTTGGCGACGTGTGCAACACCAAGTGAAAGGCCGGCGCAACTTTTTCCAAGCGCCGCAAGACTCTTCCGAGCAGAACCGCCAATTGCCGGCGGTTCGAGCCAGGGCGCGGCTGTTCGAACGTATGATTGTGACGCCGGTGCAGCAACCAAATCTCATAAGGTACGCGAGAGGCATAGGGGCACAGCGCACAATAATCCCCCTGCACGTCGACAATCCGCTTTCCCAGCTTCTCTTCCTGGCGCACCATGTCGCAGAAGATACACCGCTCCTTGTCCTTAAACCATTCATGCGAAGAATTCAATTCGTATTTGATACGGCGGGGCACAAAGATGGTCGCGGTTACCTGAGAATGGGCGTGGGTCCACTCTTCGCCCGCGAGCGCGCCTTGATTCTTGAAAACGCTGATGTACTTGAAGCGCTTATCTTTCTTTAGATCCGCGATGCGCGAGGCCCACACCCAGAGTACGCGATCTATTTCTTCGTCACTGAATTGAGACAGTCGCTGGTCGTGGCTAGGCGTTTCCACGATAACTTCATGGGCGCCCAGCGCACCCATTTTGTCGTAGATCCCTTCGGCCAGACGTCCCGGATCGCCCTCGACGTGATAGAGAGGCTCAGGGTGTGGAATTACCCGTACCTGCCAGGGCCCAGCAGCGGGCCAGGTCAAAATGGCAGGGATTTTGTCGATTTTTGCGGGGTCGAGAGGGCACTGCTCTGGCGTCTCCGCAACGACCTCTCTTTGTCCCAGGATGACCCAGCTCTGAGTGATGGGATCTTTGCGAAGTTCCATGCAATGTCTTTAACGGGTATAACGCGCGGGTGTAGGCCCTTGCTCCAAACGGTGACGATCCCAGATGGCGCCTTCGCGAGAGTAGTAAGCCATTTCGAAATCCTGTGTCAATTCGAGGGCATCCGTGGGACAAGCATCCTCGCATAGCCCGCAGAACATGCAGCGCGAAGTGTCATAGGTGAAGTGGGTGAGAACTTTTCTGCGGGTGGCATCGTCTCTGGACCATCCAACGACGATCAAATTTTCCGGGCAGGCCAAGGCGCACAGATTGCAGCCAATGCACAGCGTTTCGCCAGTTTCCGGATTGTTATTGAGGCGGGGGGCGCCACGGTAGCGCTCCGCCACCATGGGCCGCTCGAGAGGATACTGCTCGGTGACGATTTCCTTCGGATTCTGCATGCGAAAGGTGACGGCGAGGCCTTTGATGAAGTCGATTTGAAATAACCGTTCGAGGAGCTCCCTCATGGAATGTAGTTTGTTTCCCCCGGCCCCAATTGTCAAGCAATCTGCTACGCGATTCTTCCTGTGGTTACTTCCTGACTTCCCCATCCTGCATGTTATTCTCACTGCGATGACGGACCCTGATATTGCTTTCATGCAGGAGGCGCTCAAGGAGGCCCGCTCCGCAGCTGTTGCGGGCGAAGTGCCCATCGGCGCTGTGATGGTGTTAGACGGCAGGATCCTCGCCAGGTCCGGCAACCGTACCATCGGTGATTGCGACCCCACGGCCCACGCGGAGATGATCGTTCTTCGCGAAGCAGCACGCATTTTGGGCAACTATCGGCTAGCGGGCGCAACTCTTTACGTTACCGTCGAACCCTGTAGCATGTGCGCCGGCGCAATGATCCAAGCTCGCATCCCAAGGCTGGTTTACGGCGCTGACGATCCCAAAGGGGGCGCGGCACGCAGCTGTTTCCAACTCCTTTCCGACCCGCGCCTCAACCACCAAGTGGAAGTTACTGCCGGAGTTCTCGTCGCTGAGTGCGCCGCGGTGATGCAGTCGTTCTTCGCGGAACGGCGGTAACGGAGCATGCGAACAGCACGAACGCGGGCCATGCGGTTCCGAAAAGTTTAAGCGTCTGCTACGATGGAAGTTGCAAGCAATGCGGAGAGGTGACTGAGCGGTTTAAAGTACTCGCCTCGAAAGCGAGCGTGCGGGAAACCGTACCGTGGGTTCGAATCCCACCCTCTCCGCCAGAAAGTTTCTTTCCTGAACGTCAATGATCCTTCGCACCGTTGAACAAGCGCGCCGCATTTTTCTGATTCTCGCCGGGTTCACCCTGTTAGCCCTGGGGACAGCTATGATATTTACTCCAGGCCCCGGCACGCCTGTAATCCTGATGGGGCTGGGTTTGCTGGCGGCGGAGTTTGTCTGGGCGCGGCGAATTATGGATCGCCTCAAGCGCGAAAGTACGCGGCTGAAAAACGCTTTCCTGCGCCCAGAAAAGTGAACTGCGACGCTCCAGAAGTAACCTTCAAGAATTGCATGTGTCCCTCGGGACATAAGATCCTTAGCAGATTCCGCTTGACTCTCTCGTTACGGAAGGGTTTAGCCTGCATTAGATGAAAAAGGAAAGGAGCCGGCGTT
>WNGM01004155.1_pt1 | contig 12433 bp, 7 predicted proteins | sample 5400571 | NCBI WGS metagenome assembly WNGM01 (sample SAMN13153378, study PRJNA577476) | soil metagenome | isolation source: 100 cm soil or saprolite under Garry oak tree replicate 2 | place: USA:California | collected 2016-06-15
GAGATGGATGATCGGGGCTTCACGCCTGAACTGACGATTTTCGCGACGAACCCAAAGGACTGAGTCGCCTAGGCCACGAAAGCGAGCAAAAGGAAAACGTTCTTCTTCAACCGACAACCGCTTCACGGGCCCTCAAATTTTGTCAATTTTTTGATGTTTTTGACTATTTTTTGATTGCGAACCCGCGGGCGTGGGGATTATACCAGTGCCCAGTTAATGCAAACATTTGAATGGCAAAGGGGGTTTGGAGTGAAATCGACGAATCGCTTGTATGCCCGCCTGATTGTCCTGTCGCTGTTCGCGTTGTGTATCCCGTCGCTATTAGGACAGTCCGGCAGTACGTCAGCCTTAACGGGAAGAATTACGGATCCTACCGGCGCTGTGCTTCCCGGAGTCAGCGTGACTGTGACGTCCATCGCTACCAATCAAACCAGGACCGTAGTCTCAGCCGAAGACGGCGTGTACCGAGTTCCGCTGCTCGATCCGGGCGCCTATCGCGTCCGGTTCAGTGCGCCGGGATTCAAAACCAAAGAAGTCATGTCGGTGACGCTAGCCGTCACGGACACGGTCGCACTCGACCTGACACTGGAAGTCGGAGCCACCAGTGAAGAAATCACGGTCGAGGCGGTTGCGGAAACGATTCAAACCGCGACCTCGACGATCGGGACAACGGTAACGGGAAACACCATCTCTTCGCTGCCCCTGCCTGCCCGAAACTTTACGGCCGTGTTGGGAATGGCTCCGGGAGTGGCGGTCGATGTCGCCAATGGCGTGTCCTTTGGAAAAGGCTCGATCAACATGAGCGTGAATGGCGCCAATCCGGAAAAGAACAATTTCCAGATGGATGGTGTGGCCATCAACAATGCGGCCGGCAATAACATGGCGATTGACTCTGGCCTCTATACAGGCATCGCGATTCCCAATCCGGATGCGATTCAGGAGTTCAAGATTCAAACGTCGACTTACGATTCAAGCTACGGGCGCAATCCGGGAGCCAACGTGAATGTTGTCACCAAATCGGGTTCCAACGAATTCCACGGAAGCCTATTTGAGTTCTTCCGAAATGAGCACCTCAACGCGAATGACTTTTTCTACAATCGAGATAATCCGTTGAGCGCGACCAGGAAGCAGATCCTGCGGCAAAACCAATTTGGAGGTACTTTCGGCGGACCGATTAAGCAAAACAAGCTGTTTTTCTTCGGTAGCTATCAGGGCACCCGGCAGCTCAATGGCGTAGCGAATGAAGGCCTGACTTCCGCCAACTTGTACCCTATACCAGATAATCGTGAGGCTGGAGATTTTGCTGCGAGATTGGGAGCGGCCATGTGCGGTTTTCCGACGAGGGGCGGCTCGGTTAGAGGAGGAACTCCTCAGCAGAACATTCCTGCAGGGGCATCGATTCCGATTAATTGTGATGGTTCCAACATCAACCCGGTCGCGATCAATCTTTTGCGCGTGAAACTCCCGAATGGGGATTACTACATCCCTGGTTCCGGCACAAACGGGATCGCGCCGCGCGTCTTCAGCATTCCGGCCAAGTACACGGAAGATCAGTACATTGCGAATGCGGACTGGATCGTCTCCCCGAAGCACAGTCTGCAACTGCGGTACATGTACTCGAACAATCCGTTCGAATATCAATTGTCCGGAAATTTCGGGCAATTGCCGGGACGCGTTCAATACGATAATCGAGGCAGTACCTCTTCGGTGCTGCGCCTGACGACGATTGTGAGTCCAAGTGTCGTGAATCAGGCCCGAGTATCGTTTCAGAGAATCATCCAGGATAGCCACGACAGCCTGCCCTACACTCCTCAGCAGGTTGGGATCAAGCCGCTGGTTGATGCCGGTTGCTGCCAGGGTACGACATTTGGTTCCTATACGCAGCCACCGGTCATGAGCATGGCGGGCGCCTTCGCGATCGGCGGCGGTCTACAGCCGGCGTTTGCTCCCTCAAACCAGATCCAATATTCGGACCAGCTTTCCTGGACTAAAGGAACACACAACTTCAGGGCAGGCTTCGAATATGAGAGCGTCCGCTACCCTCTTCACTTTGGAGGCTTAGGCCGCGGTAACCTGATCGTGAATTCGTTCCCGGATTTTCTGATTGGCCGCGCGGGTTGCGCAACCCCGACGTGCAGTGCGACGAATCCCGGCAATACGACCGGTGTCGCTTCCAGCAGCTTCAACCTGTGTATATTTTGCGTGCGCAGCCGCGTGAACGGCATCGTTCATTATTATTTGTTGAACAATCAGTCTGCGTTTTTCCAGGATGACTGGAAGGTCAACAGTAAACTGACGCTCAATCTCGGCATCCGTTGGGAGCGCTTTGGGCAATTGGCGGACAAATACGGTAATCTCACCAACCAGTGGGCTAGCGATCTCCGGTCCGTACCGATACCTCCTTCGGCTCCGTCGTTCACCGATCCAAATGCCTTCAAGGGCTACGTCGTCCCGAAGAACTACGACACGCGTCCAGTGAATGAAGGCGGATGGGGTCCGATCCCCGCGGGCGTCCGGCAGTTCGACGGCATGTTCGCGAGCGAAAATCGCATTCCGCTAAGCAACTTCGGTCCACGCATTGGATTCGCATTCCAGCCCGTAACCAATGGCCGCTTGGTCGTGCGTGGCGGCGCGGGCATCTTTTACGATCGCGTCGGTATCAACAGAATGGTTCACGCCGTGCAAGAAGGATTGCCTTACGCGGATACCACAACGCTACAACACGACATTGCGAGCCTGCAGAGTCCGTTTCAGGACCGGCCGTTGAGGTTACTGCCGCGCTGGTTCGACTTACCGGCCGCGCAGCTTTCGCCGAATGCGGTTCCGGGTGGCTCGAACTTCGACAAGCCGTATTACGACCATGTTCAAACACCCCTGATCCGCCAATACAACTTGGGTTTCCAGTATGAGTTTGTGAGCAATTATGTACTGGAGATGGCATACGTCGGATCCAGCGGGATCAACGTCGGCGACTACAGTCACAACGTCAATTTGGCGCGTCTTGCCAGTCCTTCCAACCCGGTCAACGGCATCACAACGAACACCGTGGCGAATGCGGCCGCTCGTGTACCGTACCTGGGATTCACGCCCATCGGCCTCCAGCAAAATGCTTTCGACGCTGTTTACAACTACAACAGCTTACAAGCCTCGCTCCGCAAGAACTTCTCGCGCGGCCATGCATTCCAGGCGGCATATACCTGGAGCAAGAATCTGTCGAACGTCGGTTTCAATTCCTCGAACCTGAATGTCTCGACAGACCTGCAACAGCAGTATGGAGAGACGCCCTATAGCCGCCCGCAACGGTTCGTCCTCACGTATCAGTACGAGTTGCCGTTCAAAGCCGGCGGAGCATTGGGCAAAGCTGTCGGGGGATGGTCGGCCTCCGGAAGCACCGTCATTCAGGGCGGAAACCCACTAACACTCTTTGATGGCCGAGGCGGGACTATCTATTATGGTGCTGCACCCAGCAACGGTCCCGACAAGGGCTCCAGCCGGGCGCAACTCTGTCCTGGTTTTACGAACAAGGACATCGCGACGAGCGGCAGCGTGGAAGATAGGTTGGGTAACGTCCGCGACCCGAACGCGAAACGGTTCTTTAACACAGCCGCGTTTAATTGCGGGCCTCCGGCGACGGGGCCACTTCCAATCATTGCCAATGGCACCGACTTCGGGAATACGGGTGTGGGCATCGTCCACGGTCCCGGCCAGGCGAACTTTGATTTCTCGGTGACGAAGATGACGCGGATCGGCGAGAGGCAGAATGTCCAGTTCCGCGCCGAGTTCTTCAATTTGTTTAATCACCCGCAGTTCGGACTGGGGACCTATCCTTCACCGACCAGTACGACCAGCTTCAATCAGCAACTGTTTCCGAGCAGCCCGACGTTTGGCGTCATCTCCCAGGCCGCGGTCAATCCGCGGCTCATCCAGTTCGCATTGCGGTATCAGTTCTAGCGGCAGATGCAGGAAAGCTCCCCTCCTCAACCGAGGAGGGGAGACACGAATCACCAGGCTACGAATCAAGAAGAAGAACGCCGCGCGACGCGCTCGGAGTTTGAGTACTCCGACGTGAATATCAACTCAACGGATAAAAGGCGGGTGAACGCGTCTCGATACCGCTATGGACAAGGTATCGATGGGTGCTCCTCGCGCGCTTCATGAGAGCACTGCGGTTCTGTTGCTTCAGTTGGGTCTGAAAAACGGGGAGCCGGAGAAAGAAGAGAAGAAAGCTGAAGGTCAGTGATGACGGGTTGGCGAAATGTTCTGGCCGAACTGACGAACGCGGCGATTCGATTCAGGCTTCGCCCTGTCGGGCTCGCGCTTCGCTCGACCACTTCTCCTCTGGACTGCGGCGAATAGCTAAAAACCTTCCGTCCTTGGATCAGACATTCGGTAATCAGAAGCGGAACGGCCCAGCTAAACCAGCTTGCCGCTGTCATTTGCTCCTGTATAGTGCCTACGCCGGCAACCTGTAACGATCCGGTAAACATTCGAAAGGTGACAAAGCCGAACGTCAGGACATAGCTCCGGATCATCCATTCGAGATGTTGTTCGATCACATGCCGGTAAATGGCGATCGTGGCGAAACTCGTCGCGACGATCCACGCCAAAGACATTGCCGTCAAACCCATTCCAAATATCCAGCCGAAATCCGTGTGCTGAGCCAAGTACAGACCAGCACTCGCGCTGACCAGAACGCAAAGCACATACGCGGCGCCGATGATGCGGTGTACGAAGATCTCCCGCCGGTTCAGTCCGAGCCAAAACTGTAGAGGGCCCAATAAGAGAGCCAGCCCGCCGGCGACGATATGAACGTAGAGCCATTCCTGGCGAGCCCAGTAGATTCCGTACCGGTCGCGGTCGACGGTCAGATATTGGAACGCAAAGCTGTTCAGGAACCACAACGCAACGACCGCCAGCGCAAGAAGAACAGCATTGGTGAACCGGCTACGCATGTGCGCAGTTCGACGGTTCCTGTTGAGCATCCGGGGCAAGCCGGTATTTCCGGCTTGCCGTCTGTTGGTCTAACAGCGTCCGATATAACTTGCTGCGATATGACAGAATATCGGCCGTTGAACGTGGGTTTTCATTACTCTCGAAAGTCATCCTAGAACCGGTTGACTCGAACGTTTCAGGATCAACAAACATTTTTTCCATAGCTGCCTCCCCGTGCGCGGCTCTAAGTGCAGGTTGGAAGCCGAACAGAGAATTATCCGCCTTAGCTTTGGATTGAAGCGGTTACGAGAGGTGACGGGGATGCCGAGCGTCCGAAGTTACAGCAACTTTCTTGACCGAGTCTAAATTCTAGCGGGGCTCCGCGAAGCGCAAACCCACGCCAGCACGGCGTCTCAGGAAATGAGGCTTCTCGAGACCTGACAAATTCCGGCAGTCGCTGTGACAAAAATGAGCAACGGAGAAATCACCCTCCCCCTCTGGGAGAGGGCGTTACCCGCGCTGGAGCACGGGCCGAAGATCCCGCACGTTCTTGACATTTTCCAGATTGAAAATCGTATCGATCAGCTTGGTCGTAGTGCCCGTGCCGAGCACCGGGTTCATCAGATCACGAGCTTTGGCAATCACTTCTTCGCGGCTCATTGGATTGTCGAACGTTCCTCGAACCGACGCGACGTGTTCGTTAATGCGCGCGCCGTCGTTCATGACAAGCTCGACAGTGCCTTCGCGGCGCGGCATCCGCCGTTCGAGTTCTTCGTCGGGGATGAGCTGTACTTTCGCGCGATGGCGCAGAATTGCCGCATCCTTCATGCGGGCCGTATCGTGAGCGGAGCGGAACGTGACGGTTTTATCGACGAGCATCACAGCGACAAGGTGCTGCAGGCAAATATCGGGGATCTCGCGGTTGTTGACGATCGCGGCTTCGTTGGTTGCGACCTTCACGAGAACCTGCTTGACCTGATCGGCGTCGAAACGATTCTTTTTGAAAATATTTTCGAGCGCGTCCAGGACCGCTTGAATCGGCGCTCCAACAGTCCATTTTTTGAAACTGGTCCGCGTCACTTCGTACCGTTCTCCAAGTTTTTCAATCACCATTTCTGCGTTGTTCTTCGGCAGAAAAGCCTGAAAGAAATTGTCGGCGCCGGAGAAAACATCATCGACGCCGGTACCCCCGGCCTGCACCAGCAACGCTGCAGTTACGCCGTTACGGGCGGGCATGCCGCCGAAATCGAATGCCTTTTCGATGTGATCCGTGTCGCGCTGCCACGATGCCAGGCCCGAGGCCTGCTGCGCAGTGTAGGAGAGCAGCCAGCGCATTTGTTGTGCGTTGAGGTTGGCCGCGCAGCCCGCGGCAGCCGCGGACCCGAATGTTCCGGAGAGGGAGTGAGTGCTTCGATGCGTCTCGGCCATGTACGGTAAGCGTCCGAGAGTGGCCGTCACACGAGGACCGATGTCGTAGCCGAGCGTAACCGCACGGAGGAAACGTGAGCCGTCGATGCCAAATTGTTCGCCTGTGGCCAGAGCTGCCGGTACCACCGAGCATCCCGGGTGAGACTGAGAAAAAGAATGCGTATCGTCGGTTTCGTCGGAATGGGCCAGCATCCCGTTGGCCATCGCCGCTTCAATTGGACCGCAAACCACATTGGATGCCGCCACCGTGGCAATCTTTTCGCCTTTGTAAGCGCGAGCGAATTGGATGGCGAACTTTCCAGGCGGCAGCTCGGCGCCGGAGATCATCGCGGCAACGGTATCGAGAATCACTTGCTTCGTCTTTTCGACGATCTCTTCCGGCAGTTTACGGGAAGCGGCTTCGCTCATATAGGTGCTTAGCATGGACATCAGGTTGCTCGTGGCCGGCGCGGCAGAAGCTGGACGAGGCCGGAGGGACAACTCACCGACGCCCGCAGTCACGGGCAGTGCCGCGGCGAGTTTCAACAGGTGACGGCGGCTGAGATTATCGGCCATTTTCATTCTCCTTATTTAGATCATTCCGTACGACGAGTCCGCCTTTCATCACGAACTTCACGCGCTGCATTTCGCTCAGGTCCGTGAGCGGATTCCCGGATACGCCAATGATGTCGGCGAACTTGCCTTTTTCAATACTTCCGATTTGATTGTCCCAATTGTAGTTCAGCATGCGTGCAGCCGGCAGGAATGCCGTCTGTAAAGCTTGCGCTGCGGTCATTCCCCATTTCGCATAGTAGGCGAATTGATTCGCCTGGGTGCCGTGAGGAATCGCCGGAGACGTGGCGCCGCTCCCAAACACAATAGGGACGCCGGCGGCCAACGCTCGTTTGAACGCTTGTTCGGCCAGCCGCATCCGGCTGTTTCTGCCGCCGGTGTCGCGCAGGTCATCCTTTTCCAACGCGATCAGATCGTCGAGGGTCACAACGTAGGAAAGCTTTTTTTCAAGGAGTACCTTTATGCCGGCATCATCGAGTTCCAACAAATGGTTGGGAGCATCGACGCCCGCAGTCAGGCAGCTCCTCATGCCCTCCCCGCCGTACGTATGGCAAGCGACCTTCAGTCCGAGCCGATGCGCTTCATCGACGATCGCCTGAACCTCCTCCAGCGTCAGAGACGGGCTGTTGACCAGCGTCGCATCCGGTTTCCACATGTGCACGGGACCCACGAAATCCTGCGTGGTATAAATCTTGACCCAGTCGACGCCGTGTAATTTCGCTTCGCGCACAGCCGCACGAGCGAGCCAAGGGGAATTGACGTCTTTGTTTTCCGTGAACACATCGAGAAAACGCACTGATCGGTTATCCGGATAGTAGTTGGTCGCACGTTGATTGAGCGATTGGCCGACGACCTGCATGCGAGGTCCCTGAATCATGCCGGAGTTGATGGCGTCCCGAAGATCCACAGTATTGAATCCGCCTCGGGAATCCATATCCGCAACTGTTGTGAAACCGGCAGCCAGATCGATTTGCGCGTTGGCAACTGCGATGAACGCACGCTGAGCAGCGGTTTCTCCACCGGTATTGACGTGCACGTGAGTGTCGATCATGCCCGGAAGAACCGTTGCGTTGCTCAGGTCAATGACCCTCGCTTCACGTGGGATCTGGACATTCGCGCCGACATCCGCGATCCGCTCGCCTCGGATCAGCACAATCTGATTGTTCAACAGGTTGCCCGATTTCGGATCGAACAACTTTCCAGCACGGACGGCAACCAGTTGATTGGGTGGTGTGAGGAATTTACGCTCTTGCGAATGTGTGGGAGTGTTCAATAGCAGGACAATCGCGACGAAGGTGATGATCAACCTGACCGGCCAATGGTTATGCATTGCCTCCTCCTCGAATCTATCCGGCCCTTATATACCGTCGTGTTGGGAACCCGCAACGAAAACTAAATTTCAAGGCATGATAAAATTCCCGGCAATGAGAAAGTTTGGAATCCCGCTCGCAATCCTTCTGCTTGCCGCACCGGCCGTCGCACATCCGGTTCCGTTCAGCTACCTGGATGTTCTGCTCCAGCCGGGAATGATCGAGGGTTCGTTGACAGTTCATATTTACGACCTGGCGCATGATCTGCAAATCACGCCGATGGAACGGCTCCTCGATTCAAGCTTCGTCGCTGAACAGGAAACTGCGATTTACAACCTCCTCACGCCTCGGTTTGGCGTCGCCACGGATGGGCACCCGTTACGCCCGGAATGGCTTCGGTGGGAAATTTTAAAGGAACGCCAGTCGGTGAGATTTCATTTCCGTTATTCGAGCGCGACAGCACCGCCCGGTGTGGTGTCGATTTCCGCAAAGATGTTTACCTATGATCCGCAACATCAGACATTCGTAAATGTCTATGAGCGCGATACCCTCACTTCGCAGATGATTCTCGACATCAACCATGCGCAAGCCGAGTATTTTGCGGGAACCCGCCAGGGCGTGCTGGCGGTAATCCGCAAGTTCGTATCCGCGGGTATTCATCACATCCTGATCGGTCCCGATCATTTGTTATTTCTTGTAGGGTTGCTTTTGCTCGGCGGCTCGATCCGCCGTCTGGCTATGGTTGTCACGTCTTTCACTATCGCTCACAGCGTGACTCTTTCATTGGCGGCGCTGAATATCCTGAGCCCGCCGGCGCGCATCATCGAGCCGGCCATTGCATTGAGTATCGTTTATGTGGGCGCGGACAATCTGCTCGCGCAGGGCGGGCGCGACGTGCGCGCGTGGATCGCGTTTACTTTTGGTTTTATCCACGGCTTCGGCTTTGCGAACGTGCTTCGCGAGATGGAATTGCCGTCGCGGGCGCTCGGCTGGTCGTTGTTTTCGTTTAATTTTGGCGTGGAGATCGGGCAGTTACTCGTGGTGGTACCCGTTGCCTTGGCCTTCGCCGTGATTCGATCACGCGGTGAATGGGCGAAACGCCAACTGGTTTACGCCGGATCCATCGTGGTTATCGCCGCCGGCTCATTCTGGTTTGTTCAACGAGTGTTTTTCCCGGGAGTTTCATAAGCGCTAACTATAACTAGCCCAAAAACTTTCCAATCGCGTCGGCCACTTCCGGCTTATCCCGATGCACGATGTGCCCCGCGCCTTTGACAATCATCACTTCCGCATTGGGAATCCACTTGCGCCAAGCTTGAGCATGCTCAACCGGGATGATCTTGTCTTCATCGCCCCAAACAATCAGGGTCGGCATTTTAACGCGATGCAGGTACCGCGGGAACTTCGGATCTATCGGATGTTCCCAGAATAAGCGGGCAAAGGTGGTCGCTTCGCGGTATCGGGCGGCGATAAATTCCATGTCCGGCTTTTCGGGCAGGCGCGGCTTCAGTGCATCGAAATTCGAAACCAGCATTGGGACCACCTGCTCGCCCGGCGTCGCAATGATATCGAGCGCCGGGTATTCCGGAACGTCAAGGCCATAAGGCGCAATGAGGACGAGTTTCTTGACGCGGTGACCGTGCTCGCTTGCAAATCTCGCAGCGAGGTAGCCGCCCATGGATAACCCGATCAGGCTCAACGTATCGATCTTAAGAGTGTCGAAAAGTTCCAGGTAATGCATCACGTAATCGTGAATATCGGTGAAGCTCGGATCGTCGCCCGATTCGCCGAATCCGGGATGATACGGCACGATCACGCGGAACCTGCGGGCCCAGGCCTCTGCGAAATCAAAACCATCCACGGTGCCCGCGCCATGAAAAAGGACGAGAGGCTCGCCCGTGCCTGCCGACTGGACAACTGTTTTGACACCATCCACGATCAATTCTTCCCGTATGAATTTGCTCATTACGCGCCTCCCCGCCTGAGCCGTGGGATGACTTCTTCCGCAAATAGCGTCATGTTCTTGACCGCTTTCCAGTGCGGCATATCCGCAACGTGCATGACGCTGTTGATGTGATTGGTGCCCATTCTCTCGGTCCATTCCCCGATCTGATTGGCCACTTTTTCGGGTGTGCCTACAGCGATGAAGAACGCACTGCTGATCGCTTTGAAATCGAAACCGCCATGCATCTTGTCGGCGCCCGCCGCCCGGATTTTCAACTGTTCCATCGAGAGATAACCCGGTGGCGCAAGCCACTGCGGCGAACTGCGCGCGAAATCCTCGAAGAAACGTTGGAGGTGGATGATGTATTCCCGCTCGGCCTGTTCATCCGATTCCGCGACGTAGACAAAATTCAACAGTGGAAGTTGGTCCGGCCGGAGGATATGGCCATAATGCGCAGCGCGCTCGCGCAACTTTTGATTGAGCTGGAGTGCAACCTGTTGGGGTACGAAGACAGACGAATAGCCGAATCCAAGCTCGGCCGCGAATTCAATCGTTTCAGGGCTTCCAGCCCCGACGATGTAACAAGGAGGATGCGGTTTCTGATACGGCCTAGGCCAGGGATTCAAAAAACGATACGTGTAAAACTTGCCGAAATATTTTGTGGGGCCGTCGGCGGTCCACGCCTGCAGCATGATCTTCAGCGATTCTCGGAACTTCTCCCGCGCCGTTGCGGGATTGACCGGGTTCGACCAATATTCCATTCCCGTTCCCAGCGGAAACGCAATTTCCAACCGGCCTTTCGACATGACGTCCAGAATGGCGTATTCCTCCGCGAGCCGGTTTGGCAGCATGAAGTTCGGCGGCACCCCCCAAACGCAGATCCTTGCCCTTTGGACTTGCGGAATCAGAGCGGCTGCGACGACGTTTGGCGTGGCCATCATGCCGTAGACCGTGTTGTGATGTTCGTTGAGCACGATGGCATCGAAGCCAAGCCGGTCTGCCAGGACGAGCTGTTCAAAGTAGCTTTGGTACAGCTCATGCCCCTTCACCGGATCGTAAAACTTATTCGGAAAATCGACCCAGGTTGTCTTGTACTCCTTATGGTTCTCCGGCAAGTGCACATACGGCATAAAGTGCATCACGTTGAATCGCAGAGTGCCGGCCATTTATTCCCCTTCAAATGACAAATGACAATTGACTATTGACCATCGACAAAGCTTGCGAAGAAATTGTCGATGGTCAATAGTCAATTGTCATTTGTCATTTCACTCTACAAGTGGATCTCCAGTATACTGCCGCCGGCCGGCCAGGCGCAACGCCCGCAGATGGCGGAAGAGGTTTTTACGAATGTCCAGGTGCTCAAAGGTATTCCGGTTGACGAGTTCATGGACACGATGGGCATGTTTGCGGCGTCTCTCAGCCTCAACTGCATCGATTGCCATGTTGCGGAAAGTGTCGACAAGTGGGAGCGATTTGCAGACGAAACGCCCCTCAAGCGGACGGCGCGAACGATGGTGCAAATGGTGACGGCGATCAATAAGCAAAACTTTAAAGGAGTGCGCTCCGTCACCTGCTATACCTGCCATCGCGGCGACCTGCGGCCCAAGGTTGTGCCCAGCCTCGTCGTCCAGTACAGCGCGCCTGTGGAAGATCCGAATGAAGTCGATATCCCTCCGAATGCGAAAGGACCGTCTCCTGACGAAGTTTTCAATAAATATGTTCAAGCACTCGGCGGCGCGCAACGGCTGGCGAGCCTTACCAGTTTCAGCGCCAAGGGCGCGTTCATTGGCTTCGAAACAGAACAGACAAAGGTCGCCATGGATCTCTTGGCCAAAGCTCCGGCTCAGCGAACCATGATTGTTCATACACGCCTCGGCGACAGCACCCGGGTCTATGATGGCCGTGCGGCTTGGGTTGCGGCGCCCGACAAACCACTGCCCTTGATGACATTAACCGGCGGCAATCTCGAAGGCGCCAAGATCGATGCGATCGTCTCGTTTCCGGCGCAGATCAAGCAGGCCTTTGCTCAATGGCGAGTCGGCGCAACTGCTATTGAAGACAAGGAGGTCGTTGTTCTGCAGGGAACCAACCCCAGACAGCCTCCTGTCAATTTTTACTTCGATGGCTCGGGTCTGCTCATCCGTGTTGTGCGGTTGGTCGACACTGCAGTCGGCCGCGTTCCCACACAGATTGATTACGGCGATTATCGCGAGGTCGCCGGAGTGAAGATGCCGTTCCATTGGACGACGACCTGGACGGACGGGCA
>WNGM01006618.1_pt1 | contig 12432 bp, 10 predicted proteins | sample 5400571 | NCBI WGS metagenome assembly WNGM01 (sample SAMN13153378, study PRJNA577476) | soil metagenome | isolation source: 100 cm soil or saprolite under Garry oak tree replicate 2 | place: USA:California | collected 2016-06-15
AGCCGCTGAAACAGCTCCCTGACGCCGTGGTCGAGAAGACCATGCGGGATATCGGCGGGAGCAGCATGTTCGACGGTCCAAGTTCGGCGCAGCGGCACTTCGATGCGCTCAAGCGCATCCTCGACCGCAAGGAGCCGGATTACGCTTCGTAGGCCGTAATCTATTGGCCGAAAAAGCAAAGATCGTCATGCGCGGGTAGAAGCGCAAAGCGCGTCTTCGCGCTAGATGACCCGCGCATCCATCATCTTCAGAAGACATCTCTTGGATTGATGGATTGCCGGTCGAGCCCGGCAATGACGGATAAATCTACTGGCTCGCCCAAACGATCCGCGCGATCCATGCGACATCGGCCGCCGCCAAAGTGCGGTCGACATGGTTCGGATTGAGCGACTGCAATTCGAGCGTCTTGGCGGTCCGGCGTTTCAGTTCCTTGACCATCACCTCGCCGCCGGTGGTTTTAACCACCACGCGGTCGCCGCGCCGGATCGGCGTGCCCGGCGATACCACGATGACGTCGCCGTCGCGGTAGGTGGGCTTCATCTGGTCGCCGGAAATTTCCAGGGCATAAGCGTGCTCGTCGTTGACCGAGGGCAGCCCGACCTCATCCCAGCCCTTGCCGGCGGGGAACCCGCCATCGTCGAAATAGCCGCCGGCCCCGGCCTGCGCAAAGCCGAGCAGCGGCACCGACTGCACCGTCCGCGCGGTATCGCCGATCAGCTGCACGAAGGTATCGATGGAACTGTTGGTGGCGGCGAGGGCTTTGGATACCGATTCGGTCGAAGGCCACCGTTCGCGTCCATCGGCGGTAACGCGTTTGGATTTGTTGAAGGTGGTCGGGTCGAGGCCGGAGCGCCTGGCGAGCCCCGATGGCGATAGTCCGGCGCGCTCGGCAAGCCGATCCAGCGCGGTCCAGATCTGGTCGTGGGTCAGCATGCGCGGTGCTTTTGGGGCTTTGGCCATCGGTCAACTGTGTCAAAAGCTAGGAATTATTACCTCAATCAACCCGTTTTCGCAATCCGGCGCAAGGGTCTGGCAAGGGTCTGGCAAGGTCTGGCAAGAGACCGAATGCCACCCTTGAAGTGCGGCGGTGCCGTCGATACGGTCGGCCACACCAGCGGAAATCCCAAGAGACTCAACGACCAGGCAGGACTCCGGGCACGTGCGCATGATCTACAAAATCTGTCCCGCTTCGGCCTGGCGCGAGGCCGAGCGGCAAGGCGTGTACCGGGGCAGCGCCGACGATATTCGCGATGGCTTCATTCATTTTTCCACGGCGTCGCAGGTGGCGGAGACGGCAAGAAAGCATTTCTTCGGGCAGACCGGACTGTTCCTGATCGCGGTCGACGCCGACATGCTGGGCGACGCGCTGCGGTGGGAGCCCTCGCGCAACGACGAGCTGTTTCCGCATCTCTATGGTGAACTCGATCTCGGCGCGGTGACCGGCGTCCGGGACATGCATGCGCGGTCCGATGGATATCACGACATTCCGGAGCTGACGCCGTGATCCGCGCATTCGATGCCGTCTCGCTGCCGCTGCTGCGCTGGTTCGATCCGGAAGACGCGCACCGTCTGGCGATCCAGGGCTTGCGGCTGCTGCCGCCGATCCGGCCGCGGCCGGATGACCCAAAATTGGCGGTACGGGCCTTCGGCCTGAACTTTCCCAATCCGATCGGAATGGCCGCCGGCTTCGACAAGAGCGCCGAAGCTCCCGATGCGCTGTTGCGGCTGGGTTTCGGCTTTGTCGAGATCGGCTCGGTGACGCCGAAGCCGCAAGCCGGCAATCCGCGGCCGCGGCTGTTCCGGCTCGAGCGCGACGCAGCCGTGATCAATCGCATGGGCTTCAACAATGACGGCGCGGACGCGGTGCTGCGACGGCTGGCCGTGCGCGCGCATCACGGCGGCATTGTCGGTGTCAATGTCGGGGCCAACAAGGATAGCGCGGATCGCGTCGCCGATTATGTGAGGCTGATCGAGACCTTCGCGCCGGTGGCGAGCTATTTCACCGTCAACGTGTCGTCGCCGAACACGCCGGGCCTGCGCAACCTGCAACAGGCGGCGGCGCTCGACGATCTCCTCGCCAAGGTGATCGAGGCGCGCGAACGCGTGCGCCAGAACGCCGGCGACACGCCGGTGTTGCTCAAGATCGCGCCGGATCTGAGCCTGGCCGAACTTGACGACGTGGTTCACATTGCGCGCTCGCGCCGGATCGATGGCATGATCGTCGGCAACACCACATTGGCGCGGCCTTCGACATTGCGCGAACAGGCCCGCGCCAGCGAGCAGGGGGGCCTGTCGGGGAGGCCGCTGTTTCGGCTGTCGACGCGGATGGTGGCGGAGACCTATGTGCGTGCGGAGCGGGCGTTTCCGCTGGTAGGCGTCGGCGGCATCGATAGCGGCGGCGCCGCGCTGACCAAGATCCGCGCCGGCGCCAGCCTGATCCAGCTTTATTCCTCGTTGATCTACAAGGGTCTTGGCCTCGTGGACGACATCAAGAACGATCTTGCGTCGACCCTGCTGCGCACCGGGCGCGACTCGCTGTCCGAAATCGTTGGCGCGGACGCGGCAACGATCACGGCCGAGGATTGGCCGGCTTAAGTTACAGCTCGACGATCATGCCGTCGTTCGCAGCCGCATGGTCGAGCGTATCGAGCCGCGCGAGCATGTCGTCGCTCATATGGGTCAGAATGAGCCGCTTCGGTTTGATTTCGGGCAGATGGGCCTCGAGCGTTTTCAGGCTGAGGTGATTCTTCACGACCTTGTCGTAATAATAAGCCTCGGCGATGAACAGGTCGGCGTCGCGTGCGAGCGGGACCAGCGTCTCCGTCCATTCGGTATCCGCGCTGTAGGCGATGACGCGGCCGTCGGCCTCGACCCGGTAGGCGAGAAACGGACCGCCGGATTCGCCGTGCACCACCGGGAACGGCGTGACATTCACCGCGCCGAATGCGCGCGTTTCCCCCGGCTTGAGAGCAATAACCGACAGGTCGAAGCGCTGCTTTGTTTTGGATGAATTCTCGAACAGCGCTTCCATCACCTGCGTCAGACGCATTTCGATTCCTTCAGGTCCGGCGATAACCAGCGGGCGGGTCCGCCGCGTGAACTGCGCGTCGAGCAGCAGGAACGGCAATCCGCCGAAATGATCGCCGTGGAAATGCGTGATCAGGATGAGGTCGATATCATCGCGTGCGATGCCCAGCCGCTTCAGCGCCGGCAGCGACGATGCGCCGCAATCGATCAGGAAATTGACGCGCGCGCCGGCAATATGAAAGCAGGTGTTGAACCGGCCGCCTGAACCGAGCGCGTCGCCGCAGCCGACAAATCGCACTTGCATTGGCCTCTCCCTTGGGTTTCAGCCGGACAGCGGCTTCTGCGGGAATGAGGCGCGCACCAGTGCCGGATAACGCAGCGCCTGCAAGCCGCCGCGCGCGGCATAGTGGACCAACAGCGCTCCCCACAACCCGGTATTGCATGTCGATCAGCGAAGAGCCGAACAGCGCGAAAGCCGCAGTCACCGCGAGCGCGAAGCCAAACCCCCAAAGCACGACGAGCCTCACCGCGTCGGAGAACTCGTTTTTTGCGCGCGCGCCACAGGCGCGGCCGCATAATTGTTCGGCGGCATTGGCAAGGCCATCCAGGAAGAAGGAACTCATCAACAGGAAGTTGTTCAAAACCGCATTGGCGGCAAGCGTCAGGTCGCCTGAGCGCGCACCTTGCGAGGTGAAGAACAGGAACACCGCGATCAGGGACGCGGTGCGGATCATGATATCGCGGTTGACCGCCAGCATGCGGATCAGCTTGGGCCGGTCGAGCAGCGCCGTGCGCGGAACGGCGGGTTGTCCACGCGAAAGGCGTCCTGCGATCAGGACGCCGAGCACGAGCCCGGCCGCTTCCGCGGTGACGGCGGCAATAGCAGCGCCGGCGATGCCAGCCTCGAGCACCAGCACCAGCAAGGCCGTCGCCGCCATGTTGATGACGTTGATCGCTATCTGCACGCCGAGCGCAAGTCTTGCGCGCGCCTGTCCGATCAGCCAGCCGAGCACGACGTAGTTGGCTAGTGCCAGCGGGGCCGACCAGATCCGGATGGTGAAGTAGATTTTCGCTGCGCGGGTGACGCCTTCGCTGCCGCCCATTACTGTGAATAGAATAGCGGCGAGCGGGATTTGCAGGATAATCAGCCCCGCGCCGATCAGGGCCGCCACGATCAGTCCGCGCATCAGGATCGGGCGTAGTTCCTCGGTCTCGCCGGCGCCGAGCGACTGAGCCGTGAAGGCAAGCGTGCTCATGCGCAGGAAGCCGAACAGCCAGAACAGGCAGTCGAAAATCACCGACGCCATCGCCACGCCGCCGAGCAGCGTAGCGTCGCCCAGCCTGCCGATCGCGGTCGTCGAGACGATGCCGATCAGTGGCGTTGTCAGGTTGGCAACCATCGCAGGACCTGCGATGGCGAACACCTGCGCGGTCGAAACCTTGGATACGGAATTCAACGAAACTGGCCTGCGTGCGAGCTATCGTCCGCGCGGGGCGCCGAACATTCGCGACAGCAGCCAGATCGGTATCACGATCACGGCGCCGAGCAGGAAGTAGCGCCACAACCCGTTGATGGCATCAAAGCCGAGATCCCAGATCCGCTGAAACAAAAGCCGGATGCTGTTGACGATATTCCAGGGGTCGAAGCCAACAGCGGCAAGCACCACCCCAACCAGGATCGACAGCAGGATCAGCCGAAATGCCACCGTCAGCGGTGAGCCTCCGAGAAAGCGGTACAGGCCATCGTTGGCCGCCGGCAATTCCCGAGTATCGTTTGGCATTTCGATGATCTCCCGCACCAATTCGCTCGCGCACTATAGTCAGTGTTGGGGAGATGGGGAACCCGCATCTCGGCGTCAATGGCCGCCAGCCGCGGCTTCCTGTTTTGACGCGTTTTCTTCAAGCGAACCGGTGTCCAACCCGGATCAAGTCCGAGGGCATGCTTCGCTGGAAAACGCTATGCCTGCAGAACCGCATCCGCTTTCAGCATCCGTTCCAGGGTTTCCAGCCTGTCGGCCTCGCGTGGCGGCTTGTCCCAGCGCAACCGGTTGATGCGCGGGAACCGCATCGCGACGCCGGATTTATGCCGCGGCGAGCGTGCCAGGCCTTCGAAGGCGACCTCCAGCACCAGCCCCTGATCCGGCTCATGCACCACATGCCGGACCGGCCCGAATTTTTCGACTGTGTTGCGGCGCACGAAGCGATCGATCTGCAACAGCTCCTCGTCGGTGAAGCCGAAATAGGCCTTGCCGACCGGCACCAGTTGCTCGCCCTCCTCGCCTGAGGTCCAGACCCCGAACGTATAATCCGAATAATAGGACGAACGCTTGCCGTGGCCGCGCTGCGCATACATCAGGACGGCATCGATGATGTGCGGGTCGCGCTTCCACTTCCACCATTGTCCCTTCGGGCGCCCCGGCAAATAGGCGGCCTCGCGGCGCTTGAGCATCACGCCTTCGACCGCCTCGGCGTCTGCGCCGGCGCCGGCGGGATCGGCGCGCGCTGATGTCAGCGCGTCCCAGCTGTCGAAGGGAATCGTCGGCGACAGGTCGATCCTGACATCGTCGAGCCTTGTGACAAAAGCCTCGAGCCGCTTCCGGCGTTCGGCAAACGGCAGCGTGCGCAGATCGGTATCGCCTTCGCCGAGCAGATCATAGGCGCGCAGGTGGATCGGATATTCCTTGATCAGCTTTGGCGAGACCACCTTGCGGTTGAGGCGTTGCTGCAGCACGTTAAAGGTCTGCACGCGGCCGTCACGCAGGACCAATAGCTCGCCGTCAATGGCGCCGGGCAAATGCAGCGACGGCAGCAGGTCGGGAAAGCTTTTGGTGATGTCCTCGCCACTGCGTGAGTAAAGCCGCGCGACGATATGGCCGCGTTCGTCACGGCCGCTGACCGCCTGCACCCGGATGCCGTCCCATTTCCATTCGGCGATGAAATCGGCGGCGTCGAGATTTGAAAAATCCGTGTTCTCGATCGCATGCGCCAGCATTACGGGGCGGAACGGAACCGGGTCGCGATTGACCGGTTTGTCGGCGCGGCCTTCCAGCCAGGCGAACAGATCGAGATAGGGCGGCGTCAGCCCGGGCCACATCAGCTCCACATCGTGCGGGTCCTTGTCGCCGAGCGCCGCGGCGGCGGTCTTCGCCAGCCGCGCCGAGATCCCGATCCGCATCGCGCCGGTGACCAGTTTCAACAGCGCCCAGCGGCCGGTCTCGTCCAGTTCGTCGAGCCAGCGAGTGAGTTGCTTCGGGAGTTCGGTCTTGCCGAGCGTGCGCAGCGTGGTGACGACTTCGGTGAGGGTAGGGGGTGGCGGGTTATTGTGCAGGTTTGATACGTGGCGCGTATCTTTCTTACCTCTCCCGCTTGCGGGGGAGGTCGGAACGCTCGGCAGCGCTTTAGCGCTGTCGGGCGATCCGGGTGGGGGCTCTCTCTCGGGCACCGCCGATGCTGCTTGCCCCCACCCCGGCCCTCCCCCGCAAGCGGGAGAGGGGGAAGACTTCGGCCACATCAGCGCAACGGTCTCGGAGAGATCGCCGACGTAGTCATACGACAACGCGAACAGCACCGGATCGGTGCGCGCTGCGATCAAATCGCGGATCAACCCGGGTTTGGCGTGCTTGAACGACAGCGCGCCGGTCAGCGCCGCCAGCGCGTAACCGCGATCGGGATCTTCGACCTCGCGAAAATATGAGGTCAACAGCCGCAGCTTGTTGTTGCGGCCGGGCTCGTAGGCGAGGCGATCGAGCAGTTCGGCGAAGCGGTTCATGCCTCGGTGTCCTCGTCTGCCGGCACCGCGTCGCTGTCGTCCTCATCGCCGTAACCGACCAGATCGAGCGGCCGCGCGGTCAGGCCCCTTTCGGTGCACCAATGCACCAGCGCGTCTTCCTGGCCATGGGTGACCCAGATTTCGCCCGCACCAGTGGCCTCGATGGTTGCGGTCAGTCCGCCCCAGTCGGCGTGGTCCGAAATCACCAGCGGCAGTTCGACGCCGCGCTGCCGCGCGCGGGCACGCACCCGCATCCAGCCCGAGGCAAACGCCGTGACTGGATCGGGAAATCGTCGCGTCCAGACATCCGATGTGGCCGAGGGCGGCGCCAGCGTGATGGTGCCGGCCAGATCGGCCTTCTTCATGCCCTTGACCATGCGCAGGTCGCCCAGCGCCACGCCGCGGCTCTCATAATAGCGCGTGATCTTTTCCATCGCGCCGTGCAGATAGATCGGCGCGTCGTAGCCGGCCAAGCGAAGCAGCGCGATCACGCGTTGCGCCTTGCCGAGCGAGTAGGCGCCGACCAGATGCGCGCGCTCCGGGAACAGCGCGACCGAGGCCAGCAGCTTTTTGATTTCGTCCGCCGCATTGCCGTGACGAAACACCGGCAGGCCGAAAGTGGCTTCGGTGATGAACACATCGCAACGAACCACTTCGAACGGCACGCAGGTGGGATCGGGCGCATCCTTATAATCGCCTGACGCGACGATGCAGGTGTCCTTGCAGGATACCGCGATCTGCGCCGAGCCCAGCACATGGCCGGCGGGGTGAAATCTGACGGTGACGTCGCCGAGGCGAATTTCCTCGCCATAGGCGATGGCCTGGGTGCTGCGGGCGAAATTATCCCCGTAGCGCAGCCGCATCATGTCGAGCGTCTCCCGGGTTGCCAGCACCGCGCCATGGCCCGGTCGCGCATGGTCGGAATGGCCGTGGGTGATCACGGCGCGCTCGACGGGGCGCACCGGATCGATATGGAAGCCCCCGGGCTTGCAAGCTAGCCCGGCGGGAACAGGCATCAGGATGTCTTGCGGACGCATCTTGGGTATATAGGGTTGCGTGAGATTCATTCGAGTCTCTTCCCGCCTACTCTGCCGCCAACCTGCCTTTTGATCCGTAGTCGATTCCAACGATGCCCGTACGTTTGTTCCTGTCCTCCGGCGATCTGATGGCCGACCGCCGGTTCGATTTTGCGCGCGATCTGCAGCTCAAGGGCGATCTCGCCGCCGCCGCCGATCTGTTGCTGCAGGCGGCCGAGCTTGCGCCCGGCTTCGCCTCTGCCTGGTTCACGCTCGGTGAAATTCGCCAACGGCTCGGCGAGCGCGAACAAGCGATCGCGGCGTTTCGAAAAGCGCGCGACGCGGATCCGGACGATCGTCACGGCGCGCGCCTCCGCTTGATGTTGCTCGGTGCCGAGCAATTGTCGGCGATGCCGCCGGCCTATGTCCGCGCGCTGTTCGACCAATATGCACCGAAGTTCGAAGCCGCATTGGTGGATGATCTCTGCTATCGCGGTCCCGCGCTGTTGTTCAAGGCCGTGCTGTCGGTGCGCGCCGCGGTTCGCAAAGCCGCACTCTTTAACCGGGCGATCGATCTCGGCTGCGGCACCGGGCTTGCTGCCCGCGCATTCGCGGCCCAGGTCGATCATTTCATCGGCATCGATCTGTCGCCACGCATGATCGAGCGGGCACGCGCTACCGGGCTTTATGCGCAGGTCGAAGTGGCCGAGATGGTGGAAAGCATGCGCGGCAAGCCTGACGCCAGCGCCGATCTCATTCTCGCCGCCGATGCGATGATCTACCTGTCCGATCTTGCGCCGCTGCTGGCTGAGGCGAAGCGCGTGCTGGTCGCTGGCGGTCTGCTGGCGTTCACGGTCGAAACGCACTGCGGAGAGGGCGTCATCCTTGGCGAGGGCCTGCGCTACGTCCACAGCACCGGTTACGTGCGCACGGCGATCGAAGCCTGCGGCCTTGCGCTGTCGCGGTGTGAGGATCTGTCGGCCCGCCATGAGGACAATGCGCCGGTGCCCGGCCTGGTCGTGGTCGCAGCGAAGGCGTGATCTGACGAGCGGCGCGTTATCGCAAACCGGGGCGGCATTGCGTCGCAAGACCGCAAGTCGGCTCTTGCCTGACATGCCCGAATGTCAGATCAATGCGTTCATAAGGGAGAAACAAGAACAATGAAAAGTCTGCTTTCGAAACGCGTCATGTGGGCAACCGCGGCTGCCTTGTTGCTTACCGCCACCAATGTCTCCGCAGCGGAGAAAAAATACGACACCGGTGCGACCGATACTGAAATCAAGTTGGGGCAGACCGTGCCGCACAGCGGCCCGGGTTCGCTTTATGGCGTGCTTGGCCGGGTCGGCGAAGCCTATTTCCAGATGCTGAACGAAAAGGGCGGCATCAACGGCCGCAAGGTCAAGTTCTTCACCATGGATGATGCCTACAGCGCTCCCAAGGCGGTCGAAGCCACGCGGCGGCTGGTCGAGCAGGAAGAAGTGCTGGCTTTGTTCGGCTCGCTCGGCACCGCGCCGCAGACCGCAGTGCATAAGTACCTCAATTCGAAGGGCGTGCCGCAGCTTCTGCTGAACACCGGCGCATCGAAATGGAACGATCCGAAGAACAACAAATGGACCATGGCAGGTCTGCCGCTTTACCCGACGGAAGCGCGGATTCTCGCCAAATATGTCTTGAGCGTGAAGCCGAACGCGAAGGTCGCAATTCTTTACCAGAACGACGATTTCGGTCGCGATTTTCTCGGGCCGTTCAAGCAGGTGCTGGCGGATGCCGGCGGCAACGCCAAGGTGGTCGCGGAGGCGACCTACGATCTTACCGAGCCGACGATCGATTCCCAGCTCATCAATCTCTCGAAGTCGGGCGCCGATGTCTTCTATAATATCAGCACCGGCAAGGCGTCGTCGCAGTCGATCCGCAAGGTGGTCGAACTGGGCTGGAAGCCGCTGCAGTTGCTGTCGGCGGGCTCCACCGGTCGCTCGATCCTCAGTGCCGCCGGCCTTGAGAATGCGACCGGCATCGTTGCCATCCGCTACGCCAAGGAAGTCGGCGTGCCGCGCTGGGAGAAGGATCCCGACGTGATGGCATTCGAGGAGCTGCGCAAGAAGTATCTGCCCAATGTCGATCCGGACAATACCATTGCGTTCGCGGGCTACGGCCAGGTGGTGACAATGGCGGAAATCCTGCGCCGCTGCGGTGACGACCTCACGCGCGCCAATGTCCTGAAACAGGCGGCGTCGCTCAGCGGTTTTCATTCGCCGTATATGCTTGACGGCGTCACCTACAGCTACACCCCCGACGACTACACGCCGATGAAGACGCTCTACATCTCGATCTTCAACGGCAAGGACTGGGATATTTCGGACCGGCCGGTGACGGAATAGCTGGTCATTGATCGGCGGCGGCGGTTCGATTTTGACCCGCTGCCGCCCTCGACGCGGCGGCTGTTACGGCTTACGTCTTGAAGCGTGCCGCCTAGCATCTTGCCCGCATTTCCGACTGAGCCGGCCGCGCTGCTGCCGGACCGCTTCCGCCAATGGTTTGCGGCGCGCGGATGGTCGCCGCGCGAACACCAATTGGCGCTGCTCGCAAAAGCCCGCGACGATCGTTCGGCGCTGCTGATCGCCCCCACCGGGGCCGGCAAGACGCTGGCCGGATTCCTGCCGACGCTGGTGGAACTGTCGTCTCCGTCCTCGGCCGGCCCTATCTCGACCGGTAAAGGGCTGCAGCGCAGCCGCGGCCTTCACACCCTTTACATCTCGCCCCTGAAGGCGCTCGCGGTCGATATCGCGCGCAACCTTGAAGCGCCGATCGCCGAAATGAATTTGCCGGTCAAGGTCGAGACCCGCACCGGCGACACCCCGGTGTCGCGGCGGCAGCGCCAGCGGCGCTATCCACCGGACATTCTGCTCACCACGCCCGAACAACTGGCGCTGCTGCTGTCGTCCGACGACGCGCCGTTTCTGTTCTCGCAGCTCCGGCGCATCGTGCTCGATGAGCTGCATGCGCTGGTCACTTCCAAGCGCGGCGATCTGTTGTCGCTCGGGCTGGCGCGGCTGTGGCGGCTGGCGCCGCAGCTGCGCGCGATCGGGCTGTCGGCCACCGTCGCGGAGCCGGAATCGCTGGCGCGGTTTCTGGTGCCGCAGCGCGACGGTGCAAGCGAGGCCGCCGACATCGTGGTCGCCGGAGGGGCTGCGGCGCCTGTTGTCGAGATGCTCGACACCAGGGAGCGGCTGCCGTGGGCCGGCCATTCCGCGCGCCACGCGCTCAACGAGGTCTACGACCTGATCAAGCGCAACAACACCACGCTGGTCTTCGTCAACACCCGCAGCCAGGCCGAGATGCTGTTTCAGGAGCTGTGGCGCATGAACGACGATGGCCTCGCCATCGCGCTGCATCACGGCTCGCTCGATGTCGCCCAGCGCCGCAAGGTCGAGGACGCGATGGCGGCGGGAAAACTGCGCGGCGTGGTCTGCACCTCGTCACTCGATCTCGGCGTCGACTGGGGCGACGTCGATCTCGTCATCAATATCGGCGCGCCGAAAGGCGCCTCAAGGCTGATGCAGCGGATCGGCCGCGCCAATCACCGCATCGATGAGGCCTCGCGCGCGGTGCTGGTGCCGGCCAATCGCTTCGAGGTGCTGGAATGCGCCGTTGCGATCGATGCGATCGCTGAAAATGCGCAGGACACTCCGCCGCTGCGCATCGGCGCGCTGGATGTGCTGGCGCAGCACGTGCTCGGCTGCGCCTGCGGCGAGCCGTTCCTCTCCGATCAGCTCTATGGCGAAGTGCTGACGGCCGCGCCCTATTCCAGTCTGACGCGGGTCGATTTCGACGACGTGGTCGATTTCGTCGCCACCGGCGGCTATGCGCTGAAAAGCTACGAGCGCTTCGCGCGCATCAAACAGGACAAGACGGGCCGCTGGCGCGTCACCAATCCGCGGGTGCGGCAAAGCTATCGCCTCAACGTCGGCACCATCGTCGAGGAGTCGATGCTGAAAGTACGGCTGGTGCGTTCGCGCGGCGGCGGTTCGGGATCTACCGGCGTGCTCGGCCGCGGCGGCCGGATGCTCGGCGAGATCGAGGAATATTTCATCGAGGGCCTGGTGGTCGGCGACACTTTTGTGTTCGGCGGCGAGGTGGTGCGCTACGAGCAGCTTTCGGAAGATCAGGTGTACGTTTCTCGCGCCAATGACGCCGATGCCAAAGTGCCGTCCTACATGGGCGGCAAGTTTCCGCTCTCGACCTATCTCGCCGAGCGCGTCCGCAAATTGCTCGACGACAAGCGCGCCTGGAATGCTCTGCCGGAGCAGGTGCGCGACTGGCTGTCGTTGCAACGGGATATTTCAAAGGTGCCCGGCGTGCGAGAGCTGCTGGTGGAGACCTTTCCGCGTGCCGACAAGCATTATCTCGTCTGCTATCCGTTCGAAGGGCGGCTGGCACATCAGACGCTTGGCATGCTGCTGACGCGGCGGATGGAGCGGGCGCGGGTGCGGCCGCTCGGGTTTGTCGCCAATGAATATGCGCTGGCGGTATGGGGGCTCGGCGACATGTCGTTCATGATCCGGCAGGGCCGGCTCGATCTCAACGCGCTGTTCGATCCGGACATGCTGGGCGACGATCTCG
>WNGM01003572.1_pt1 | contig 12406 bp, 16 predicted proteins | sample 5400571 | NCBI WGS metagenome assembly WNGM01 (sample SAMN13153378, study PRJNA577476) | soil metagenome | isolation source: 100 cm soil or saprolite under Garry oak tree replicate 2 | place: USA:California | collected 2016-06-15
CAACTTTCCATCGCGCGTCTTGACATCCACCGGATTCACACCGGCGGCATGTACTTGAATCAACAAATCCATAGGGCCCATCACGGGGACGGCAATGTCCACCACCTTCACCAGGTCATTGCTCCCGTAACGGTCGATACGTGCGGCCTTCATCGAACTCCTTGGTTTCCGTCGTCAGATGAGCGTCCTGACCAGTGCGCGGAGACTTGCTGCGGAGCGGTCATCGCCGGCTCACCGCCCGTTCGTCTAGCGGCGGCCAGGCACACGGCCCGATTCGAGCGCTCGCGCGTACGTGTCGGGGTTATAGAGGGGCAGCTCACCGGTGGCGTCTGTGGTCGCAAGGTAGTCGAGCATCAGATCCTGGGCGTCCTTCGACTGATCTGCGACGAGGAACTCGGTGCGCTCGACGTGCAGGCCTTCCGGGAGGGACATCGAGCCGCCGAAGTACACCGACCTCTTGACGGCCGCGACTGCTCCCTTTGGCCGCGAGCCGAAGTATTCAGCAAGTTCGGCCGCCCTTGCGACTACCTTGTCCTGCGGGACCAGCTCGTCGACGGCGCCGTTGGCGAGAGCCTCCGCAGACGTGAACGGCTTGCCCTCGAGGATGGCGACCAAAGACCCGTGAGTGCCGATCAGGCGGCTCAGTCGCTGGGTGCCGCCACCCCCCGGATTGATTCCGAGGAGCACTTCCGGGTGACCGATGAAGAAGTTCCCGTCAGCCATGACACGCAGATCGCACGCCCAGGCGAGTTCCGCACCGAGGCCGAGAGCCGAACCATTGAGGGCAGCAATGAAGGTGACGCCGCTGCCATTCATCCGCAGGAACGGCGCATGCAGGCGGTCGAGCTGGACAGCGCCCCAGAGCGGGGTCCGGCGCACCACAGGCTCCAGGACACGGGCTCGGTCCACGCTTCTGGCCACATGTACTATGGCGGAGGCGCCAAGTCGGCCGACCGCAGGGCTCGCAGCGCCCCCTTCCTGCAGCCACCGGACGTCGGCATGGCTGACGAACCGCTCCGGATGCGCTCCTGTGATGACGACGGCATGGACGCTTGGGTCGCGGTCGACCCGGTCCACCAACTTCTCCAGCTGGTTGGCGATTTCGGCGCCGAACAAGTCATGAGGGCCGCCGTCGAGGCGGGCGATGAGGACGGCTCCGCGGTCCTCGATCTCGAGGTGGCCCTTGAGGTCATCGACCTCTCGGCTTTGGGTCGGGGAAGTCTCATGCAGATTGTCATGCGACATGGCGGGATCTCCTCTATCCGATTGTTCGTAGCGTCACTCAGCTCTCGCCGGGCGAACAGCTTCGACCCAGTCACGCGTTGACGTCGGCGGTGCGAGGCAGCGCTACCGTCAGCGCGTCGAGTTGCAGGTTTGTTCGAATCCCAGCGTCCATCACGCCAGCGGGCGCAAATCTGCGAAGCAACAGAGTGCTCCGGCCAGGGTGCAATCCAGGGTGCAGTCAGCTGATCCGGATAACTCAGGCGGCGCGCGTCGTCCGACAACGCGCGGTGGGACAGCGGATTGGAAAACAGGCCCGGCAGGAATCGAACCTGCAACCCCCGGTTTTGGAGCGCACTCCGAGCAACGCCGGCGTTGAAGCGCTTGTTGATTTTCAAGCACTTAGCTCGAAGCGACCAACGCCCGCGTCGCTGGACAACGCCGGCGTTGGCACTAATCCTGGCACTGAAACGGTCGGTCAGGCGCGCCGCAGGCCGCTCTGGACCGCGCCGCAAGCAAACCAGCGTACGTCCGTGCAGACGTCGAGCTCCCAAACGCGCCGTCGCGACCTGGAACGACGAGGTCGGACACCCTTCTGACATGCAGCGGTCTGAAACCACCGAGACGTGGCTCCATGATTATCCGCTCGCCCTAGCAGCGGAGGTGTCCCATGCGGTGTTCCCTGGCCCTGCCCATTGGCCTCGCCGTCCTCCTCACGTCGTGCAGCGTGGCGCCAACCGGCGTGGTCGCTCGGCAAAACGCTGGTCGGAGCCTGCTCTCTGCCGACGCGTCGGCCAACGGCCGCGGCGGCGTCATGCCGGCCTACTATGACGCCCAGCTCTTCACCATCAACTTCAAGGAGGAGCCCGGCGGCGCGGAGCAGGCGCTGCTCGCGCACAACGGCTCGATCAACACCATCTACATGTGCGACGCCTGCGAGGCCGCAGGCCTCATGTTCACCAGCGTGCTCGACGCGATTCAGGGGGACGGCTTCAACCCGCTGTGGCGCGAGGTGCAGATCACCTTCAACGCCGGCCACGCACCGCGGCAACTGTTCTCGGACAACGAAGTCGCCGATGCAGCCGCGGCCGGCGAGATCACGCTCGCGCCAACCGACGAAGTCTACCGCTGCTCGGTGATCGGCCCGATCAAGTAGCCATCGACGGCGGAGCATGACTGAACTTCTAACCACGCCGCGCGAATGAAAAGCGGGTCTCTCGCGACACTTCGCCGGCCCCCTCCCCGTAAGGAGCGCAACCCTTACGCGAGCGATGACCCATGGCCCGACCCATCCTCACTCTCGCCGCCGTCGGCGTGTTCAGCATCGCCGCCTGGAAGCTGGCGACCATCGTCGTGTTTCCGTTCTTCTTCACGCTCTTGAAGGTCGCGCTCGTGATCGGGGCGATCTGGCTGGTTGTCTCGTGGCTCCGGAAGGACAGGAACCGGAAGGACGATAGGAAAGACAGCGACGCCCCGGCGAGCTGATGGGGCCGGCGCGTCTCTCTTGCTCCCCGGCGGGAGCCGCGGTGAAGGTGACGCCTCCGCTTGAGCGGCGCTTCAGCGCTGGTCGAGCGCCTGAGAGCGCGAGTTGGGTTATTCGCCAGCAGCCAGTGGTCCGCTTCGAGACCGCCCCGGCCACCACGCCCAGGTCAACTTCCGCGTCGCGTTGCCCTGGGCGTGCGCTACGTCGCCCGCTTGATCCTAGACGGCGCCGCCCAGATGCAGCTCTGCGGCCTTGCGCACGTTGCTGACGCCGATCACGAGCCGGTTGTTGGCGGCGACGTAGCTAAAGGTCACGTTTACCCCTTCTTCGGCGATCCCACGCAACATCCTGGCGGCCGCCCCAGGCTTGTTCTCGACCGCGACGACCAGGACCTGCTGCGCGCTTTGCACTTGAATCCCCGCCGTCTCCAGCGCCCGGCGCGCTGCGGCAGCGTCCTTCGTGAGCAAGTGGACGACTCCCGCGATCTCGGCGTAGCCCTCGATATTAACACCGGCTTTCCCAATCGCCTCAGCGACTTGGGCGAGCATGCCTGGCCGATCCTGCTGCAAGGTGATGGTCAGGTCTGTCGCGACATTCTGCATCTGGAGCTTTACGAGCGCGTTTGGTACTTGTGTATCGCCGCCCAACGCTTCGCCAAGGCACTCAGCTCGGCCAACGTTTTCGCGCTGGCGTTACGCGTTGCATTCGCTCGCGAAGCGGCGACCTCAGTGGTGACCGCTTCGCGAAGAGGCCCGGTCTGGCCCTGCGACGCGGCGTCACGCGCGTTCGCGGCTCCAGAGTCCCGATTGATCTGAGCCTGAATCTCATTAAGGTCGGCCGGCGTGATCGCGAGGGTGGCTTCGATCAGCTTGGAGCCCAGCGCCCTTAAGATCGCGTTGATTCTCGCAGCGACCGCCTTCTGAACCGAGTTCCCCTTGGCGAAGTCGGCGGCTAGCTGCTTCAGCGCAGCACGTGCATCTTGCCCGATCACCGTGGTGAGCCTACCGGGCTGCATCCTAAGAACTAAACTGCGTCAATGCTCAACGGACACTGCATAACCTGCGTGCTGAGGCGGCCACCGGCAATGGGCGGGGTGCCATGAGCCGAACCCGGTGCGGACGCGGGCGCCGGACACGTGATCTCATCTCAAGTTTCACTTCGTGCCGTCAGTTCCCCAACGTCCTCGCGCAAGATATGCAGCTTGGTAGGATAAGCGACAGGAGGCCCGCAAGGCGTCGCGCCCCGACGATCCCGACCTTTACAGATTGTGGGGCATTGTTGTTGGTACTTTTTTTAGTCAGGACCCTGCGTCCCTGCCGACCGTGACTGTCGAGGCCGGCGGCTACACCGATGACCTCGATTAGGACAAGCGGCGACCGGAGGCGAGGGAAGCGGCAGGGCTGCTCGAGCTGGCGCTGACAGCCGGACAGCGAACTCACCAAGTGGCCGACGCGCCGGATCAGCCTCCCCGGAACCGGGAAGGGTAGGGCGCGAGGTCCGGCACCGCGCTCGTCTCGGTGTGGTAGCAGCAGTAGCCCTCCCGCGACGGGGGAGTCCCCACAAGGTCGGTCGCGCAGTTGCGATGGGCGCCATGACGGCACCGCCGAGAGAGACCCGATAGCTCCGGGCATGAGCGCGACGAAGCCCGGCTGCCACACAGCCGGGCTTCGTCTCACCCTGCGCTCCCCGCTACTTCTTCGGCGGCTGCCGGGGCGGATCCTTGGGCTTTTGTGGTTGGGACGGTCCAGGCTCCTTCGTGCCGGGCTTGGGCTGGCCGGGGGTCGGCGACTTCTGTGGTAGCGGCCAGGCGGGTGGCGGGCTCCCCTTACCCGGCTGGCCGGGGCTGGACGGGCTAGTCACGGTGGATGTTCCTCCTTACCGGGCGGTGTGGCCGGCAGTCCCTTGCCACGCACTCCCGAGTAAAATCAAGTAAAAGAACGTACTCCTTGACCGCCACGGTAACGCTACGTATGGTAGTCGCGAGTGGTCAAGTATGCCGCGCACGTTGATGGTAACCGATTGACCGACGCGGGGATGGATATGGACGATCGCCTGATGACCGTCAAGGAGCTGGCCGCCTATCTCCATCTCAACGAGCGGACCGTGCTGAAGCTGGCGGCGGAAGGCCCGCTCCCCGCGGTCAAGGTGGGCAATCAGTGGCGCTTCCGGAAAGCCATGATCGACACGTGGCTGGATGACCAGATGCTCGGCATCAGTCGCCGCTACGTCGCCCCGCCGCGTGCGGAGCGAGCGGGCGGGCTACTGCTCGACCTCGCGAGCTGCTTCGCGCCCAGCCACATCCTTCCTGATCTCGCGGCCCGCACCAAGACCACGGCCGTGGAAGAACTCGCGGCTCACGCCCACGCGTTGGGGCTCGTGCGCGATAAGACGTGGTTCGTGGGCGGCCTGATCGAGCGGGAGAACGTGATGCCGAGCGCTCCGGGCAACGGCATTGCGTTTCTGCACACCCTGCACCGGGATCCCGAACACGTCGTCCGTCCGTTCATGATCCTCGGGAGATCGACGCCCGGGGTGGACTTCGACGCGCTCGACGGAGGGCCGACCCATCTCTTCTTCGTGCTCGGGCTCAAGTATGAGGAGCTGCATCTTCCCTGGCTGACAAAGCTGTCGCACATGGTCGCCCGCCCCGCGGCGGTCGCGGCGCTGCTCGCGGCCGCGGATCCGGCGACCATCTACGAAGCCCTCGCCGAGGCCGAGCGCAAGCTCCAGGCACCGGCCGCAGCGGGGCCGTGACGGCCTGTCAGGTGGAGGGCGACGCGGAGCGTTATGACCTGGTGGGAGTCCGTGGCGCTGGTCGGGGTGGCGGGCCTGACGCTCGGGATGGCGGGTGCCGCGATCACGCTGTTGCGAGGGCTGCCATGGGGGAAAGAGTGGAATGTCGGCAGCTATGCCTAGCAAGCGGTGCCCCATCCCCTTGATCGTGGGCGGAGTGTTGGGCCTGAGACGGCGACCTCCTTTGACAACCGGTTCCGAGGTTGGCCCCGCTCCACCTCGAGGTCGTACCAGGTCTGGAGGTTAAGCCCGACGCGCTCCGAGGTCCCGAAGAAGCGCGCCCACGCGGCGATTCAGCTCAGGCGCTCCCGGTCCCGCGCGTCCTCCTCTTCCTCCTCGTCGTCCAGTTCCTCCGAAAAGAGAAGTTCGAGTGCCTCGAGCTTCTGGTCTGCGGTCAGCCGCAGATCCTTAAGCACGTTGAGCACCGCGTCCCGCAACTCGCGCAGGTGCGGAAGCTCCTGCGCCGGGTCGCGTGGCGGGGAATTGGCCACCGCTTCTCACCCCTTTCCGACTCTCGCCCGAATTCACATGGGACACTGTGCGAGCGAGCTCGCGGCGCGCCCCGTGTGCCTATCCTTGCGCGCGCACACTCAAGAGAACGTGTATGAGCCGTCGAACCCGTGCTCTTTGACCGCGGGCACAAGCCACGTCTTGTCGTCCACCACGAGCTCGATACCTCCGTTCGACGAAACACGGGCGTTGAGAATGTCATACGTACCCGACATGGGAACCTCGAGGCCTTGCAACGTGACGTCGGTCGACAGCGGTTGGTCGTCTCCCCGCTGCAGAACTTCCCTGACCCGAATCTGGCCGATGTTGCAAAAGAGCGCCTGCCCTTCCCCGCTCCCAGCCAGTGCGGTAACCCTGACGTTGGGGAGGTCGGCCCTGACCTCCTGCCCGTGAAAGACTTTCGCCTCTTCCATCCTCTGCCTGAGCCGAAAAAGCTGCGACTGCGACGTGACGCGGGCTTCCATAGGTCCCTCCCGTGGGTCTTACGCTAAAGGAATAGCCAAGGCGGTGTGGCGTTAGTCACGCGCCAACCACTGGCCCAGTCGTTACCGCCGTGCGGTTCAGCTCGAGCCACTCGGCGGCCAGCGCCCGGAACTCTCCCTCCTCGTGATCCCAAGCTCTGACGATCTCGTGTATGACCTCCACCCGGACGCCGAGCAGCTTGCTGACGAAGTGCTCCTTGCGCCAGCGCTTCTCAAACGAGCGTGCCAACGTGTCGGGCTCACCAGACATGGCGAGGGCCAGGAAGCAATCCCGCCAGCTGTGGCCGGTCGCCGTGAGGCCACGTGTCACGCGCTCGGGCCCGAGTGCGGCGAAGGCCGCGGTCAACTGGGCTTTGTGTTGGGGACTCATCGCTACCCTCCGTGTGCTGCGTGGTGAAGCGAGCCGCTGCAGCGCGCGCGGCACGCCGCATCGCGAGACGTGATCCGAGAGCTGCGGCGGCTGCCTCGGGTTCGGGGTGGCGTCAGAGGGCGTCAGAGCGAAGGAGAGAGCGGCCGGCCTAGTCAAGCGGCTCTCAAGCTGCAGTAGTAGCAATGTGAGGAGGTGGCGTTCGCGTCGCAAGAGCCGACTCCCTCCTGGAAGCGTATGAAAACCCCCGCATCACAGCCGCCCTGGCTCACGCATCAGGACTTGACAGTTGACCAACGGATGCGGAACCTGTTCGCCGATAGCGTTTGCCGGTCCGTGATGGACCTGTGACGCGCGACTCCGGATCTCCACCCCTGAGATGGGGTGAACAGGCCAGGCAAGACTCGAGCCTGCAGCCCTGCTCTTGCAGCGCACTCCGAGTGATCCGAACACTGAACGGCGACCGAGCTTCCCGATATTACATCTCAACGACGCGTGCTCGAGTGGTCGGCAGCAACCGATTGACTGTTATAACCGTCGATATAACTTTGTTAGATACAGCGCTTTTAACCTTGGAGGTTCGTTATGGCGCTGGTCAAGAAGTTGACGGCCGTGGGAAACAGTCTGGGGTTGGTCATTGATCGGTCGGTGCTCGATCTGTTGGGAATCGACCGAGAAACCGATTTGGAATTGACCACCGACGGCCGCGCTATCATCATCCGGCCCGCCGACCACGCGTATCTCGAGCGCGTGCGCACGAGCGCGCGCAAGGTCACAAAGGCGCAACGAGCCACGTTGAAGAAGCTTGCTCGCTGACCCGGTCTTCTTGACCGAGCAGGGGGTCCTGCTCATTCACGAGGATCAACTAGTCGAGTTCGGAGGAGCTCAGGGTGTCCGCGACCCTGGGCTCCTTCTCTCTGCGGTGGCTCAGCCACGCGCAACCTTCGGTGGCACCCTCTTGCATGAGGACCTGCATGGGATGGCGGCGGCCTACCTGTACCACATCGTGAAGGACCATCCTTTTGTCGACGGGAACAAGAGGACCGGTCTCGTGGCGGCGCTCACATTCCTTGACCTCAACGGGGTCGCGGTCGACCGCAATGAGCCCGCGCTCTACGACCTGACGATCGCGGTGGCGGAAGGTCGCCTGGACAAGAGTCTCATCGCTGAACAACTCCGACGACTATTCCCGACATCGCCTCAATACAAAGGTGAACGGGAGAACGAGAGTTGAGACGAGTCTGACACTAGCCCCGGCACTGACTGAACTTGATGTGGCAAGGGAGAAGCCTCGCCGCGACGTAACTCGCGACGAGGCTTCACGCTATGAACAGGCCCGGTAGGACTCGAACCTACAGCCCCCGGTTTTGGAGACCGGTGCTCTACCAATTGAGCTACGGACCTAGGACCTGCTGCGGCTGGAAGTTACAGAATCCGGGGCGAGCGTGGAAGGCTCGATGTTTGCCGTTTGTTTGCCATTGCCGAACCGCTTCGCCACCGCCGCGGCCAGGTAGATAGCCAGTTCTTCGAGGAGTTGGAGCGCACACCGATCGTTGCTGGAGACCCTACCAAGAAAGAGCCGGGCGCATGGATGTACTTCGAACTGGCGCAGCCGTTTCCAGAACGGATCGCCCGTCAAGCCATTCGGCCCATCAAGGCCGGGGGACGGGTTTTCCTCCCCATCTTCGATGATCAACAACACATCCGATTTGTGGAGTTCGAGGGGCGTGAGCCCGTTCGCGTCGCGACACTGGACCTCCGGGCCTGGTCGGGGCACATGGAGTTCTTGTTCAAGGTACGATGGGACGAGGACCGGTGGAGTGTCAGCGCCCGTACGCCGGACGATACCAGGGAGGTCGTTGCATTGAGCAGCTCCCTTAGGCCGGTTGTCTCATAGTCTGTACCCGAAGCGTGGCCACCCTCGGCCGAGAGGTGTGTAGGGAAAGCTTCATTATCGTACTCATCCGACATCAATGTCTGGACGGCTTCCCCGCCATCGGCACAGCGTATGTGACCGGCAGCTCGCATGTCTGGATTGTTCGCTCAAGCACCAGCGATGGCACGCCGGCCAGAGTCGTCCGAGCCAACCAACGCAGCGGCAAACAGCCCTCTTAGTGATAGGCATGCCCAAGAAGAAACCGAGGCTCACCGAGGCTGAAGTGCACGCCATGATCGTCCGGGACGCCAAGCTGCGGCTCGGCTACAAGGACTTTGAGCCTGAGTTCACGCTCTACCCCACGCCCGACGACCAGCCCGAGTGGCGCGCGAATTGGGGCCTGTGGCGCGTAGTGAACGTGCCAGACTGGGCACCAGACTGTGCGGAAGCGTTCATGGAGGCGATCCAACGCGCTCGCATGAAGTTCGATATCGCGTGGCCAAGGGATTGACATACCAGGCGCTGTGAAGCTAGCGCCGCTGTTACCGCCGCTGTTTCTATCTACACTTGGATTCAACCTGAGTCCGCACGCCGACCGCTTCGATTGGCACGCGACGAAGGCCGGACTCGCACTGCTCGACGTGGCTTCAGGGGTGAAGGGAAACAAGCCTCGCATCGAATCTCGATGCGAGGCTTGCCATTTCGCCCGCGACCCCCTGTACGTGCATCAGGCGGTTCGTGGATGGAACGAACCGACCCCAGAACGCTGCTCAACTCACTCCACCGGACCGCCCCTTAGGCAGACGGCCAGGCGGGGTATAATCCCCCGATGGGAATGCCTGCCGACTCCTCATCGGACAAGCGGCCGTCGAACACCGATACAGACTCGGGGACTCGCGGACGTAGGCAGTCGCAGCACGCGCCACCCCGAGGGAAGCTGTTCCACCTCCTCTGGCCGGTCACGTCCTATGTGGTGACGAATGTCACCGTGACCCTGCTCTGGCTCGTCTTCTTCGTGTTCAACAGAACCGTGGTCATCGGCCGCCGGAACGTCGGCGAGGAGCGGAACACGCTCCTCGTCTCGAATCACCAATCGATGCTCGATAGCTTCTTGGTGGGCCTGGCGGCGTTCTATCCCACGTCGTGGCTCAAGCCCCAGTTGATTCCCTGGAATCCCGCGGCCGCGGAGAACTTCTACAAGAACCCGCTGCTGGCCTGGCTGGCAGACAACTGGAAATGCATTCGGGTCCGGGAAGGGCGCCGCGACCTGCACGCCCTCCACCGCATGATTCAGGTACTACCCCGCGGCGTGATGACCCTCTTTCCCGAGGGCACCCGGTCCCGGGACGGCGCCGTGGGCCCGGGACGACCGGGAGCGGGGCTGCTGATTCTGGCGACTCGGCCGCGGGTGATTCCCGTCGCGATCGATGGGATGCGAGCGGTGCTCCCCATCGGCCACTACCTCCCGCGGATCTTCAAGCGCATCGCCGTGTCCTTCGGCTCGCCCGTGGACTATACGGACTTGCTCGCGATGCCGCGTACCCGGGAGACGGCTCAGGCGGTGATCGACCGCGTGATGGCAGCGATTCGGCTCCAGCACGCCGAGCTCCGGCGCCAGCGGAGGCGCGATGTCGCGGCCGTGGACGAGGCACGGGGCGGCGCTCGCCTGGCTGGGCGCGCGACAGTCAGGTATATCGCCCCCGACGGTCCGACAGCACCGAGGCACACCATGGTCGGTAACGACTCAATCCTGTTCTTCCCCATCGGCCGGGTCGGCGAACGCCGGTGCTCGCCCGTGCGGCGCTGCGGGGTGGACCGCCGCCACATGAGCGTACCCGCACCCGCGGAGTGGCGGAGGGGCGAGCGACGCGTGCTCGCCGATCGGCGCCGCGGGACCGAGCGGCGGCGCCACACGGCCGAGTGACCGGCGGCGGGGCGCTCGCTTTACCTGGCACTCGGGATACATTCCCGGTTCCCGGACACGAAGAAACGCCGCGGGGGGCAGAAACTCCTGGCCCGCCGCGCTGCTACCTTTCTCCGATGCCGAGAGACATTGACTGCCACCGCGCCCCGGCTGTTTCGCCGGTACGCGCCGAACGTACTCATGTGGACGGTGCTGTCCGACGACGCCTAATGCTCGTCCAAGCGCATCCACCATGGACTCGACGCGCGCCCCGTGATGCGTGACAGCACGACTCACCGCATCGTCTCGACGTCGCCCTGCCCGTCGGTCGTGTACAACGTCTGCGGTGGGAGCGGGACCGCGCGCCATCACACGCAGTGTCGCGTCGGCCATCGAGACGCGACTCGCCACCCCGCTCTTGAGTTATTCTGCCTTTCATGACCGCTCCGGTGTGGGGAGCATGAAGACGCTGAGGTTGCAACGAGACCCCGATGGGTTGTTCCTCTGGCATCCTGATTACGCGCCGTGGATCGTCGGGCGTCGCTCGCTTGAAGCGAACCCAAACGATCGCGCCTTCTTCGATCCGAAGGCATGCGAGATCGTGTGGTCTAGTCGCGACGGGATGAAGGACTACGAGATGGAGGAGCTCGCGGCTCGCCACCTTGTTGGTGAGCTCGTGGAGATGCCCCAGTGTGAGAGCGAGCGGGAGGTTGAGGACTGGTTCCTCGAGCGCGGGTTCAAGGTCGAATGGATCTGAGCGGCATAGTTGAGCCGCGCAGCAGATCCAGAGCGCCTAGGACTGTCCCTTCAACTGGCGCCGGATTTCGTTCTTGATGGACTCTGGTAGGGATTCCGCGTCCCGACCCTCGGGTACGTAGACCGACACACCCTCCGGGTTCAGCACGCGGCGATGATAGTAATCCTTCGAGGCAAGGTACTTCGCGGGCTCCGCGGGCTGCTTCTCGGGCATCGTTCCGGGCCAGGAGATGAGCTTGTGACGTTCAATCGAGCATCTCTGATGGGGGCAAATTTGGGGGCAGTCGCGTATGGACTTCGGACGACTCCCATGACCCGTCCGGAAAGGTGCGGTGACCTAAGTCCCGCTCGCATAGACTGCTGGGGACATCCAGGCAAGCAACGGACACGAAAGGAAAGGGGGCAGAGCGCCTTTGCAGACCTCTGCCTTACCAGTTGGCTACGGCGCCCGCTCGCGAATTGGCCAAGTTCTCGATCGGCGAAAGCGCCGTGAGGATCCCCGCCTGATCCTTTTCCCCGTGGCGGCACCGCGTCGGGGCTAACGTGGGCGTCGTTGGCGCGGCGGGGTTTACCGTGCGGCGTCAGCCGAAGAGGGTAAACAGCACCGTCCGCTAGGCTTCTGCGCTCGCGCGGGATACCTTCACGATCGACCACCCCAGGTCGGTGAGCATCTGGACAAGCTTCGCGAGCTGCTCGAAATTCACGGGCTTCGTCAGGAAGCCGTCGGCTGCGCGTACGGCGAAACGCTCCTGCTCGCTCTCGGACACCGTGAGCACCACAACAGGAAGCTCCCGCAAGTGCGGATCCTCTCGGATGCGAAGGAGCACGTCTCGCCCGTCCAGCTTCGGCAGATTGAGATCGAGGAGCAAGAGATCTGGGCGAGGGGCTGCCTCGTACGGGGCCTCGCGTCGGAGAAACGCGAGCGCCTCGACACCGTCTCGGACCGTCCAGATGCGGTTCTGCAGCTTTGCGCGCTCGAGACCACGCAAGGTGAGTTCGATGTCCTCCTCGCTGT
>WNGM01003576.1_pt1 | contig 12403 bp, 9 predicted proteins | sample 5400571 | NCBI WGS metagenome assembly WNGM01 (sample SAMN13153378, study PRJNA577476) | soil metagenome | isolation source: 100 cm soil or saprolite under Garry oak tree replicate 2 | place: USA:California | collected 2016-06-15
TTTGGGATTCTAAGGCTGAAGCATGGGGGCCGTTTACCGTGGCAGCAGCATTGGCGGGCTATCTCCGGAGTGAAACACCCTCACCTGACCTGGTTCTGTGTGGGGATAGCTCCAGTGACTGGTCATCGGGTATCGTCGGACCAGCCCTCGCTGAACAACTCGATCTACCGCAGGTGACCAACGTCACGCAACTTAGTTTACGAGAAAAGAACGAGATCCTTCGCTTCGCTCAGGATGACACTGGTGTGGTTCAGGATGAGAATAGTGTGGCTCAGGATGACACTGTTGCTCCGCTCAAGATGACATTGGAATTGACACGCAAACTCGAACGTGGCTATCGAGAACTATTAGAGGCGGAATTACCGCTACTCATCACCGTTACTGGCGATTTAAATGAGCCGCGCTACCCTTCGTTGCCAGCGCATGTTGCCTCCTTGAAAGCAGAGATTCCCGTACTTGATCCACAAACGCAGATGAGCGATACCTGGTTAAATGGAACGGATGAGATGACGCTGCTTGAGATACATGCACCTCGTCCTCTTCCACGACATATTCCAGCGCCGAATAGTAGGCATAGTGCGTACCAGCGTATCGGCGAAATCGTAGCGGGTGGCGCTACTGGCCGGAAGACTCAATTAGTACAGGGAACACCAGAAGAACTGGCAAAGGTGTTAGTGGATTTTTTGAAGGACAGAGGGTTCGTGTAATATATGTATGATAGGCTCTTTAAACCTCTTACAATAGGCTTGCGTGAGGCGCGCAACCGTGTGCTATTTGGTAGCCATGCCACAAACCTTGCGCGACACAACTTGCTCAGTTCACAGCATGCAGACTATTATGCAGCGCGTGCGGAGGGAGGAGCGGGCATTATTGTTTTGGAAGAGCACATTGTTCATGCATCTGACATGCCCTACGAAAGCGCCTTACTTGGCTATCTTCCAGATACAGTACAGGCTGTCGCGGCAGTAGCAAAAGGCATTCATCTGAACGGCTCATTGGCATTCGTGCAGCTCAATCATAATGGACAGCAATCAACGAGTGGACACCATCAGCGAGAAATGTGGGCACCATCACCTGTTCCCGATGTTGCCTCACGCGAAACGCCGAAGGAGATGGAGCAGGCCGATATTCGCGCCGTCATCGAGGGTTTTGCGCAGGTCGCACACACAGTTACACAGGCTGGAGCAGATGGTGTTGAACTTCAGGTCGCAGATAGTTCACTATTGCGCCAGTTTCTTTCGCCATTGACGAACCAGCGCAGCGATACCTATGGAGGCGAGCTTGAGAATCGGCTCCGTTTCGTGCAGGAGACACTTGAAGTGGTAGATGCAGCTATCGGAACTGACAGTGTGCTAGGTGTGCGTTTCTGTGCAGATGAACTCGCACCCTGGGCAGGTTTGACGCCTGAGCAGAGTCTTGAGATAGTGCGCCTGCTGGTGGCGACAGGACGCATTGATTATGTGACAGTGACCATGGGAAGCATTTTGAGCACTCATATGTTCCCTTTTAATGCTTCGATGCATGTTCCTCAGGGTTATGCTGTCCACTTAGCAGGGTCAATCAAAGCTGCTGTCGACATCCCTGTCTTCGCTGCCGGGCGCATTATGAGTGCAGAGCAAGCAGAACGTATCCTGGCAGAAGAGCAAGCCGATGGCGTAGAGATGATTCGTGCATTGATCGCAGATCCTAATCTACCCAGGCTCTCACAAGAAGGACATGCCGAGAGGGTGCGACCGTGCATTAGTTGTAATCAAGGTTGCCAGGTACGCGGCATGATGAATGCCACTATTAGTTGTAGTGTCAATCCAGATGTTATACATGCTCAAGTTCTTCTGCCCGAAAAATCACAGGTTAAAAGTGGTCAGAAGGTATATATCGTTGGTGGTGGACCGGCGGGCTTAGAGGCAGCGCGGACAGCGGCGCTGCGTGCCAGAGAGGTGGTACTCTACGAACGAGAGGCAGTCCTCGGCGGGACAGTAGCGCTCGCGGCAAAAGGGCCTGGTCGAGGTGAGTTGCAGCTAATCACCGACTATCTAGTGTCAGAACTTGAGCGACTTGGGGTCGAGGTACACACAGGTATCGAAGTAACTGTAGAGATGCTTCGCGGAGTGTACCCTGAGCTCAGCGAGTTGGCTCAGCATGACAGCTATCCGCATACAGTTATCATTGCCACAGGGGCGTATACAGGTTCGGGTTTGTTGCCTATCCAGGGTCACGATCTGCCACATGTCACAGATATTCGTCACGTCCTGGCAGGAGAGCCAGTCGATGGACAGCGGGTTGTTGTCGTCGATGAGACTGACTCACATGGCGTTCTCTCGACAGTTGAGTTGCTTGCATCAGCGGGAAAAAACGTGGAGGTAGTGACCGAGGATTTTTATATCGGTCGTGATCTTGTGGCTACACATGACCTGGTTCTCTGGAAGCAGAGAGTGCTCCCACATGGCGTGACAATGACGCCTCACACGACAGTCGTTCGTATTGAGCCAGGGAAGGTTATTGTCGTTGATCGTTTTGCTGAAGGTGAACGAGAGTTGCCGGCGGATATCGTTGTATTGGGAACGTATGAGCGTCCATCACAGGAGCTTTATATGGCACTCAAAGATCGTATCCCGCGCCTCTTCCGTATTGGGGATTGCGTAGCGCCACGTCGCATTGAGCAGGCTATCTTAGAGGGGCGACGAGTGGGGGAACAGGTGTGATGAAATGTTTCGAGGAAGAAACGGTTGTATGATGCAATTTAGCTTTTTAATCGAGATATCGGGAAACCCACTGAGGGCGAATGAATCGGCGATGGGCGGGATACATCGGCCCCTACTAATGGTCAGTTTAGTTTATTGCAAGTCATCAAACAAGCATATTACTCTGTATGCGTGATCGTATACGGCTCTTTGTCAGCAATAGGAGGTGAAAGCAATGGAAGCACAGAGTGATACAGGTGGAAGAGGCGATCCTGAAGTCAGCCAACCTCGTATGTTTGGCGGTTATATGGGGTCGGCGAAGCTTCCTTGGGCGTGGGCAACGGAGCGACTCACCGGGGCGCGCAACTATTGGATCGCGACGACTCGTCATGATGGCAAGCCGCACAGTCGCCCGGTATGGGGTGTCTGGCTCGACAATGCCTTCTACTTCAGCACCGGGTCGCTTGCTGCGCCGAACCTGGTTACTCGTCCCGCCATCACGGTCCACCTTGAGAGTGGAAGTCAGGTGGTGATCATCGAGGGTGTGGCCGAACCGGTCAGCGACATTGTCCTCGTTGAGCAAGTAGTAAGCCTGTACAACCAGAAGTACAATTGGAACGTAGACCCGTACAATTTGCCCGGATCGTTCTATACCGTTCGACCGCAGGTCGCCTTCGGCTGGCATTTTGATGAGTCAGAACTCAACCCGGAGTCTACGGGTCTTGGGACTGCGACACGCTGGCGCTTTAAGCAATATACGAACAACTCTCACTCCTAAGGAGTCCAAATATGGCGGGTCAATACCAGTATTTATTCACACCCATTCGCATTGGACAGACGACTATTGCTAATCGTATCGTCTTTGCAGCCCATTTGTCGAACCTTGCCGAGGACAATCTACCTGGACCTCGTCTCATTGCCTATTATACGGAGCGGGCGAGAGGTGGTTGTGGCCTCATTATCACCGAAGAACAATCGGTGCATCCGAGCGATTGGGCCTACCAGAAACTGATACATGGTTTTGACCCTCACGTTATTCCCGCTTACCTGCGTATGACTCGCGCGGTACACGAACACGGTACGCGCATGATCGCACAGATCAATCACAACGGCATGCAGGCCAGCAGCATCTATTCACGCCGTCCGGTACTTGGGCCATCGCCTTTACCAGACCCTATTCATCGTGAGATGTGTAAAGAGCTTGAGCCGGAAGAAATCGCCGAAATTGTGCGTGGCTTTGCCCTGGTAGCGCGTCATGTGCGCGACGGCAGCTTTGATGGCGCAGAACTGCAAGCCTCGCATAGCTCGCTGATACGCCAGTTCTTCTCACCGTACTATAACCGGCGCACCGATGCCTATGGCGGATCACTGGAAAACCGCATGCGTTTTGTGCTGGAGGTGATAAAGGCTGTACGGGTTGAAATTGGACGTGACTTTACGCTTGGCATTCGTTTATGCGGTGACGAATTAATTCCGGCGGGGCTGACACTGGATGATGTGCGTGAAATAGCCAGGCGCCTGGAAGCGACAGGTCAACTTGATTTCATCAATACCAGCATCGGCGAGTTCCACAATCTCTACATGGTGGAAGGCTCGATGCACACACCGCCGGGGTATCAACTTTTCGTCTCGGCGGGCATTCGCGAAGTAGTCAAGTTGCCTGTCTTTTGCACAGGGCGTATCAAAGACCCGGTACAAGCTGAGCGTATTCTTCGTGAAGGGCTGGCCGACATGGTTGATGTTGTGCGCGGTCAAATCTGTGATCCTGCATTTACACGTAAAGCGCGTGAAGGGCGCACCGAATCGATTCGCCTATGCATCTCTTGTAATCAATACTGCATTGGTCGTATGGGTCTCAATCTGAGCCTGGGATGTATTCAAACACCAGCGACAGGGAACGAACTGCTATTCCCAGAAATTCATAGAACCAACGACCTTAAAGCTCAGAGTCGGCGTACAACGAGATCCTTCGCGGAGTTTACACTGAGTGCAAAGAATGTGCTCAGGATGACAAAGTCAAGCAGGATGACACCGTCAGGCCAGGGTCGGCGTCCGACTGTGCTGATTGTGGGAGGGGGCCTTGCCGGAATGCAGGCGGCTAAAGTCGCAGCAGAGTGCGGCTTCCGTGTCAAACTCTATGAGAGACAGCGTGAACTCGGCGGTCAGATCAATTTACTTGTACGTGTACCTAACCGAGTCGAATTTGGTGACGTTTCCCGTAATCTGCAGCATGAGATCCTTCGCTTCGCTCAGGATGACAGAAAGACGAGACGGAATGACAACGAGGCAGGTCAAGATGACAGAAAGGTGGGTCAGAATGATAACGAGGCGGGAATAGAAGTAAAGTTAGGAGTTGAAGTAACCGCAGAGATGGTCGAACGCGAACAGCCAGATGCGGTCATTATAGCAACCGGTTCGCTTCCACAACTCCCACCCATACCCGGATCAGAGTTGCCACATGTGGCAACGGTCTGGCAGGTCATCCAGGGTGAAAAGACTGCCCAACCTGGCGAATATGTGCTGGTTTACGATCAATTAGGTTTTCACCAGGCGACTGGCACTGCTGAGTTGCTGGCCGAGAAAGGCTGCAAGGTTGAGTTCGTCACTCCCCAATTTTTTGTTGGAGGCGATCTCAGTGTTACGCTGGACATTGAACTATGGTACCGGCGCGCACTTGCGAAAGGAATGCAAATGACGGCTGACCACTTTCTGGGCAGTCTCGGTCCAAACAGCGCGACGATTATCAATAACTATACAGGGCAGCCGCGCCAGCTTGAGAATGTAGCGTTGGCAGTTCTGGTGACACCACAAGCAGCCAATGATAGACTGTACCTCCAGCTTCAAGGCAAAGTGAAGCAACTCTATCGTATTGGAGATTGCCTTGCGCCACGTCGAGTAGAAAACGCTATTCTCGATGGCGAACGCACGGCTCGAGCGTTGAGATCCTTCGCGGAGTTTACACTGAGTGCAACGAATGTGCTCAGGATGACACTGTCTGATAAAGTATGACACTGTTAAGGACAAGAACGTTCTTATGAGTACAATGGATAACAAACCTCGCCCAGGACATTATCGCTTGTCACAGGGAGTCCACATCGCTTCGCAGGATGGAAGCACGTTAGCTATCTGTGACTATCCGCTTCGGATTGTGCGGCTTAACCCAAAAGCAGCCAATGTGCTCACGCTTTGCACAGAAGAGCATACCTGTGAACAATTATCACAAGCAACAAATATGCCTCTCAAGCGCATCGAGGCGCTCTGCGATCAGTTACGGTGGAAGGGACTCTTAGAAGCAGGTCCGCCATTGCCACCCCTTATCTGGCCATCTGTCTCCATCGTCATACCTAGCTACAACCGTGCAAAAGAGCTTGAACGTTGTCTCCGTTCGCTGTTTGTGCTGGACTATCCTGCCGGTTGCTTTGAAATTATTATCGTCGATGATGCTTCGAACGATGAGACTAGCATGATGCTTCAACATTTACAGCAGGAGGCAACAGCATATGGTATGGCGGTGCATACGCTGTGCCATGAGAAGCAGCAAGGGGCGGGAATTAGTCGTAATACAGGGACAGAGGTCGCACAGTACGATCTTGTCGCTTACATAGATAGCGATTGTGTTGCCTCTCCCAGTTGGCTGAGAGAGCTTGTACCAGCATTTCAGGATGCGAAGATTGGTGCCGTTGGTGGCATGATTCGGGCTTATGACAGGAAAACGCTACTCGGAAGTTATGAAGACGTGCGATCATCGCTGTATATGGGAGCGTATTCCCAACGAGTAAGTCTCAAAGGTCCACTCACTTACTTACCAACTGCAAATATGGTGGTGCGTCGAACAATCTGGCAGGAACTGACGGGTTTTGCTCCTATGACTAAAGGTGAAGATGTTGATTTCTGTCGGCGTCTCCTCTTATCTGGCGCAAGTGTGATGTATATAGCGCGTGGAGTTGTTTATCACGATTATCGTACCACCTTGGATGCCTTCCTGCATATTCATGTAGCATATGCTTCCACAGAAGCAGCGTTACTCAAACGTCATCCTTCCGAACGGCGTATTCTGTTGTTGCCTCCCGAACAGGCGATCTTTGCAACAGTCCTGATTGGAGGAGTGTGGGGAATTATGTGGCTTACTGTACAATCTATCTGGTCTGGTTTCCAAAGCCAGACTTTTGTGATAGCCATTCTTCCTTTACTTCTTGTATTACTCCTTATTATCTTTAGTACTTATAACCGTTTACAAAAAGTGAAAGAATATCGTAGTGTTATAGGATTTCCTATAGTCGTTAAGGCGACACTACGTGGTCACCTGGCATATACCTATCATCTAAGCAGGCATTTGACACGTTATTACACATTGCCAGTTTTTATGGGTAGTTTTCTTGTGCCTCCAGTATTTATTTTGTTGTTTATCTTATGCGGCATTGTGATAGGGGTGGACTATATACGTCTCAGGTCTGAAATGGGTATTGGTAGGTATGCATTGTGTTCTTTGCTTGATGATTGTGCATATGAGGTCGGTGTACTGTGGGGATGTATGAAACATAGGACGTGGAAGCCGTTGTTGCCAGTTATCAAGATACGGGTGAGGAGATAATCTGACCCATTTCCCCGCTCCCGAGAAATCATAAAATGTCTGAAGATTGCTTTTGGTGTGCGTATGAAGTACGCTTACCCGCAGCAGTTCAGAAACGAGGGGAAACTGTTGGGGAAACGTCGACTTAAGCAGATAATACTATGAATAACATTGGATGAGATATGAAGGAGAAAATAAGACAGATACTTTTTTCATTAGGAAGTAGGGGGTTTCTTGTTGTAGTTGTAGTTGTTGTTCTTCTCCTGCTTCTTGCGGTTCCTCTCACTTTTGTGGCGGTTCAGAATCATGCTATCTTGACGGCTCAGAATCTCACCAGTGTGACGATTCGGAAACCAACCCAAACCGGGCAAAACACTACAGGATCTCCAATACAACGTTATTTGTATGTGCTTCCTGAAGGGGGCATCATGTATGTATACGATATTGATCATAATCATGTATTAGCTAAAGAAATCACATTGCCCACAGGAGTGAGGTTTATCAGGGGCGTGGGAGCAGATCCAGCAAGTCATTCTCTCTATATCGCTTACGGATCGGTCAGCAGTGGTGGCAAACTCATGAAAATGGATTTGCTTACGAATCAAGTTATCTACAACAAACAAATGCCGGTAGGAATAGATAGTTTTGATATAACCCCCGATGGCAAGAAAATTTACATGCCTGATGGTGATGGGCAAAGCGATGGAGTTTGGCGTGTTGTGGATGCTGCCACAGGTAATGTTACCGCTTCGATTGATACAGGAGGACACAATCCTCATAACACGATTGTGAGTCTTAACGGAACACATGTGTATATGGGACCCAGACTTTCTAACTATCTTCTTGTGGCTGATACAACAACGAACCAGGTTATACGACGAATCGGTCCAATGCAAGAGGGTGTCAGGCCATTTACAATAAACAGCAAGGAGACACTCGCCTTTATCGAAACAAGCGATTTTCTGGGTTTTGATGTAGCTGATATTTCTACAGGAAAAATAATCTATACTGTTCCTATTCCTGGTAAGAGTACAACAGGCGGATTTGCGCCGGCCCACGGTATTTCTCTTTCACCTGACGAAAGAGAGCTGTATGTTTCTGATTGGCCTAATTCTAAGGTCTATGTGTTTGATATATCAGGCTTACCTGGTTCTGCTCCAAAACTCATTACTGATATTTCTGTCCATAACATGGTAGGAAGCGATACGCCTTGTGTTGCTACTAACTGCATGAAAGAAGGCTGGTTACTCCATAGTTTAGACGGACGATTTGTGTATGTAGGAGATGCTGGAGATGTCATCGATACGAGAACGCGGCAAAGTGTTGCTTTTCTCCAGCCATTGGCAAATACCAGAAAATTTATCGAGATTGATTGGCAAAATGAAGTTCCGATTGCTACATCTACCCGCTATGGCAAAGGTTATGCCGGATGAGAAAGAAGTTTATATTCCCGACAGATTTAACCAGTATGTTCATGTTTTTAATGTGAGTCATCTACCGGCGCAGCCACCAACGCATCTCGCTGACATTCCATTAACTCATCCAATCTCCGGAAATATTCCTCCTCCTTGCGGTTTGGATTGCATGAGGGAAGGCTGGGTTCTCCATAGCCGTGATGGAAGATTTGTGTACGTTGGCGACTCTGGTGATGTCATTGATACATCTCTACGAAAAGTAGTTGCATATGTGCCTGGCTTGAGCAACTCGAGAATATACTGTGAGATTGATTTGCAGAATGCTACACCAATTTTGACGACGAATCGCTATGGAGTAGGGTACAAAGTTTAAGATCACATTGCGAAAGGACATTGTAAAAGATGGATGCTCGTCCCTTGAAAGGAAAAGTCGTTGCTGTGTGTTGTAACCCCGAACCAGGCTTGCCTAAACCAGTTGTATACGCTGTACATCTCATTGAGAATTGGGGAGTTGAGGGCGATTATCATGCAGGTTCCCTGGTACGGCACCGGTATCTTGCAAATAAGGATCCGTACAGGCCTAACCTGCGACAAGCGCTGCTTGTAGATGCAGCCGTCTTTACGGAGTTAGCCCAACAGGATATTCATATCGGGCCAGGGATGATGGGGGAGAATATTACTATTGAAGGTATAGATGTGATGCAATTGGCTGAGGGGGTACAACTAGCCATTGGTGCTGCTGTTGTAGAAGTGATAGAGAGAAGGAACCCGTGCTTACAGCTTAATGGGATTGATCCTCGTCTCTTGAAAGCCGTTGTCAAGAAACTGCCAGGAAAAACGGTCTTCAAGGCAGGCATGATGACTCGGATTCTTCAGAGTGGCTGGGTCCGTGCAGGTGACCTCGTCGAGATACTTTCTCCTCTTGAGATCCTGAGCGAAGGATTACACGCTGAATAATGCCATTGGTTAAATTGTAAGTGGCATTTTTAGAATGCCAGAGCATCCTTTGCGGATGCCCTGGTACCTCTGATGTGGTAAGCCCATTTACCCCTTTGGAACTATGGTGGCACGCACCGTTTGGATATCGATCATTCCATCCTTAAAGATAAACGTATCCACCCCATCGGAGACGCTAGCCGGTTTGGATTCGGCAGTCCATTCGAGGAAGAGGATATCCTCGACGTAAGTTGTCTTGACGTCCCACTTTGCTTGAGGGAGAGCTGTTAAAAGATCGGCGAAGAAACCGCGTATGGCGTTCTTGCCGCGCAGAACACCTGACGGGCTGACGAGATAGGAGGTATCAGTAAAGTCCGCCAGGATCCCATCAAGATCTTCAGCCATTAAGGTCTGGGCATGGTGCCCAAAGGTTTCTTCAGGGGTCCGTTTCGATAGATCAGATTGTGTCATCGCTGAATTTCCTTTCGTTTACCTTGTGAAAACTGGAGCAAAGATACGGCGTTCAATCAATGTAGACGACAGTACATGTTCGTATTAAGAAGACGTGATGGATACAAATCGATGCTGTTACTACCAAAGTATAGAATTCAGTTTTTCAAATTTCAAGAGCAAATTCTGTATTCGAAATCTACATTCAAGAGCGGGGAGATCCTTCGCTGCGCTCAGGATGACACAATTTGCCAGGATGAAATTATCCACTGATGACACTATGCGCTATGAGCCAATTTCTTTTTAACTGCTTTCAAGGCGTCGCTTACAGTGCGTGAGGATTGCTGAAATGGAAGTCGTTTGAGCCTGTGAGCAAGGGCCATTGGTGCTATCTTGTAGACGTGTTCGGGAGTGATCTCCTCCAGACCAAGATAAGCTGCATAGGTCTGAGCTGCCCTGCGCATGACGATATCTCCTCGATGTCCGTCTACATCAAGCTCGATGTTGATGAGCGCGATCAGTTCAGCAACATCAAGAGGGACGGTTACTTGTTTTTCCACCTGGGCTGCTCGTGTGATGCGGGAACACAGATCCTGTTCAGCAGTGACGTATTCGGCAAGAAATGCCTGAGGCGCTGCCTCGAAGCGTTCGCGTAGTTCGACGATTTCAACGCGCTGCTGAATGTTGTGAATGGATGTGATATCGACACAGAGACCAAAGCGGTCGGTTAGCTGCGGGCGTAAATCGCCCTCTTCGGGATTCATCGTACCTACCAGCATAAAGCGTGCCGGGTGGCTAAACGAGACACCTTCACGTTCAACGATATTGACTCCCATTGCAGCAGCATCGAGAAGTACATCGACGACATAATCATCGAGCAAATTCACTTCATCGACGTAAAGAATACCCCGATTTGCATCGGCAAGAACGCCCGGTTCGAAGCGCCTCTGTCCCTCTCGCAGCGCGTGTTCAAGGTCGAGGGTCCCGACTACGCGATCTTCCGAGGCGTTAATAGGCAAATCGACAACACGCATACGGCGATGACTTACCGGTAGCGATTCGCCCTGCTCCAGGCGATTCCGGCAGGAGGTGCACATTGCTTCTGGCTGGTTGGGAGGACATGAAAAGGGACAATCGCTAACTACCGCCAATTCTGGCAGCACGGCAGCAAGCGCGCGAACTGCAGTCGATTTTGCTGTGCCTTTCTCTCCACGAATGAGTACACCGCCGATAGCTGGTTGAATGGCATTGAGGATAAGGGCCAGTTTCATTTCTTCCTGGCCTACAATTGCGCTGAATGGGTATATATACATGATAGCCTATCTACAACGCGCCACACCCGCTTATGAAGTTTAACTCATACAACGGGATATCGTGAAGGCTCCTGAGGGCCGATACATCGGCGCCTACGGATATCCTGATTAATTTGTTAAAAGCCATAAGTGAGTGTGACGCGAAAGGTGCAATAGAGTGTCCCGCTACGATTATGCGAATTCGATCACACCACGAATATTCTTGCCTGCCAGCATGTCAGCATAAGCTTCGTTGATCTGATCAAGCGTGTACGTCCGTGTTACTAACTCGTCCAGCTTGACTTTGCCAGCGCCATACATCGCAAGCATATTAGGAATGTCGACACGCGGCTGGGAGTCTCCATAGAGTGTTCCCATCAGTGTCTTCTGGAATAGCACGAGATCAAGCGGAGGTATCGGAATAGATTCGGCGGTTGCAGGTGTCAGGCCGATCACAACCACCGTACCATTCTTACCTGTACAAGCATAGGCTTGCCCGATAGTGGCAGGGGTGGCGATAGCCTCGAAGGCGTAGTCCACGCCAGCGCCCCAGGTCAGGTCCTTGACCATCTGCACAACGTCCTGGGTTTTCGCGTTGATGGTGTGGGTTGCCCCAAACTCTTTGGCCTTCTCCAGCTTGAAGTCGACAACATCGACTGCGATAACCATGCGCGCGCCAGCAATGTGCGCTCCCTGGACAGCATTCATGCCTATACCACCGCAGCCAATAACCATCACAGTGCTTCCTGCTACAACTTTCGCGCGATGAATAACCGCACCAATACCTGTTGGTACACCACAGCCGACGAGTACTGCTTTGTTGAGTGGGTAATAGTCTTCAATTTTGACTACTGACATATCGGGAACAACGCTGCGTTCGCTAAAGGTGGAGATGACGCACATCTGGCCAACATCCTCACCTTTCGAATTGTGCATACGGAAGGATCCATCAAGTTGGGGACCCATCAAAATAGCGGCTCCCATGTTACAGAGGTTGGTATGGCCACGTGTGCAGTAATAGCAGGTCCCACATGAAGGGATGAAACTAAGGACAACATG
>WNGM01025397.1_pt1 | contig 12398 bp, 7 predicted proteins | sample 5400571 | NCBI WGS metagenome assembly WNGM01 (sample SAMN13153378, study PRJNA577476) | soil metagenome | isolation source: 100 cm soil or saprolite under Garry oak tree replicate 2 | place: USA:California | collected 2016-06-15
CAGTCTGTCCAACTTGGGGGCTCGCGGGACTGTAAGCGAAGCTTGCTGTCAACGCCGGTGGGGGCGGACTTGTAACGGTGACGGATTGCTGTGAGCTGGCTGTCTGTTGAGGCGACCCACTGTCCTTCACAGTCAGAATAACATTGAACGTTCCTGCCGTTGCGTAACTGTGGGTTGCCGTGGAGCCTGTAGCGCTTGAGCCGTCTCCGAACGTCCAACTGTAAGTGTAGGGCGTTGTTCCGCCGGTTGAAGATGCTGTGAATGTGACTTGCTGCCCGGTCTGCGGCGTGGAAGGTGTAAAGCTGAAGCTAGCGGTCAGTGGAGGAGGAGGACTAGTAACTGTGATCGACTGTTGCGAGCTAGTCGCCTGTTGAGACGCGCTGCTGTCCTTGACCGTCAGCGTCACGGTGAAGGTTCCTGGCGATGAATAAGTGTGGGTTGTGGACTGTCCGGTTCCAGCTGACCCGTCTCCGAAAGCCCAGCTGAAAGTATACGGCGAAATTCCACCGCTGGCCGATCCGGTAAACGTTACCTGCTGGCCCACCTGGGGTGAAGAAGGCGTGTAAGTGAAGCTGGCACCCAGTGCCGCTGCTACCGTGATCGTCTGGCTTGACGCTGCTCTCGCTCCGTTAGCGTCAGTAGCTGTCACAGTTACCTTGAACGAGCCAGAGGTCGAGTAGGCATGGCTCGTCGGGTTAACGGTTGAAGTGCTACCGTCGCCAAAGCTCCAACTATAACTCACGCTACCAACCCCGCCAGAAGTCGTCGCTGTAAAAGTCACAGCCTGGTTCACCGTGGGAGAGGAGGGGTTCGCGGTGAAACTAACACCTAACGCGGCACCGACGATAACAGTTTGGCTCGAGGTACCAGACGCGCCGTTTGCATCGGTCGCAGTGACGGTGACAACAAACGAGCCGGATGATGTGTATGTGTTTGTCGCGGGATTGACCGATGCCGTACCACCATCTCCGAAGCTCCAACTGAAACTATACGGAGATGTTCCACCGCTCGCCGACGCGGTAAATGTCACCGGTTGACCAGCCTCAGGCGAGGATGGGTTGAAGGCGAAATTGACAGCTAGGGATGGAGGCGGACTTGTTACGGTAATAGAGTTTTGAGAGCTTGATGTCTGTTGAGGCGACCCACTATCGCTCACCGCCAAGATGACATTGAAGGTCCCTGCGGACGAGTAGGTGTGGGTTGTAGTTGCGCCTGTCCCAGCAGATGTCCCGTCGCCAAAGTTCCAACTGAAAGTGTAAGGTGATGTTCCACCACTGGCTGAGCCGCTAAACGTGACCTGTTGGCCGACTTGTGGTGACGTTGGACTGTAGCTGAAGCTAGTCGTTAGAGGGGGAGGCGGTGGGCTCGTAACAGTGACGGATTTTTGCGAATTCGCCGTCTGCTGGGGCGAACCACCATCGCTGACTACCAATATCACATTGAATGTTCCAGCAGATGAGTAGACATGAGTGACAGTTGAGCCGCTGTCGATCGAACCATCGCCGAAACTCCAACTAAACGAATAGGGAGCTGTTCCCCCGCTCGCCGAGGCTGTGAACGTTACTAATTGTCCTACCGAGGGCGAGGCAGGTGTGTAACTGAAACTTGCAGTCAAAGTTGGGGGTGGCGGGTTGGAGACGGTGACCGTCTGAGTCGATTTTGCAGTCTGGCCGCCCGCGTCGATAACCGTGAGGACAACATTGTAGCTACCAGCCGCCTGGTACGAGTGGGTGACAGAGCTTCCCGAACCGATCCCACCATCGCCAAACGTCCACGAGTACGCGTAGGGCTGTGTTCCACCGGACGCGGACGCTGTGAAGGAGACCGCTTGTCCGACCTGCGGGTTCGCAGGGCTAAACGTGAAACTAGCTGTCAGAGCCGGCGGAGGCGGGCTGGTGACAGTGACCGATTGGTGAGAAGTGGCCGTCTGTTGTGGCGACCCGCTGTCTTTCACAGTAAGAGTTACCGTGAAGGTTCCCGCTGTCGCATAAGTGTGACTTGCAGAAGATCCTGTGCCTGTGGACCCGTCTCCGAAATTCCAGCTGAACGTGTACGGTGTCGTACCGCCGCTGGCCGATGCGGTAAACGTGACCTGCTGGCCGGTCTGGGGCGAAGAGGGACTGAAAGTGAAACCAGCGCTCAAAGGCGGAGGCGGTGGGCTCGTTACCGTTACGGTCTGTTGAGATGCCGCCGTCTGCTGGGGCGAGCTACTGTCCTTGACCGTAAGAGCAACGTTGTAGGAGCCTGCGTTTGTGTAGGCGTGCGTTACCGTTGAGCCAGTTCCAGTTGAGCCATCTCCAAAGCTCCAGCTGAAACTGTACGGCTGTGTTCCACCAGAGGCGGTGGCGGTGAAGGAGATCTGAGTTCCCGTGGAAGGCGATGTTGGAGAATAGGTAAAGCTGGCTGTTACACCGCTCGATAATCTCCATGCTGTGAGAGCGTGAAGTTCCCAGCCTGAATAGCTATGCCACTGGTCAGCAAAATGGTCGTTGCTGTTCGGGTCCCAATAGACGAAGCCCTGAATGTCAAACAGTTGAGTAGTTGAAGGCGGGTTCTGCGGAGCAATACCAGCCGACTTCCACGCCTGATCGATCTCTACATGTATCCTGCAAAGATAGACATCTGAGCTGGCGCAGTTCGGGTCCACCAGAACGTTGGCCGTGCTATCGCAGAAAGTTCCATTCGGGTACGCAACACAGTCCTCGCTAGTGTAAGACGGCAATTCGATTCCATGGATTTCGACGAACGTCGCGTTTCCATTAACCGTACATGGAGGCGAAGTTGACCTCTTGTCAGGAATACCCGGTAGAAATCCTCCTCCCGCATACGTTGCCCCGCCATTTGAGTTCGCCTGGCTACCGATAACTCCCTCTATCGTCGTCAGTAATGCTCTGCATGAGACCGCAGGGTTCCAGGATGGCAGCGACCCTGGCGAGATAGTGCCCCGGACGAAGGAGGGAAAGGCCGCGAGGAGAGCGGTAGAGACTATTAGCGCACACAGCAGTATAGCGAACGTGAAGGGTTTCATCCGTCCCGAACGTGCCAGGGGCGCACGAGGCACTACTCGCACTTTCATTTCCAAAGGGTTACACGTGGAGGCGAGTATTTGTTCAGTCCGTCTACAATAGACTAGAAGATAACACACGCACAAGCAAGAGTATACAATGCGACTGGGTGATGCCCGAGCGCCTCATCTCCCCTGGCCTTCCGTGCTAAACATCGGAATTAGCGGGCACCTCGACAATCGTTCTGTATCGCTCTATGCATAAGAATGTAGAATTATCGAGAAAGGAGCACAATATTCTAAAGAGGGTCATGCGTCTGGGCCGAGTGTTACACGGTCGCGAGAATTGGCCCAGCACTTACGAACGAATCCTAAGGAAAACACTGGTGGGTCTACCTCTGCGAGCCAACCATGTTCACTGTGCAATATTTCGCAGGAGGAGGTTCTCGCGGAATTCCAGCGGTGGAAACTGGTCCGGACCAAGACGATGAAGGGTCATAGGGAACGTTTGATGCTTTTCCATCGAGACCACGTTCGGACTCTTGATGAGGGATCTATCGGGGAGGCATACTTGCTGTTGATGAAGGCGGGTTCAAATTTCTTCTCATACGCCAACGAGTGGGCCATATTCGAGCCCGTGTATGCGACGGTCCCAGATCACTGGCACCGCGTCGCCTCCGATTTGGACGAGAAAGCTCAGGATTACGGCCAGATTCTCAAGACCCCTAGAATTATCATAGACAACACTGATGGCACTATTTCCAGAGTGTATCCGGACAACAAGACGCTTGGGCCTTCCAACAAAGCCTCTTGAAAAGAGAGGAGGGGATGCTCGCGCTTTTGACATTTGATTGTACGGGAGCGGCTCCGAGGCATCACTCGCCAGTTACCACGCGCATGACTACCCTACTCACAGCGAATTGTATCTATGGTTCTTTCCGAAATTCTTCTCGTCGGAACTACCCTGATAGAAGAGAAAGCAACCTTCCCCATTTCTAGATCCTTCTCGGCCCAGCGGAACACGTTGTCCTCTGTCAGCGCTCGCTGTCAGACGGTCCCCTCTAACCGACAGTATTGGGAGAGCGAACGAAGCCGCACTTGACCCTTGAAAAATTAACGGAACGCCGCGTCTTCGGCTATATTAGCCCAGCAACAGTTACAGTGACGGTCACGGTCGTCGTGTGAGATACTCCACCACTGGATCCGGTGACCGTGACCGTGTAAGTTCCAGGCGTAGTGAGCAACGAGGCGGAGACTGTCAGGACGGCCGAACCACTACCTCCAGAGGCGAGAGATACGACGGAGGGGCTGAGAGTCGTGGTAGGCTCTGAAAGGGAAATGCTTGCAGGGCTCACCTGAGATGTCAGACTCACGTCACCTGTAAAACCGTTGATGCTAGCAAGCATTATTGTGGACTGGCTTGACGAACCGATTGGTACACTCAGCGAACGCGGATTGGCTTGGATGCTGAAATCGACCACGTAGACTGTAACGCTGACGTTGCGGGTCATGTTTCCATTCGCGCCTGTCACTGTGACGGTATAGTTCCCGGCATCAGACGAGGCTGTCGTAACAGTCAGAGTAGTGCTGCCTACCCCGCTAGTCTGGAGGCTGGGCCCCGAGGACACTGTTGCTGTGAACGATACGCTGCCTGAGAACTGGCTGGAGGCGCTGACGCTAATCGTCGATGTGCTCGATTGCCCAGGCATCACGGGTAGAGGGTTCGGGTTCGCCGAGACGTAGAAGCTCGAAGTCCTCCATGCAGTGAGAGGATGCAACTCCCATCCAGAAAAGCCGTGCGCATTATCATCGAGGTCATTCGGATTCCAGAAGACAAATCCTTGCACATCAATCAACGTCATGTAAGGCACGGTCTCCGCCAACAATGTACTATTGTCACAGAAAGTGGAGGGCCCACAGTAGCCCGCACCCTTCCAATCGCGGTCTATTTGCACATGGATCATGTGCATGCAATTTGTAGTGTTGGTCGAGGTGCAAAGACTATAGCCGGGCGTGAGGACATTGAAGGCGGTGTCTGACTGCAGACCGTTGGTATAGTTAGCCCCACCATTTATCGGCACGAATGCTTGATTCCAATTGAAATCACCAGGATAGGACCGCTCGACACCGTTAATCTGGACGAAGGCAGACACCACTTGACCTTGCGCGTTAGTTATGGTACAGGGTGGTCCCGGCGGCACCCAACCGGGCGGAGTCGTTGATGATGGCGTGAGCCATCGTTTAGTGTTATCAGGACCATATGATGACGTTATTCCCGGGTTGAAAATACTGCCGTTCTCTGTGGCACCACCGAGTGAGTTGGTTTGACTTCCCAAGATCTGCTCGACCGTCACAACAATCGGAGCACAGTTGACTTTCGGATTCCAAGACGATAGACCGCCTGCCAAGGGAGCGCTAGCCATCGCGCTAGGGAGAATGACAGCTGGATGACTGGACAAGAATGAAGCCAGCACAAGAAGAAATGAGAAAGCTACCAGAAGGAGGCTTCGTTTTCTGTGGCTGAGCCTAGACCGGTTCCGCGGACACATAGCCGATATGATGGAACTCAATACGACTATTTAGCCGGCATGTCCACAGTGTGTTGGAAGCGCACACGATTAATGGCAATAGTGTACGTGTACGCGTCCCGATCGGCCAGAATCAGCCCTGATCCCGAATCTGAAGATTGCCAGAACGAGTGTTCTAGAAATAAGGGAGTCTGAGCGACTCATCTTGGGCGCAAAAGAGAAGATTCCGCAAGAAATCTAGATCCCTGACTCTAGAATGTCTATACTCCGGGGTTTCGGTGTTCCCGTAACAGTTGAACGTCAACACTTCATACTCGCGGGCTCTGGACAACCAGTCGTCACCCACGTCCCGTTTGCCCCGGATCGAGCTAAACTTATCGCCCCTTACTCCCGGAGTCGCAGAGGTCCAAAGCGGAGCCCTATTTGGGGAAGAAGCGAATAGAGGCGACGAATACATTGTGGTTGGTTGTGTTCCTTCTTAGACATGCTGGTTATATTGAAAGATCGAGACGTAGCTATCAGAAATCATGGAGCCCCTGCAGATCTCAGTAGTCGGCGCAGGCTACTGGGGAAAGAAGGTCATCCGGGAAATCTTGAACCTAGCCAAGACCACTGGTAAGGTAAGCCTCTGCTCCGTGGTGGACAATTCACCAAGCACCCTTGAACAGTGCGCGAAAGAATTCGGGCCCCTAACCTACCATCTGAACTATCGAGACCTCCTATCCGACCCGTATGTCTCGGCAGTTCATATCTGCTCACCGAACGCCAGCCACTTCGAAGTAGCCTCCGAATTCCTAAGGGCCAAGAAGGACGTCCTCGTCGAAAAGCCACTCGCGCTTAGAACAAGGGAAGCGCACGAGCTTGTGAGGCTTGCAGAAACGACCGGCAGAGTTCTATCAACAGGACACCTTCATAGATTCAACAACGGAATCAAGGAGCTCAAACGCGTAGTTGACAGTGGAGTGTTAGGCGATATCTACTACCTTAGGTTGCAGTGGACTGGCCTCCTTCCACCCCAGAAAGAAAGGGATGTGATAACCGATCTCGGCCCACATCCATTTGACATCTGCAACGATGTTCTGGGTTTGTGGCCGACAAAGATCTCCTGCAGAGGCAGAGGATATCGAATCCGAGCAAGCGACGAGGTAGCCTTCATCACCGCTGAATACCTGAATGGTATCGTAGCAAACATAGAGCTAAGCTGGCTCGATTATGAGAAACGCAGAGACGTAACTGTCGTAGGCAGCGACGGAGTCGCCAAGCTAGATTGTCTCGATCAGAAACTGGTCCTCCAGAGACCTGACAAGACCGAACCGGTATCGGTTATTCCAAGCAATACGTTGGGCGCAGAGATCCTTCACTTTGCTGACTGCGTCGAACAGAATAGAAGATCAGTGACTTACACCAACCTCGCAAACGGGGCGATTGGAGCGGGCGTTGTTCGGCTCCTGGAAGCATCAAAGAAATCGCTGTACGAAGAACGGAACGTCCAGGTTCAACGTCCAGAGTCAATCGAGATGACCGCTGACCCACCGGCACACAAAGGATTCTGGAAACTAGCGAACTAGCGCAGGCCGCTCCGCCGAGGTCAGAATGTCGGAGACGATTCCTGGTGGAGTCTAGACAAGGCGTCGGGAAGTGCTAGCGAAAGAAACAATCACCCCTCAGAATGATAAGCATACTCATAGCCTCGTTCGAGTAAACCTTCAGACATGCAGCGAGTGCGGACGCTTCCTGGTCACAACCTACACACGATCCGAGAATGGAGACTTGGTTCTGAAAGAACTGGAGTTGGAAATGAAAGTCAAGTCGTCACGAATTAGACCATACCAGCCCGAGGGAGAGGACCTTGGGGCAAGAGTACAAGAGTCAGCAGGTCAAAGCGAGATTCGAGAAGACACCTGCTGGTGAAGCACATCGGATCGGGGTCCCTCGAGAAAGCGAAGGACCTCTGGACTCTACAACCAGTTCTCACTCGATCTGAGATAGCTTCGGCAACAGGTAGATTGGCTTCTATCGATGTCACGGGATTGCGTTTTGCAGATTCAGATTTCCGCGGATAGCCCGATAGAGTTCTAAGTGTGTTATCTTCTAGTCTATTGTAGACGGACTGAACAAATACCCCGCTCCCAACATTCCTCATGGAAAACAGAGGTGGTAACAAAAGTGCAAGGCGCAACTCGGACCACTCCAAAACGAAACAGTGCAGTTAAGGCCGCGCTACTGCTAACAGCACTGATGATCTCTACGTCTCTACTACTCGCATACCCTGTCTCGGTCCAAGGAAAGACCGTCGCCCCCGGCACGCTCCCATCGTGGAACCCTGCGGTCTCATGCACGGCACGACTCACAACCATAGAAGGCGTGATTGGTAACCAGGTGAACGCGAACGGTGGTTCAACATACGCTGGAGGCGGCTTCCAACCTGGTAATCCGAACAAGCGATCTACTTCTCCTCCGTGCTCAGTGAACGGAAACGCGACATTCGTAGAGATCCACGGAGTCGTGTATCCGGGCTATACGATCGAGGACTGTGCTCAGTACCCTAACGGGAGCTTCTGTGATACTACAGCCAACGTTCTGGACCCGAACTGCGCCAGCTCAGATGTCTATCTTTGCAGGATACATGTAGAGATCGATCAGGCGTGGAAGTCGGCTGGTATTGCTCCGCAGAACCCGCCTTCAACTACTCAACTGTTTGACATTCAGGGCCACGACAATGACCAGTGGCATAGCTATTCAGGCTGGGAACTTCACGCTCTCACAGCATGGAGACTCTCCAGCAGCGCAACGCCTGACTTCAGCCTGGCTAACAGTCCGCAGCCTCTGAGCGTCACGCAAGGTTTGTCGTCAACAGACACAATCACCGTCACTAGTCTCGACAACTTCGCAGGCACAGTTTCGCTCACAACGACTATAGATCCGGCGATAGCGAATACAACCCAAGTCACAGTCAACCCCGCCAACGTTTCAATTGCCGCGGGAGGTTCAGGGACATCACTGATGACAGTTCAAACATCTCAGTCGACCCCGACAGGCAGCTACTCGATCACGGTAAAGGGTACGAGTGGATACGTATGGCACCCTCTGACGGTAACGGTTGTCATCAGTGCACCACCGCCTGACTTCAGCATCTCCGCTGGCCCAGCCAGCATGTCCCTAGGACTTGGGTCATCCGGAACGGCCACGATAACTCTTCAAAGCCTCTACAACTTCAACTCAACAGTCAACCTAACGACTTCAGTAGCCCCGGTCGACACGACAGCTTCGTTATCTCTTAGTGATCCAACAACGTCTCTCAACCCGAGCAGCATAACACTCACCCCGAACGGGACAGGCGCATCAACACTAACAGTGTCCACATCCCTCGTGACGACACCTGGGACATACACGGTCACAATTACAGCCAACAGCGGAACAATAACTCACTCAACCACAGTGACCGTCACAGTCACATTGGTGTGAGTTGAACACTCGACTCAAACATCCCCCTCTTTTTTCCAAGTCATCGCTCATGTTCGGCATTTACGCGTGCTCATCACGATCCGGAGAAGCGTTCCCGCCCCTTAGGCAACCTAGTTCTTATAGCCGAAAGATGAGGGTGCAGATGGAAAGCGAAAGCCCAATTAGGTGAACTAGACTTGAAAGGAACGTCTAGACCAAAGTCAAAAGTCGAGTCAACGGTCAGATTCTATGATCTATTGAGCGTTGTATTCTTCGTTCTCGCCGTACTCTCTCTCAGCATGCTGACGCTCTATCTGATAACCGACTTCATTGTGCTCGCCCTTGGAGCTATGGACATTGGAACTGTTCTTAACGCGGTAAGTCGAATGATCTCGCTACGTAACATCTCGGATGCAAATGAACGTCAAAGGAAGGCAGCAACGACTGTAAAGTTCTTCCACATCGTAAGCTACGCATGCTTCGGAATTGCCGCGATCGTTTTTGGCATCGCGCTAAATGACCTGGCAACGGACTTTGCCGTCATGGGGCTGGAGCTTACAGGTTGCGGGACAATTCTACGTGCCGTGTCTCGTGACATACAATTAGAGGGCGTGGGCGTCTAGTTGGTTTGGCGGAGCTATGGAAACTAAACAATCTATTCAAGCTGTTTCTCTTATCCTTCATCGCAGTCTTCCTGTTCCTGATATTCGTTCTGGATAATATCCCGGCTTCCCGTTACATGCTCATCGTTCTTGCGGCCGGAACAATCACCTATCTCATCTTTAGTTTCCGCGCTAGCCCAACCGCCAGTGGTCCTCCCATCACCCCGGAAGGTCGACTCCACCTAACTCGTACTCATCTTCTCGCGATCGTACTGATCTTCTCGCTCTTTGTCTCTTCGTACATCATCGTTCGCACGGTCACAGCCCCCTCAGCTTTCCAGCTGGTGAAATTCCAATACTTGGTCCTTCCAAACGGAACAGTTCTCTCGATGAGCCCACTCCAGCCGAGTAATGAGTGCGCGTGGCTAGAAAGCATGAACATCACAACACAGGAAAGGGCAAAGCAACAGGGACTGCCTGACTGTGATTTCGTCTCGTGGTATCATCGGACGAGTCCTCCTACATTGTTCCTTGAGTTTCAGAATTTCACGGAATTTGCCTACAATCTGAACGGGACGGCTGTTAGAACGACTGGATCAGAGCTCCTCTGCTTCTTTCTGTCCTCTGAAAGTTTTCAGTGTTGGGTGCCGCCAGCGACGGTGTCTCACCTAAAATGAGACACCTAATCGGGCCTAGCCTGGCATCCGAGACCTGTGACGCTATACCGGAGGATGATGTGACTAGGCGTTGAGGAAAAGATACAAGATCCTAACACTCGCGATTCTCTTGACTGTTATTATTGTCGCAGGGGCTTCCGCGTATGTTTCTTCACAGTACGTTCCCCGAGTCTTAGTAGACGACACCCTTCCTCTGAAGGAGAATCATCAGTGGCAGTTCGACCTTTTTGTTCTCGGGAGTAGAAACGTGAACATCACGGTCAGCACCCGGCAATATCCTGTTTTCGTGACATTCTGGTTGCAGCAAGGATCGTCGGCAACCACTTACCTCTTTGACAAGCAGGTTACGAACACAACCCAATCCGGCTTCAACGTCAGCGTTCAACAAGGCGGAACCTACTATCTTAGCGTTCAGAAGACAGAACAATACGGGGAAAATGTAACCACCGTGGTTCATGTTGAAGTCAGATCATGAACCATGACTTCGGCCCAAGAATCTAACAGAGGAAGAGTGCAGAACTTGAAGCCCTGCCCAATGGGCTTCCGAGGCACAACTGTCCGTTTTCGAAAATAGGCATGCTTTTCTGGGAGGATCAATCCTACAGATAGGATTCCGCAAACTATTTTTTTCTCATGATTTCTTTTCGATAGCTACTCTTTTCTGCTAACTAATCTATGACCCCCCCGAGGTGGTCGATTTTCCCGGCCCGTGCCCTTCACGAAACTGCTGGTAGTTCGGTGGGCGGATTCGCGCTAAAGGTCTAGCCTTGGCGGAGGTCGGATCTCGGTTGATCATCCATCGCGGGTATCGGACTCTGTCCGTTGTCCCTTGCGAAGCTTCGGAATTGGCCGGCTCGTTGCACTCGTCGGATACTTCAAGTCCGCTGCTCCTTCGTAGGACCTGTTCAGTGGATGGGACGGGTCCGGGGGACTTATTGCTATTACCTGATCGTCAGTGACGAATATGTCGGTCCCGAGGCCTAGGTGGGAGAATGCGGCTTTTACGGCTTCAGCGTAGAATACGCTGGCCTTTAGTCCCATGTCGTGTTTGACGATGAGGGTGTGGCTTCTGCCGTCGAATGCGTAGTCAGAGGTGAAGGCTCGCCCGTACTGTGCCCCTAGGAACTCTAGGGCTTTCAGGACACTGTCGAAGTCGAATTTCTTGAACCAGAACGTTATGATTCCTGGAGCCTGGTTCTCACCCCACCAGCTTCCCATCTCCTTTGCCTGCTCTATGGTAAGATAATCGAAGAATTTTTTGATGGTACTGATTGAGGTTGTGACTGTTCCGAACTTTTCGGCATTGACTTCCCACTCGACATACCTTCTAAGAGCCTTGTTAGCCATCTGGTTCATGCTGACTCTACCCTCTGAAGAGAGTCCTTCCATCTTCTTGTCAACGTCCCGGTCTATTCGGAATGTTCTGGTAACTGTGTCGGGAGAACGACGGCCTTCAGTTTTTGAAGCGGTTTCAAGCTGTGTCACTACAGATTGTCACATCCTATGGCATCTGCAATCTAGTACGTACATTAAGATAAACTTGGCGTTCTTGTCTTACACAATGCTTCTCCCTAGTCAAGGTGGGGAAGATACGAGTCACTGCCCGCAAACGATTGCAAATGGTCAGTTTGCATACTCGACGCAAAGCCATGCCGTGCATACAGGCAATATGCTTGCCGATTGCAAGCGGAGAGAGACGTACCACTTAAGTGCTTGCAACGACGTAATGGGCTCTTGAAGAGCAAAATGACCTTAGCACCTACACGAACCATGCTTGAACTCAAACCAACACCGGTTTCGAGCTCGAGAAGCGTGACCAGGACCCTTAGGCTAGACGAGGATGTCGAAGCGGGCATTGTCGAGATGGCTGAGAGAGAACAGTTCTCATTCAACCTTCTAGCCAACAGAGCGCTCAGGAAACTTGTAGAGTGGGAGGACAAAGCTGGTAAATTTGGCTTCATACAGGTTCCCACATCCCTAGTTGAGAAAGTCTTCAACATCCTCACCGATGAGGAAGCCCGGGAACTAGGCAGAGAGGCAGGCGCCAACACTATTCCCGAGATGGTCCTATTCTGGTTCAAGAAATTCAACCCCGAGACCGCCCTGAAGGCTCTGGAGATGGTCGGCAGCTACGGAAACGCGT
>WNGM01006877.1_pt1 | contig 12397 bp, 9 predicted proteins | sample 5400571 | NCBI WGS metagenome assembly WNGM01 (sample SAMN13153378, study PRJNA577476) | soil metagenome | isolation source: 100 cm soil or saprolite under Garry oak tree replicate 2 | place: USA:California | collected 2016-06-15
CCGGCCCGCAATACGTCATGCCGCCCGTACTCGCCTGGATGCTGCAGCCCCTGGTCGGTGTGAGCGGCGGCGTTATCACTGTCGGTGCGGTGCTGGTGCTCAACGCGTCGCTGGCCGTCTTCATCTGGCTGGCGCTGAAGGCCCTGCGTGTGGACGACTGGCAGCTCGCCGCGCTCCTGGTCTTGCTCTCGCTAGCGTTCGAGCCCGTGATCGGCAACATCTCGGAAGGCCAGATCAACCTTGTTCTCCTCGGCCTGTCGGGGTTGTGGTTCTGGGCCTGGGTCCAGGAGAACGATTCGAGGGTGCAGTGGTGGGGCGGCGCGGCGCTTGGCGTAGCCGCGGCATTGAAGCTGATCCAGGGACCTGTGGTCCTGCTCGTGCCCTGGGCGCGGCGTTGGTCGATGCTGGTCGCTGCCGCCGCAGCCGGCCTGGTCCTGTGGATCATGGGCGCGCCGCAATACCTGTTCGAGTACCTCTTCAAGGTGCTGCCGGCGGTGAGTGCGGGCACGGGTTTCTTCGAGAATCATTCGCCGGGCGGCACGCTCGCCCGACTGTTCGACCCGGACACGTTCCTCACGGTTCGCGGAAGTCCCGCGGGGGCCCGCGTCTTGACCGTGTTGATCGCGGTCGTCGTCCTGCTGCTGACGCTCGCCGTGTTGCGACCCCGCGCCACGTCGGCGATGGGACGCGCGCTGGAGGCGGCCGCGGTGGTGGCCGCGACGCCGCTCATCGCGTCGTACTCGTGGGGAACGCACCTTGTTCTGCTGCTGCTGCCGATGTTTGTCCTGATCATGTGGGCTGTACGTCGCCGCGATTGGACCGTCATCGGGCTGGTCGGCGTCTCCTGGTTTTTGATCGGTCCAGCTCACAAGCTGATGCAGGCTCTGCTCGTCACCGGGTACTCGAATTTGATCGTCTTGCGCCTCATGGCGGAGTTCGGAGTGGTCGGGATTCTTGCTTTGTGGCTCGCATGTCTGATCGCCGTCAGGCGGAGCAGGGCGGCTACTGTTAATGGGGTTTCTGACCATCCATAACTGCTGTTAGGCTTTGCCGGCCCCCTATGCCATCTATCCTTTCGCGGGCAAAATCCGTCCTGGTCGATGTGCCGAGACACGGCAAGCTGGCCTACTGCCTGCTGCGGGACGACCGTGTGCCCGCGGCGCCGAAAGCAGTACTACTGGGCGCGCTTTGCATCATCGTCAGCCCGCTCGACTTCCCGGCGTGGATCCCGGTGTTGGGCGAGCTGGACATGCTGGCGCTGGGCATCCTGGCGATCGAGACGTTCGTCGCCGCGTGCCCTGAAGACATAAGGCGCGAGCACGAGGCCGCGCTGAAAGCGAAGCAGAGCGTGTGGGATCGCGATGTCCAGGACACCGTGGCCGCCACGCGCCATGGGGTGGGGCGTTTTGTCGATCGAATCCGTTCGCGAGTCCGCCACCGCGACGAATATGAATCCATATCGGAGGTCGGGTGAATTGCGGGTCTTGCTGACGAAGGATGTCGAGAATGTCGGCCGAGCCGGCGACGTCAGGGAGGTCGCCGACGGATACGGGCGCAACTTCCTGCTTCGTCGCAAGCTGGCCGTCGCGGCGGGTAAGGGGGCGGAGGCCGAAGCGAAGCGCCTGCGGGACGCAGCCTCCAAGAAGGAGACGAAGGAGCGCACCGAGGCGCAGACCGTGGCTGACGAGATCGACAACAAGACCGTGGTCGTGCGGTTGAAGGTCGGGGCCGAGGACAAGGCGTTCGGCTCGATCACCAACCAGGACATCGCGGCCGCGCTGAAAGCGCAGCACCGCGTCGAGATCGACCGGCACAAGATCGACATGAAGGAGCCGATCAGGACGCTGGGCGAGCACCAGGTCTCGCTCAAGCTGCACCGTGACGTGAGCGCTCACGTCAACGTGATCGTCACGCAGGACCGCTAGGAACCCGGCATGGCGACCACGCTAACCCTCGCCGCGGGGCGAGTACCACCGCACGACCTCGACGCGGAGATGTCGATCCTCGGATCGATCCTCCTCGACCCGCTTTCGATCGCCAAGGTCCTTCAATTCCTGCATCCCGAGGACTTCTATCGGGAGAACAACGGTCAGATCTTCCGGGCGGCGCTGGATCTCTTCGCGGCCGGAGAGCCGATCGACAACGTCACGCTGGCGTCTCAGCTGCAGACGATGGGGCTGCTCGACCGTGTCGGCGGGCGGGCTCAGCTGGCATCGATGCAGAGCGCGGTGCCGACCGCGGCGAACATCGAGTACTACGGCCGGATCGTCAAGGAGAAGGCGTACAAGCGGCGGCTGATATCGGCGGGCGGAAACATCGCGGGTTACGGGTACGACGACTCGATTGAGGCCGAGGACGCGATCAACCAGGCGCAGTCATTGGTGTTCGGTGTCGCGGACGACCGGGACCAGCGCGAGCTGGCGCGCCTGTACGACCTGCTGGGTCCGGCGATGGAGCGGATCTCCTTGCAGATGGAGACCGGGCAGGGAGTGGTTGGGATCCCGACGGGTTTCCACGACCTGGATCGCATGACCGGGGGGTTCAAGGACAGCGACCTCATCATCGTCGCGGGTCGCCCGTCGATGGGCAAAACCGCGTTGGCACTAAACGTTGCGCTCCACAGTGCCCTGGAAGCAAAGAAATCGATTGCCATCTTCAGTCTTGAGATGTCCAAAGAGCAGCTCACGGAGCGCCTCCTTACGGAACAAGCGCAGATCGATGCCCAGCGTATGCACAGAGGCCTACTGACAGAGGCTGAATTCGACCGAGTCTCAAACGCACTAGGGCCTCTTGGCGAGGCTGCGATCTTCATAGACGACACGCCGGTGATGGATGAGCTCACGTTGATGCTCAAGGCTCGCCAGGCGAAGATGCGGCACAACATCGACATGATCGTCATCGACTATCTGCAATTGATGCATGGACGGACACGCGGCGATGACAACCGTGTGCAGGAGGTCTCGTCGATTTCCCGGGCAATGAAGGGTCTTGCCCGAGAATTGCGCGTACCTGTTTTAGCGATTTCGCAGCTCAGCCGCGCGCCCGAGCAGCGTCCTGACAAGCGGCCGATCTTGAGCGACCTTCGCGAGTCAGGATGTCTCGCAGGGGATACGCCGGTCTACCTGCCAGACACAGGTGCACACGTACCGATCAAAGATCTGGTCGGCAAGAGTGGCTTTCGTGTCCTAGCCCTCGACAAGGGCTGGTGGCGAATGGATTGTAAACGCGTCACGAGCGTATTCGCGACCGGGATTAAGCCTGTCTTCAAGCTGACGACACAGCTGGGGCGCTCAGTTCGCGCCACTGCCAATCACAAGTTCCTGACCATGGAGGGGTGGCGCCGGCTCGACGAGTTGAAGGTCGGCCACCATATTGCGACACCACGAATCATTCAAGGCCCGGACCAGGACACGATGAGCCGCGCCGAGCTTGGATTGCTTGGGCACCTGATCGGCGATGGCTGCACTCTGCCAACACACGCGATTCAGTACACGACCAAAGACCCGACCCTCGCCGAAGAGGTTGTAGGCCTCGCGACGGAAGTTTTCGGCGAAACGGTTCGACCCAGGATTCATCAGGAGCGGACCTGGATCCAGGTTTATCTGCCGCCGACACGGCACCTCACTCACGGCGTGCGCAGCCCGGTTCGCGTCTGGCTCGAAAGTCTCGGTGCCTTCGGGCTCCGTTCGTACGAAAAGCGCGTCCCGAAAGAAGTCTCGGCGATCTACTACGCATCAAGCAGCGAGCGACTGGCGCGTGACGTTCTATCGTTGCTTTTGCGCCTTGGGATAAACGCTCGGATCTCGCGGCACAGTCAGGGCGTCAAGGGTCGCGATCAATTCCATGTGACTCTTTCAGGTCAGACCGAAATGCTCGCGTTTCTGACGATCATCGACGTCGTGGGCCAGGAGAAGGTCGCACACAAGGCCTTGATTCTCGAGTATCTGAAAACGCGGGAAGGTAAGACCAATCGCTACATCATCCCTTCTGCTGTGTGGCAATTATTCGCTCGGCCGGCCGTGGCTGCCGGAGGAATGACACAACGGAACATGCAGGCGCGTCTTGGGATGTCATACATGGGCCACTCGATCTTCGGCCAGAATTTGAGTCGCTCCCGTGCACGTCGACTCTCTGAGGCTGTTGAATCTCGGGAAATCGGATTGCTCGGGTCCAGTGACGTCTACTGGGATCGAATCGCGTCAATCAGCCCGGACGGTGTCGACGAGGTGTACGACTTAACGGTTGGATCTCTTCATAATTTTGTCGCCAATAACATAATTGTTCACAACAGCATAGAGCAGGACGCCGACCTCGTGATGTTCCTGTTTCGCCCCGAGTACTACAAATCCGACGAAAAGCCCGGTGTCGCTGAAGTCCACGTGGCAAAGCACCGAAATGGTCCGACGGGCACCATTGAGCTGAAATTCCGCCGCGACCACACCCGCTTCTACAACCTGGAGACGAGGCGCCCCGAACCGGGCACCGAGTAAACACCTTGGTCATCATCCTGGTCGGCGGCCAGTGGGGAGACGAAGGCAAGGGCAAGGTCATCGACTACCTCGCGGCAAAGGCCGATATGGTCATCCGCTCCCAGGGCGGCAACAACGCCGGCCACACCGTCATCACCGAGCACGGCGAGTTCAAGTTCCAGCTCATTCCGAGCGGGATCCTCTACCCCCACTGCACCTGCATCATCGGGAACGGTGTCGTCGTCGACCCCATCGTCCTTCTCAAAGAGATCTCTCAGTTACGTGAGCGGGGCATCGAGCCCCAAAACCTCATCGTCAGCGAGCGCGCCCACATGGTCATGCGCTACCACCCTCTGTTCGACCAGCTCGAGGAAGAAGTAAGAGGGGACGATCGCCTCGGCACCACCTGGCGCGGCATCGGCCCCGCCTACGCCGACAAGATCCGCCGCATCGGCTTCCGGATCGGCGACCTGCAAAAGGAAGGCTTCATGCGCAAGAAGCTCGCCTTCGTCGTCGACCAGGTCAAGAACCCGATCCTCGAAAAGCTCTACGGCAAAGACGCCTACGACTGGTCGAGCATGCTGGACGAATACCTCGGCTACGCCAAACAGCTAGACCCGTACATCAAGGACACCTTTCCGATCATCCAGGATGCCCTGGACCGCAACGCCAAGATCCTGCTCGAGGGCGCGCAGGCGACCATGCTCGACCTCGACTTCGGCACCTACCCCTACGTCACGAGCTCGAACCCCACCGCCGGCGGCGCGCTCACCGGCAGCGGCATCGCGCCGACCAAAGTCGACCTGACGATCGGCGTCTTCAAGGCCTACACCTCACGAGTCGGCTATGGACCGTTTCCCTCCGAGCTTCTCGACGAGGTGGGGGACCAGATCCGTGAGCGCGGCCACGAGTTCGGCACGGTGACCGGCCGGGCCCGGCGCATCGGCTGGTTCGACGCCGCCGTGGCCCGCTACGCTGTCCGCCTCAACGGCGTCACCGTCGCCGCCCTGATGCGCCTCGACATCCTCGACGACCAACCCAAGCTCAAGATCTGCACCGGCTACGAGTTTCGCGGCGCGAGGTACGACCACCCGATGGCCAACATCTCCCACTACAAACACTCCACGCCGCTCTACGAGGAATTTCCAGGCTGGGAGCAGGGGATCGGCGCGGCGAGATGCTGGGACGATCTACCCACGAACTGCCGCGACTACGTCGAGCGGGTCGGTGAGCTCATCGGCGCGCCCATCCACCTCATCGGCACCGGCCCGCGCCGCGACCAGTTCGTGACCCGGGGCCCCGCGCTCTTCGACTGACGCGCGTTGAAGTCCCTGGCGAAGCCGGAAGCCGAGCTGACCTGGCCCCAGGTCCACGCGTTCCGCCTGCAGCGCCACCACCTGACTGGCAGGGCATCGAAGAAAGATCTGGCGCGGATCGTGGGCGAGATCGGTGGCGCCCAGGCGCAGCTCATGTCCGCCGCGGAGCTCCAGATCGCCGTCCGCGTCGATTGCGCCGTCGACGATGTCCGCAAGGCGCTCTGGACCGACCGCACCCTCGTGAAGACGTGGCTGATGCGTGGCACGCTGCACCTCACGCGGGCCGATGATCTGCCGCTCTACACGGCCGCGATGAGCCGGCGCTGGATCAAGGCGAGCAACGCCTGGCTGAAGTTCGTCCAGGTCAAAGAGCCAGAGCTCTGGCAGCTGGTCGACGACATTGGTGGCGCGCTCGACGGTAAGCCCATGAGTCGCGAAGAGCTGATCGCGGTCGTCGGCAAGGGCAAGCCGGCGCGTATACACGAGGCGCTCAGGTCGGGTTGGGGAGGGATGCTCAAGCCATCGGCCCGCAACGGCCGCCTTTGCTTCGGTCCCAACCGCGGTCAGAGCGTTACCTTCGTCAACCCGCGGAAGTGGTTGCACGAGTGGCGTGACGTCGACCCCGAGGTCGCGCTCGTGGAGGCCGCGCGCCGCTATCTGCACGCCTACGGGCCGGCGACGAAGAACGATTTCGCGCGGTGGTGGGGCGCCTGGCCCGGCATCGGCAACGCCGCCTGGTCAGGTCTGGCCGATGAGCTGGTACACGTCTCGGTCGACGGCGCACGCCTGGATGCGCTGGCCGCGGACCTCGACGCAATCAAGGGCGCGATGAACGACGAGCCCGTGCGGCTCCTTCCTCTATTCGACCCGTATCTTCTGGGCCACGCCTCGCGCGACCACCTGTTCGAGCGCGTCCACGCACCAAAGGTCAGCCGCACCGCGGGATGGATCTCGGCCGTCGTGCTGGTTGAAGGCAGCGTGGCCGGCACCTGGACGCACACCGTTGCGAAAAACACAATGAGCATCAGCGTCCAACCGTTCCGTCGCCTGACCTCGTCTGAGACCGCGGCGGTCCGTAAGCGCGCCAAAGAGCTCGCGCGCGCACTAGATCAGTCGAAGACCGAGGTCAGCTTCGCCTAAGACACCCGGCTGATCGACTTGACGACGCGTAGGTTCGCCTCGCGCTGACGCAGCCGTCGGGTTCGCTTCCCGCGCTCCCTAGCGACAGAGGCCGACCAGTACAGGATCACGACGATGGCCATCACCGCCTGGATCGTCGCCACCGTGAAGAATGCGACCTCGAGGCCATGGCTTCCGAACCACGTGCCCTGGGGTGGCCGCCTCAGCCCGACGGCGAACAGCCCTGCGGCAAAGCCGAGGGTCGGCCGCAGCGCCCGTGAGTCTGGGAGGAGGCGGCGGTCGGCCAGGATGAGGGCGGCGACAAACCATGTCGGGCCGCTGTCGAGCTGAAACAGCGGATCCCAGTGAAACGTGTAGATCGCGACCAGCGATCCAGCGAGAAACCCGAAAAGCACAACGATGCTCACGCGACGGGCGTAGGCGAGCCAGGCGGCTGCCACCGCGACGGCGAGCAGCGACGTCGCGAAGACCGGGCCGGGCACATTGCCCACGTAGAGCTTGATTGGGTCATATGGCGCAGAACCGGCCGTGAAGAACTGGTACCAGATCGCGATCGGATCGGCGAACGCGCCGCCACTCGCGGGATTGACATAAGCGGAAGGTCCGCCGCGCGTCACGAGCGCAATCGCTGCGTACGCAAGCAGACCAGCTTGCGCACGAAGCGCGGGCATATATTGCGCGCGCAGGAAATCGACGACCACGGCCAGAACAGCGACCTCGATTGTCACGATGAAGCTGGCGCCCGTACCAACGAGGGAGACGCCAAAAAGGGGAGCAAGCAGCACACTGATTCCCGGATGCCGTGATTGGCCGCGCATCAACACGCGCGCGGCGATCAAGCCGAGGGTCCCCGCCGCGGCGGCGATCGCCAGCATCTGGAGCGCGGGGAGCTTGAAGATGATGAGCCCGGCCGCGATTGGAGGTATCAGCGCGATCGCGGTCACGAGATCGTCGGGAAGCGTGGCCGGCTTGAACGCAGCGCGATCCAGCCAGGAGCCTGCTCTTTTGAACCACGAACCAGGCGCCCTAGCCTTGAGCTCGCGTTGTCCTCGGGACAGCACCTGCGGATTGTAGGCAAAAGGCCGGGGCGAGACCCGCGATCGCGCCGGGCGCTCTTCCATTTGATCGGAATGTCGCATGAGGTGATAATCGGCAAGCTCGTGTCGCTGTTTGGCCAACGTCTTCTTGCGACGATCGTGGCGCTGTGGGTGGTAGCGATCCCGGGATCAGCGGTGGTTGTCGCAGCACTGCCGGATTCGACCTGGGTCGCGCTTGGACCGCTGCCGAACCAACCGCGATCTGCGTTGTTCGCGCTCGCCACGGATCCCTTCAACAGCCAGCTGGTCATCGCGGGCGACGCGCGGGGCGCGCTCTTCCGAAGCACGAATGGCGGTGCGACCTGGACGCCGGTTCATTCCGGGAGGTCGTCCATCAGTACGATCGCATTCAGTCTGTCAGCACAGGGCGTTGTGCTCGCCGGTACGCGCGGGTCGGGCGCGCTGTTGAGCCGCGACAGCGGGGCCACGTGGACTACGCCGCGAGGCATCGATGGTCGCACGGTCCACGCATTCGCATTTGCGTTGACCCTTGTCGCCGCGGGTACGGACCATGGCGTTTACGTGAGCGCAGACGGTTTGACCTGGGCGCAGTCCGGGTTGGCCAACCGCAATATCAATGCCATTGCGGTGGAGGCGATCCACGCACCTGTAAGGCTCATTGCGGGCGGCGATTCGCCATCGTCGGGGAGCAGCCTGCCTCTTTACGAGAGCTTCGACGGTGGAGCGATCTGGAAACAGATCAAACCGGCGATCAGCGGCACGATCGCCGTCAGGCTCACATCGGGGCCGCTCCCCCCGACCGGCAACGTGAGGCCGCTCCTCCTGGGTACGAACACAGGCCTGTTCCAATCGAGAGACAACGGCGCAACGTTCACGCCGCTGAGCGGCGGTGGACTGCTCCCCACCACCGATTACACGCAGACGGATTTCATCACCGTCCACTACGACCGTTTCTACGTGGCGAGTGATGGCGGGGGGTCGGGGTCGGGCGGTTTATGGCGGACGAACAACTCGGGTCTGACATTCACGACTCTGCGGCCGCCTGATGCGTCGATCACCGCGCTGGCGGTCTCCAACGACGAGAAGCCGATCCTCTACGTGGCGACGTTTCGGCCGTCGAGTCACACCGCGGCGCTATGGGCCTATCACGACACGGGTGGTGCGCCACAGGGTCCCCGTGGCACGGCATCACCGGTCGCGAGCGGCGCTCGAGCCACGCCCTTGGGCAATCGGTCACTCGTCGACGCGCTCCTTGCCTCCCCGCAGCTGCCGTACATCGGGCTCGGGCTGGGAGCGCTCGCGGTCATCTTCACGGCGATCGCCGCGCACCTGCGCGGCCGCTACAGGTAGCCCGCTAGACTCGGATTCCCTTGGCGAATCCGCACGAGCGTTTGCGCGAGCTTGGCATCGCGTTGCCGGCGCCGCCCCCGCCCGCTGCCTCCTACGTTCAGACAAAACTGGTGCCGATCGCCGATGGCCGCGCGCTGCTGTACGTGGCGGGACAGGTGTCGGCGGACGGCGATCAGCTGCTGAAGGGCCGCTGTCCAGATGAGATCTCGGTCGAGGAAGCGACGCGACGCGCGCGGTTGTGTGCCCTGCGTGTCCTCGCCCAGATCGAGTCAGCAGTTGGCCTGGATCGGGTCGAAGGGCTGATGCAGCTGATCGGTTTCGTCCTGTCGACCGATGACTTCGGCGATCAGCCCAAAGTCATGAACGGGGCGTCGGATCTGCTCGTGGAGGTGCTGGGCGAGGCGGGCAAGCACACCCGGGCGGCTTTGGGCACCAACTCGCTGCCCTTCAACGTGACGATCGAGATTGCGGCGGTGGCCGTTGTCCGTACTCGCTGACCTCCGCGCACGAATGCGCAAACCTGGCGCCCTCCTGATCGGCTCTCTTGTCTACCTCTCAATCCTCTTCGGCGTGATGCTGTGGCGCGGCATCTCGATCGAGCCGGAGTGGGTCGTCCTCGCGCTGCTCCTGATCGCCGTCGCCATGGGTCGAGGCCGAACCTTTCTCGCGGATTGGCTTCCCTTCCTGCTGCTCTTCTTCGCGTATGAGGCGATGCGCGGGTTCGCAGCCAAGACTGGATTCGCGCCGCATGACCTCTCGGGACTTGAGCGGGCGGTGTTTGCCGGCACGCTGCCGACGCTGACCGTGCAGCATGCCTTCTATCACCAGGACTCGATCGGGGTGCAGGACCTGGTCGCGATGTTTTTCTACTTCATGCACTTCCCGCTGCCGATCCTTGTCGGTTTTGTGTTCTGGCTGCGCAGCCGCGATCACTACCACCGTTTCATCGCCGCCTTGCTGCTGATGGCGTTCCTCTCTTTCATCACATATCTCTTCTGGCCATCGGCGCCGCCGTGGTGGCAGTTCAGCGCCGATCGCGTGCCATCGGGCGAGGTCGTGCACAAGATCCTCAACGAGACGGTCGACAAGATCTGGGGCAAGAACTACGTCGTCACGCCGCTTTACACGCATCTGAATCCGAACCAGTTCGCGGCCTTTCCATCGCTGCACGCCGCGTTTCCCATGCTCGGCGCGGTCTACGCGTGGCGTCGCTACCGCTGGCTGGCGATCCTGCTCATCCTCTGGTCACTCGCGGTGATCGCATCGATCGTCTACCTGGGCGAGCACTACATCGTCGACGCGCTCGATGGCCTCCTCTACGTTGTGGCGGCGACGATCCTGGTCGAGGGCTTCGTGCGATGGCGCGCGCGACGGGCGGCGGCTAAGCCTGCCAGACCTTCCGCATGATGGTTCGCGCCAATTTCTCCGGATCGTGGTGTGACGGCTTGCGCGTATTCACCACGTCGGAGGCGATGAACCGAACCTCAGGGTGGCGCGTGATGTCCGCCGGCCTGAAGATCACCGCTTCCTGACCGCCTGTCGGCGCGTGCGTCGTGTTCGAGTTGACGAGCACGAAATCGAAGAGGTTCGATCCGACGTGTTCGCGGATGACGCGAAGGTAGTCCTGCACTCCGTATCCGTCCGTCTCGCCCGGCTGGGCCGCCAGGTTGCAGATGTAGAGCTTCAGCGCCGCGGACGCCTTGATCGCCTCCACCATGCCTTCGACGAGAAGGTTCGGCAAGATCGAGGTGTAGAGGGAGCCCGGGCCGACGATGATCAGCTCCGCGTTCAGGATGGCCTGCGCGGCTTCGGGGTTGACCTGCACGCCGTCCGGCTTGAGGAAGACGTGGCTGATCGGTGAGTTCTGCTTGGGGATCTGCGACTCGCCCTCGACGTTGCTTCCGTTGATGGATGCCACGAGCGTCACGTCCCGCAGGGTTGATGGCAGGATCGTCCCCTTGACCGCGAGGACCTTGCCGGATTCGCGGAGCGCCTGTTCGAAGTTTCCGGTGACGTCCGCCATCGCCATGATGAAGAGGTTTCCGAAGGCGTGGCCGTTGAGGGAGCCTTCTTTGAAACGATGGTCGAAGAGCTGCTTCATCAGCGGCTCGGCGTCCGCGAGCGCGATCAGGCACTGACGGAAGTCACCCGGCGGAAGAATTCGATATTCGTCGCGCAGCCTGCCCGACGAGCCGCCGTCGTCGGCGACGGTCACGATCGCGGACAGGTTGGAGGTGTAGGTCTTGAGGCCTCGCAGCAAAGAGCTCAAACCGGTGCCGCCGCCGATCGCGACGATGCGCGGCCCGCGGCCGCGCAGCCGGAATGCGTGGATCACCTCGACCACGCTGCCCGTGTTCGTCCCGGGGAGAAATGGACCGAGGACGGATTGCGTGAGCTTCAAGTAACTGACCACGAGCAGCCCGACGCCGAAGATGCTGAACACGACCGCACGCGCCCAGTAGGGCAGGAACTGCAGCGTGATCCAGTAGAAGCTCTGCGGCAGGTGGGCTGTCTGGTAGATCTCCTTGAGGGCGTACGCAACGCCGAGCACGAGGACCAGCTCGGACACCATGAGCAGGAGGAGCCAGCGTTTGATCTGCAGCCCGGGCGTGAGCCAGCGAAGCCAACTCGCGGATGAAGGAAGCCTATTGGCCATCTACCGCGCCTGCAGCAACGAATGGAAAACGTGCAAGGTTACTCTGGTACTACGCTTCAACTGAAGTATGGGGACTTTACGCGGAATCCGTCGTCTTGTTCGGGTTGTTGCATTTGGCCTCATCGCTGCCGCTATCGCGACGGAGCTCTCCAAGCCGGCGCCCGAACGCACATGGCACGGCAAAGTGTTCGACATTGTGCCTTATGACTTTAGGCCGCCAACCTGGCGGCGCATCCGCAACGCATACTGGAATCCGGAATCCGATCGTCTATTCAACGACCGGGTGTTCGGTGTCGGATGGGCGGTGAACCTCCACAGAGCGAAAACGCTCATGGAGGAGGGTTTCCGACAGTTGATGCGCACGCAGGACTCACTTCCGATTCGAATGACCTCTCGCTCGGAGCCCGA
>WNGM01016899.1_pt1 | contig 12397 bp, 14 predicted proteins | sample 5400571 | NCBI WGS metagenome assembly WNGM01 (sample SAMN13153378, study PRJNA577476) | soil metagenome | isolation source: 100 cm soil or saprolite under Garry oak tree replicate 2 | place: USA:California | collected 2016-06-15
AACTCCGGATGAGATTAAGGGCATTACTCAGTATTTCAGTCTTCAGTACTACCACAACACTGAGTCAGGTCAGGATCAAATGATTCATGCGCTGCGGACGGCAATCATCGACTCAAACGGCCGCTTTGTGAAGATGTATCGAGGAAATCAGTGGAAGCCGGGTGAGATTTTGAAAGAGGCGCAAACACTAGCGAGTCCGTGATCACGCGCATCGGTACAAAGCCGACGCGTAGCGTTCGCTCAAGGAGCGAAATCATCTCTCTTAAGGTCACAGGTAAGAGCGCCTCAAGCGTCAAGCCCTCTCCCAACCCTCTCCCAAAGGGAGAGGGCAATTGCGGCCTTGGGCAGATACTTGATGCGTCAACTATGTTGATGCCCTCAAAAGGCCGGGCTAAACTCATCTCGTCGCTCCGCGACGGCTTATCATCCTCCATCTACCGAGTCTTTCCGCTTTACGCCCAACAGTCGCGCAACTCACGCTCACTTTACGATTTCAACTTTTTTATTTCTTCGATCAGGACGGGCAGGACTTCGAACAAATCACCGACGATTCCATAGTCGGCAATGTCGAAAATCGGCGCTTCGGAATCTTTGTTGATAGCCACGATGGTCTGTGAATTCTTCATGCCCACCAGGTGCTGTATCGCTCCGGAGATACCGACGGCAACGTAGAGTTTTGGCGCTACGGTTTGTCCCGATGATCCGATTTGCCGATCGATCGGCAGCCACTCGGCATCGCAGATTGGGCGAGATGCTGCCAAATCGGCGCCCAAAGCTTCGGCCAATCTTTCGGCGAGCGCAATATTGTCTTTGCTCTTTATGCCGCGGCCAATGGCCACAATAATCTCCGCCTTACTGAGATCGACCGCGGCCTTAACTTCCTGAAATGGCGGCTCAGGTTTCATGCGAATTTCGCCGACGTCCACCGAAATCTCTTCTACCGGTGCGCCGCTTCCCTTCGCGGCCTGCTCCGGACGAAAGGCACCGGACTGAAAGGTGACAAACACCGGCGCCGCGCCATCAGAAACAACATCGGCATCAAGCTTTCCCAGAAATATGCGCCTCGTGAATGTGACCTTGCCGGCGCTCGTATTCATGCGAATGCAGTCGCCGATTAGCCCCTTGCCAAAACGCGCGGCCACTTTCGGCGCAAAGTCGCGCACCAGATAAGTGTGGGACATGACAACGTAATGAGGATCCGCAGAGCGCACCAGCTGTTCGATTGCCGCCGCGTATGCGTCGGGAGTGTATTCCGCTAGTTGTGAATTGTCCGCATAGATTATTTTGCTCAAATCGTAAGCCGCAATGTCCTGGGCTAAGGTTTGGACTTCGTAACCGAGAACAACAGCCGAGGCGGTTTGCCCGAGATCAGCCGCAAGCTTCTGTCCGGCAGCAATCGCTTCCAACGACGTCTTATTCAACGTGCCTGCTTTGTGCTCAATGAAAACCAGAATTCCGTTGCTCATGATTGATGAAGAAGATCTACTTCGGATCGAGTTCTTTCAGGGCCTTAACGAATTTACTGTTGTTGATAAATCGTTGAAAGGAAGAATCCTTCCACGGGTCAGGCATTTTCTCACCTTTGATTACATTCGCTTTGTACTCAAACACCTGACTAAGATAGGAAATCGTCTTATCCATGTCGCCCATTTCAGCGTAAGTGCACGCCATGTTGTAGTGGAACATCGGATACTTTGGATCCTTCGACAATCCATACTCAAAGGTCTCTTTGGCTTTTTTCAAATCACCGGTGAGGCCATAAGACATTCCAAGATTGTCGACCAGGACTCGCCAAAGAGTTTCGTTGAGCATGCGTTGCTTCTTCTCAAGATCCAGCGCTTTCTGGTAGCCGGTAATGGCGTGTTTATAGTCTTCATTCAAATAGAACGCGCTTGCCTCCTGCATATATCTCAGCGTCTCCGGGTTCGGATGTTGCTGGGCTGCCGTCCAGCCGCAAAGACAGAGCAAGGCAATTACGATTAGCAAGGGTCGTCGTCGGCACATCTTCTCATCTTCGTTCATTTACTAAATCACCCGGGCTTCACTACGCAGTTTCTCGGCCAATTCAACTGCTCCCTTTTTCGCGTCACCACCACCGAGCAATTGCGTCTGTTTTGTTTTCTGCGGCAAATAAATCTTCTCGATCTGTTGATGCGATGGTTGGCTGGCGATGTCGGCAGCCGCGGTCACTTCCTTTATCTCTTTCTTTTTGGCCGCCATGATGCCCTTAAGCGTCGCATAGCGAATTTGGCTAATGCCTGATTGAATCGTAAGCAGCGCCGGCCTGGGCATCGTGTACCATTGATACCATCCGCTTTCGAGTTCGCGCTTGACGCGCAGCTGCTCTCCCGTCGCGTCGACTTCAATGACGATGGTTGCATGCGGCAAGCCGAGGATCTCGGCCAGGATCACGCCAGTTTGAGCATAACCATAATCGTCTGACTGCAAGCCAGTCATGATCAGATCCGCCTGCTCTGCTTTGATTGCTTCGGCCAGCGCCCGGGCGGCCGTATAAGGTGAAAGGTGGGACAGGTTGTTTCCGATCACATGGATCGCCCGATCTGCTCCGCGAGCGAGGGCATCTTTAATTATGCTTTTCGCGCGTTGCGGACCCATGGAGCAAACGACTACTTCGCCCCCCGTTTTTTCTTTGATCCGCAGAGACTCTTCCAGCGCGTATCCGTCAGACTCGTTAACTTCAAACGACAGATCCGCTTCTTCGATCCAGGTCGAGTCTTTATTAATGCGCAGGATCGCGTCCCTGTTCGCGACCTGTTTCATCAGAACGATGATCTTCATCCTGTTTCGATAGCGAACTAAGTACAAAGCACGAAGTACAAAGTACGTCCTATTCCTCATACCGCTTGAATAACAGCGCCGCATTTGTCCCACCAAATCCAAAACTATTCGAGAGCGCGTATTCAACCGTCGCTTCACGCGGCTTGTTGGGAACGTAATCCAGGTCGCATTCAGGATCCGGAGTTACATAGTTAATCGTCGGCAAGAGGGTATTTCTATGAATTGACAAAACTGAGATGACGCCTTCGACGCCGCCGGCCGCGCCCAACAAATGACCCGTCATGGACTTTGTGGAACTGACCGCAAGTTTGTAAGCGTGCTCACCGAACGTCTTCTTAATCGCCAGCGTCTCGAACTTATCGTTGTAAGGCGTCGACGTCCCGTGCGCGTTGATATAGCCGACCTGCTCGGGCTGCACATCTGCGTCACGGAGTGCTTTCTGCATAACTCGGATTGCGCCTGAGCCGGTCTCGTCAGGCATGGTCAGGTGAAACGCATCCGCGGTCATGCCGTAGCCCACAACTTCACCGTAAATACGCGCGCCGCGCCGTTTCGCAAACTCCAGTTCTTCCAGAACCAGAATGCCGGCGCCTTCTCCAATCACAAATCCATTGCGATCCAGTTCAAACGGCCGCGACGCATGCTGCGGATCGTCATTGCGAGTAGACAATGCGCGCATCGAAGCAAACCCGGCCACACTCATCGGTGTAATAGCCGATTCAGCGCCACCGCAAATCATGACGTCGGCATCACCACGTTGAATTATCCTGAAGCTGTCGCCAATGGCATGCGCGCCCGCCGAACAAGCGGTCGCCGTCGCGGAATTCGGCCCCTTAGCCCCGAACCGGATTGAAACCTGGCCCGCCGCCAGGTTGATGATGGCCGAAACAATAAAAAATGGTGAGACTCGATCGGGCCCCTCGTTTAGCAGTTTCGAATGTTCACGTTCAATTGCCCAAAAATCGCCAATGCCGCTGCTGATGTAAACCCCGGCATTCTCGCCGACCTCATCAGAAAACCGGCCTCCCTCAGTGAGCGCGAGGCCGCTATCGGCGACGGCTTCAATGGACGCCGCGATCGCGTAATGGATAAAGGCGCCCATCTTGCGCGCCTCTTTCTTGGGAATGAATGAGAGGGGATCGAAGTCTTTTACTTCGCAGGCAATGCGAACTGAAAACTCCTCGGCGTCGAATTTCTTGATGTAATCGGCCCCGCTCTTACCCTGAGTTAAAGCGGTCCAGGTACTCTCGACAGTATTCCCGACAGGCGTGACGAGGCCGACGCCGGTGACGACAACGCGACGATTCAAACCAGAATTCTCCATCAGATAATGCAGGGGCAAAACTTATCCCCGGCCGCAACTGAACGGATGACCGCCAGTGCGGGCCGGGACCGGAGCCCTACATCTCATTTTCCCTTGTGCTGATCGATGTAGTTGTAAGCGTCGCGCACGCTCTGGATTTTCTCGGCGTCTTCGTCGGGGATTTCGATCCCGAACTCTTCTTCAAAACGCATCACCAGCTCGACCGTGTCGAGCGAATCCGCTCCCAGGTCGTCGATGAAACGCGCGTTGGGCGTCACTTCGTTCTCATCGACGCCCAGCTCGTCAACGATAATTTGTTTTACTTTTTGCTCAATCTCTTGATCGGGCATTAGTTTGCTCCTCTGTGAAAATGTTCGACAAACCTTAGCTTGTCGATACGTGTCGTCAAATACGCTATTTGCATGGACGACAAATTAAGTTTCGTCGCCCAATCAGGGGCCGACAGCATCCCGGGCCTGCGCTAAACTCGCGGCATCTTCCACACTTAAGCACCGCACGCCACGATCGATCTGGCGCACAAGTCCACTCAGCACCTTTCCGGGACCGATTTCGATAAAAGTTTGTACACCCTGCTTCACTAAAAATTCAACTGACTGGAGCCAGCGGACCGGCGACGAGACCTGGCGGATAACGGCGGCGCGCGCCTCTTCTCCGGTGTTTACCGGCTTCGCGTCAACATTTGTGATGACCGGCACTTGTGGATCTTTAAAGGAAATCGCTTCGAGATCCCGAGCCAAAAGCTCCTGCGCGGGCTCCATCAGCACGGAATGAAATGGCGCGCTGACATTCAATTTCACCGCCCGCCTGGCGCCGCACTGCTTCAGCAATACAATTGCGCGATCGACTGCGGCGGCATTCCCGGCAATCACTACCTGCCCGGGCGAGTTAATGTTCGCCGCGCTGCAAACTTCCCCCTGACTCGCTTCCGCACAACACGCTTCAATAGTCGATGTATCAGCGCCCAGTATTGCCGCCATCGCGCCTTTCCCAACCGGCACTGCTTCCTGCATGTAAGCGCCGCGGGCTCGGACAGTACGTACCGCGTCATCCAGGAAGAGCGATCCAGCGGCGACCAGCGCAGAATACTCACCGAGGCTGTGACCCGCGACAAACGTCGGCTTCGGAAAGCCTTCCGATTCCATCGCGCGCAATGCAGCGATTGAAACCGTTAAGATGGCGGGTTGAGTATTCTGCGTCAGCTGCAACTCCTCTGCCGGACCGTTGAAACATAATTCCGAAATCGCAAAACCGAGCGCGACATCAGCCTTTTCAAAGACCTGTCTGGCCGAAGGATAATTGTCGGCCAAATCCTTGCCCATGCCGGCATACTGTGAGCCCTGGCCCGGGAAGACGTATGCGATTTTCGATTTTTGACTTCCGATTTGCGATTGCAAAACGTTTGCTCCTTATCGGACAACTTCGGTTAACAGGCAATCGGCAATCGAAAATCAAAAATCGAAAACGCTCGTCACCATCGCATGACCACGCCGCCCCAGGTCACGCCGCCGCCAAATGACGCCATCAGGATTACATCACCTTGCTTAACACGTCCGGCTTCGACACATTCATCGAGCCCGATCGGAATCGAAGCTGAGGAGGTATTGCCGTGCATCGCGATATTCGAATACACGATCGAGTTATCGACGTTCAGCTTGTTCGCGACCGCATCCGTAATTCGCTGATTCGCCTGATGCGGAATAAACAATTTCACGTCTTCAGTTTTCAGATTCGCGTCTTCCAGGACCTCGCGCGAAATATCAGCCATCGAGCGCACCGCAACTTTGAAGAGCTCATTTCCCTTCATTTTGAAAAAGTGGTCGCCACGGGCGATTGTATCCGCGCTGAAGCCGCCTTTCGTGCCGCCACCCGGCGCGAAAAGCTGGTCTTCGTAGCGCCCATCCGAACGAATTTTCGCGGCGAGAATTCCTCGATCTGTTTCGACCGGACCCAGAATCGCGGCGCCGGCTCCGTCGCCGAATAACACACAGGTTGCGCGGTCGGTATAATCCACGTACCGCGTGAGAATCTCAGCTCCGATTACCAGCGCGTATTTCGCCTGGCCCGTTCGAATCATTGAGTCCGCCAGCCATAATCCATACAAAAAGCCGGAGCAGGCCGCGACGACATCCATTGCCGCCGCTTTATTCGCGCCAAGTTGCGCCTGAATAAGACAGGCAGTCGAGGGCAGGATCTGATCCGGGGTTACGGTGGCACAAAGAATGACGTCGACATCTTCCGCTTTTACACCTGCTCGCTCGAGCGCTTCCTCTGAAGCCCGCACTGCAAACTGAGAAGTGTATTCGCCCGGCGCGGCCTTCCGGCGCTGCTTTATGCCGGTACGCGACGTAATCCACTCGTCCGACGTCTCGACCATCTTTTCGAGGTCGGCATTCGTTAGAATGCCTTCAGGATACGAATGACCGGTGCCGAGAATTCCAGCGTTGACTTTCGACATTAATTGCCTCTGGGAAGTTTCGGAAAGCAGCAAGAGCCGTTATTCGTTCTGATCGACCTGGACTACTTCTCGTCCTTTGTAGTAGCCACATTTGGGACAGACGCGGTGCTGAGCACGCGGCTCCTGGCAGTTCGGACACAGGACTGTTTGCGGCGCGCGCAGCGCGTCATGCGCCCGGCGTTTGCCGCGACGCGCTTTTGAGTGGCGGCGTTTTGGATTTGGCATAATTACTCCACTGAATTTTAGATTTGCGATTTTAGGTTTTGGACTTGCAGACTTTGTCAGCTAATAACGAACGCAAATCCAAAATCAAAAATCTAAAGTCGAAAATCCTTTAGTTCTTCCCAGCGGGAATCGATTTCTTACGTTTCACACTGACATGTGCCAAGGTTTCGGTCGATTCCGCAACCGGGACAAAGACCCTGACAGTCTTCACGACAAAGAACATGTCCACGAGCTCGTCGAGGTCGATTGCCTCGCCGTCAAATACAGACAAATTCAGATCATCTTCAGTTAACTCGTGCTGCGGCTCTCCGCTCCAGCTCACTGCCGGAATAAGCCGTTCTTCGAAATCAGCATTAACCGGTATGCGAACCGGTTTCAAGCAACGACCACACGAGACTTCGATTGTGGCGCGCAACTCGCCGCGCAAATCGACTGCTTCCCCGCTTCGCTTAATACTGCCCCGAACGTCTGCCGGCTCTGCCAGGGCAGCGTCTTCGTCGTCCAGAGAAAGCTCTTGCGGCTGGTAAATATGCGAGAACCGGCCGCCTAATTCCTGAAGTCTGTCGAGCTCGATCTTCATGCCAGTTGCGCGCTAATCTCTATAGCGCGCATAAACCGATCTGAGCACAAAGCTCTTAATCTATAGGGCGACTCCGCCACTGTCAAACGACGACAGCAGATTATTTTGGGGTTTCCCGCTTCTGTTTTGGCCGGCGTTTCCGTTTCCCGGGTTTAGTTTCTTCGCCCGGCGGCTGTAGTTTTTCACACTCCGCGCGCCAGGTACTTTCCAGGCTATTGCTATCCACGATGCCGGATTCGTGCAACATTTCGATCAGTGACTTGACCAGCGCGTGATTCACGTAAGAGGTTTCCGAATGGCGCAGCAAAAGCTTGAGTCCTTCTTCCAGACGTTCGGCCAATCGCGCCAGCGTGTTTTCAAGCAAGGTCAGGCGTTCGAGCAAGTGTTCTTCTTGGGGGGTCGTTTCAGCTACATCCACGCGGACAGAAGGCGGTTGCACCACAATCATCAGGCGGGTGCCGCAACGGAGGCAGAACTCCTGGCCCATCGGGTTCGCGGCGCGGCACTTCTGACAATAATGTGAAATGGTTGGTTGATTCATTTCCAGGAAACGTACTTTGTGCTTTGTGCTTTGTACTTTGAAAAAGAGAAAGGCCAAGGACAAAGTACTAATATTCGTAGAATCCCCGTCCGGTCTTCTTACCCAGCCAACCGGCATCGACATAGCGCTTCAGCAGCGGGCAGGGTCGATACTTTGAATCGCTGAAGCCATCATGTAGCACGTTCATAATCGCGAGGCAAACATCCAGACCAATGAAATCAGCAAGTGCCAATGGTCCCATCGGATGATTCATTCCCAGTTTCATGATGCCGTCGATACTCTCGCGGGTCGCGACGCCTTCGTACAATGCGAAAACTGCCTCATTAATCATCGGCATCAACACGCGATTTGAAACAAAGCCGGGTGAATCGTGACACTCAAGCGGCAGCTTGCCAAGTTTTTCCGTGAGCCCGCGTGTCTTTTCGAATGTTTCATCAGAAGTGGCAGCCCCCCGAATGATCTCCACCAACTTCATCACCGGCACCGGATTCATGAAATGCATGCCAATGACCTTGTCAGGCCGCTGTGTGGCCGCACCAAGTCTGGTAATCGAAATTGACGAGGTGTTCGATGCCAGGATGGTTTCTGGTTTGGTTAGCCGGTCCAGGGTCTTGAAAACCTCAGACTTCACTTCGAAGTTCTCGGTTACGGCTTCCACTACGATGAACGCTTTGCTAAGAGCACTCAGGTCAGTAGTCGTGTGAATGCGCCCGATGATCGATCGCTTGTCGTCTTTGGTTAGTCTCTCTTTATCAACGTCTCGCTGCAGGTTCTTCTCAACCGAGGCCATGCCACGGTCCAGAAATTCCTGGGCAACGTCGCCCATTACCACGTCAAATCCACTGCGCGCCGCGACCTGCGCAATGCCGTTGCCCATGATGCCGGCTCCGATGACGCCGAATATTTCGCTCATAGTCCGGTTTGGAGTTCCGCACTCGTTTGGAGCCCGCCTTCAGGCGGCCGCCCGTTTGGAGTACCGCCTTCAGGCGGTGAGCCTCCTAATCATGAAACCGCCTAAATGAGGGACTCCAAACTTTTCACTTCAGTTTATCCGCCCAATTCACTAACGGCTGCGCACGCCGTAATGCATTTTGCAATTCAGTCTCGTTTGTTGAAGTTGCCTTTCCGCCATACAGCTTTGTCCCCTCATCACTGCGGAAAAACTTGACTGTATATATGCCGAGCGCAGTGCCTATGGGGATATTGACTAATGAAACAAGTGCCAGAATCGTGCCGACACGCTTTGCCCATTTTCGTCGTTTTGCCAAACCATAACCGACAATCAACGGCAATACCCCAACGCCAAGAAACAGGGCGACGAAAACTCCAGCGGCTACGGCGAGCCAAAAAGAGGAGAGCGAGAACGGCAATGGCGCGGCCATCTCGATCACCAAAATCAAGAGAACCAGCGCCAGGAGTGTAAGCCCGTGCACCGCGCCGTACACAAAATGCAGGGTTGCCAGGGTCTTGTTGTGCTCTTCCGCCGTCATAAAGGTTCAGCTGCGCCAGTCCGGCGGCGACAACGGTGGTTGATAATTTGATTCGATCTCGCCTTGTCGACCGGCGCCGACCCACTCGGACGGCGGTGGCGGCGGGAGCGCAGCCGACGCCTTGTCGTAGAGCGATTTGCCTGCATCTCCGAATACGAACCAGAGGGTATAGACACAGACCGCAGTGCCAATCGGCACGCTCATCGCGGACAGGGTCGCCGCCACAATTCCCGCGACCTTTGCCCAGGACTTCCTCTTTAAGAAAGCATAGCCGGCAATGAACGAGGGAATTGACATGATTACATTGATCACCGCGGCAACTACCATGACAATTCCCATAAACGCCATGGGCGGAGCGGGCCCACCCTGGCTGCGCGCCATCATGCTCATCATCCCCAGAACAAACGGAATCATGACGAATATCATGAGAACGTGGATAATCCCGTAAGCAATATTCGAAAGTCCCACGTATTTGTTGTGTTCGACAGGCGTCATAAAAAGCGAATGAAGTCGTCAGCGTTCCACGGCCATGGCGACCGCGTTCCCACCACCCAGGCACAAAGATACGATACCGCGTTGCGCCTTGCGCCGCTTCATTTCATATAACAGCGTTGTCAGCAGCCGAGAACCCGACTGTCCAATCGCGTGCCCAAGCGCGACAGCGCCACCGTTGACGTTTACTTTCTCAGGATCCAAATCGAGTTCACGAATAATCGCCACCAATTGGACCGCGAAAGCTTCGTTGATTTCGATCAGGTCAATGTCTTTTGCAGACCAGCCGGTTTTCTTCAGGAGTTTTTGGATTGCTTCGACGGGCGCCATCATTACGAGCTTCGGCTCGATACCGGAAGTCGCTTGCGCCACGATTCGCGCCATTGGCTCAACACCCAAAGATTGCGCGCGGTCAGCCGAGGTCACGACGACCGCCGACGCTCCATCATTCAAGCCGGGTGCGTTTCCGGCCGTCACCGTGCCGCCTTCCTTGAAAGCTGGCTTCAATTTTCGCAGCGCCTCGAGGGAAGCATCTGCGCGCACCGGCTCATCAGTGTCAAAAACCAGCGCGGCACCCTTTCGCTGCGGTATTTCAATCGGCAAGATCTCTTCCTTAAATTTTCCTGATTCGATTGCCGCGGCCGCCTTGCGATGCGAATTCAAAGCGTATTCATCCTGCTCGGCTCGGGAAACGTGAAATCGTTCCGAGACAACTTCGCCGGTGCAGCCCATGTGTTGATCGTCAAATGAGCACCACAACCCGTCCTGGATCATTGAATCGACCAGCGTACCGTTACCGAGGCGGTAACCTTCCCGGCCTTTCGGAATCAGGTAGGGCGCATTCGACATCGATTCCATGCCGCCCGCCACCACGATCTCCGTGTCACCGAGCTGGATTCCCTGCGCCGCCATCATCACCGCTTTCAACCCCGACCCACAGACTTTGTTGACCGTCACCGCGGCTACTGACGGCGGCAACCCGCCGCGCAACGCCGCTTGCCGCGCAGGATTCTGACCTAGTCCGGCTTGAATGACGCAGCCCATGATCACTTCATCGACATCCTCCGGTTTGACGCCGGCGCGTTTCACTGCTTCGCGTACGACCATCGCTCCGAGATCAGTCGCTTTGAAATTTTTCAACGCGCCCAGAAGCTTTCCAACCGGCGTCCGCACCGCACTAATGATTACTGGTTGTCTGTTCGACGACATATAAAAACTCGTGGCGCACTGGCCTAAGTTAGGATTACTTTTAATTGGAAAGTGTGTCAAGCAAAGTAAATCCATGCTCTGTGTCAGAACCCCATCAAGCGGTAGCGAGGGGACGCTACCACTCAAGTTGAGTTTAATATCCGGTCGCTATCGCTCCCGGTTCTGACACCGAATTGAAAACGATTACTCACGAGTGTTAGACTCACGCTTGCAATTCAACCCCTTGATCATTCGCGCTTACCAAATTAAGCAATCATGCAGGCACTGATACTCGCTGGTGGTAAGGGCACACGGCTGCGTCCGCTGACCGTCTACACCCCAAAGCCGATTGTTCCAATTTGCAATCGACCTTTTCTGCTCTATCAGATCGACACCTTGCGGCGCGCCGGCGTCATCGACATCACGCTTTCGCTTTCTTATCAGCCCGAAAAGATTGAACAACAGCTCGGCGACGGCTCTGAGTTCGGCGTGAAACTGAAATATACGGTCGAACCGCAGCCAATGGGCACTGCCGGCGCCTATAAGTTTGCCGAGGATTTGATTCGCGAGCCGACGGTGGTTCTCAACGGCGATATCCTGACCGATCTCGACCTCAAAACCGTAATTCGCCAGCACAAAGAAAGAAAGGCGATCGCCACGATCGTGCTGACCCCCGTGGAAGACGCGAGCGCTTACGGAGTCGTCGAGATTGAATCAGATGGTCGCGTTGGACGCTTCCTCGAGAAGCCACAACCCGAAGAAACAACCTGCAAGAACATTAACGCCGGCACCTATGTGCTCGAGCCCGCCGTTCTCGATCTAATCCCCAAAGGTGAAAACCATTCGTTCGAGTACGGTTTGTTCCCGAAGCTCCTGGAAAAAGGTGAACTCTTCTTTGCGCATATTCCCCAACGAACTTATTGGATGGATATCGGCACGCCGGCCCGGTATTTACAAACGCATCAGGACCTTTTGGCAAACCGCGTTTCGCGGATTCACATAAAGAACCGGCGCGGAAACTTTGATTCTGCCACGCACGCCGAGATTGATGACCTGTCTATGATCGGTGACGATTGTACGATCAAGACCGGCGCGCAAATTATCGAATCCGTGCTGGGTCCCGGGTGTTATGTCGAGGAGCGCGCGCGCATCGAGCATTCAGTTGTTTGGGCACACACGCGCGTGGGGACGCTGGCGCAAATTGATTACGCAATCGTCGGCCGCGGCTGTCACATTGGCCGATCCGCCGTCGTCGGTCCGGGTGCGGTTTTGGGCGACAAAACTTCGCTGACCGACTACACAA
>WNGM01007400.1_pt1 | contig 12396 bp, 16 predicted proteins | sample 5400571 | NCBI WGS metagenome assembly WNGM01 (sample SAMN13153378, study PRJNA577476) | soil metagenome | isolation source: 100 cm soil or saprolite under Garry oak tree replicate 2 | place: USA:California | collected 2016-06-15
CGAGACTCGATCATACGACTCAGCGCTGAGACAGGCATAGAATTCCATCGATCGGATATTTCTCGCGAAGAACTCTACACCTCTGACGAACTCTTCCTCACCGGGACGGCTGCAGGTGTTACTCCGGTCCGAGAGGTTGATGGAAGAACGATTGGAAAGGGAGACTGGCCGATTACGGAGCGATTGAAGAAAGCGTATGACGATGTCACTCACGGGAGGAACCAGAAACATGCAGACTGGCTCAGCCTAGTGTCTCCGTTGACGGTAACTCACTGAGCACAATTCCAAATCGATCGCCGAACAGTATCATTCTTCCAATTCGGCGTTTCACAGTGCAAGAAATGGTCCGCGCATGAAAAGATTCCGCAAGTTACCATGCTTCTCTCCTGTGACACAATGTATGCGACGTATCCTACTTGTGGACCAGCCACTTAACTCCAACCCGACTTCACGATTACTAAGGTTAGCTCGCAGAAAGAGTGGAGGTTAGTAAGACAGTTGAAAGAGCAATATCATGTATCCAACGTTACGAAACACAAGATTCAGACAGTTCGTGACTGGTTCTTCCTCGCTCTCGGCATCTCGCTGATAGTTGCTGGACTCTGGAACTGGACGCTAAACACTCAGACAGTCGTTTGGTTATGGGATGTCATCAGTCTCATCGGCTCTGGAATGATAGTGCTACTCGTTGCAGTGGCCCTGCTGATGAGACTCAGACGAATGACTCAATAGGACCCAAGTGAACTGACGAGGAGAACCTTTCAGCTCAGGTCAATGGAAGGATCTGACAGTCACATTACAGAGTTGCTGATGCAGGGAACATCCTTCGGAGCTTTGCGGCAGTACTCAATTGGGGCTTGCTGGGACTTGTGGGCTTTTCACTATGGCACGACGAAGGGTTACGAGTCCAGCGATGATCAAAAGGACTCCTAAGAAAACCACTGCCAAACCGACCAAGTATCCGACTGCATACAAGCCAACAACGACTAAACCAAGTACTGCGAGGACAGCACCTAGGATTGTCCGTTGCATGTTCATAATTACTCAGGGGCAATATTTGCATCATAAGCCTGGTGGAAGAGGCCAATCGGCCTTCGTCGAGGAGTTGACTTTAGAGTCTTCGCGACTACTGTTGCGCCATCGGCAAAGTTCTGTTTGCTGATTGGGGTTCCTGGTGAAATGCGATGAACTGGAATCGGCAGTTCTCACGGCCCATTGCGCAACATTCTACTTCCTCAATGGATCCGATTCCACCGGTTCGGTCGTTGAGTATGGCGTTGACGAAGCCTTCTTTGAACCCGCAGAGTAGGTCGCCGGATTCTGCGCCTGTGCAGTCGAAGCAATTTCTTAGCGTGAAAGAAGTCGGATCACCTTTGTCTATCTGCATCTCGCCGAGGCCATAGTCGTTCCAGAAAGACGCGATCTCTCCCAGGACTAACTGAGGATCGTGGGAGCTGGATATGTTTCTCGCAACCATGTGACCGAACTCTGATCCGACAGCTCTGAGACGTGCTTGTTTTGAGGAGGCTCTCACGCCAAAAAAGTCTTTCAGCGCTTTCATAGTCACTTTTACAGATTCGGCAATTTCATCATATTGTCTCGGTTCGATAATAGGGTAGAATTCTTTCTCCCCGTGCAATGACTGTTGACCAAGACGAAGCTCGTGTAGCTTTCAGTTAATCAATAGCCCAAACGTGTACGGGTAAACTGAGTCGGGACCCTCTTCTACGACTTTCTACCTTTGAAAATCTTGTTTTTGGGGGCTTCTTCGTCTGCGTCGTCGAATCTCTGAACAGCGTCTCGCTTCTGGTACCCTGCTAGAATCTTCCTCTCCGCCCTCCGCAGAACCTCAGAAGCGCTGGAAGCGGAGACCCCCATTTTCTTGGCCAATTCTCGCAGGGTGATTCTCCGAGGGTAGTCGAAGAAGCCCTCCTCTAGCGCTGTCTCCACCAGATTCTTCTGGTGTTCGGTCAAGCTTTGGACATCGGCAACTGAGCTGAGCCTCATTATCTTCACGTCTACCTGCTCCGCTTTCAGATGGTCTAGCAGTTCGTTGAGCGCCTCTCTTCCGCTGAAGGCAAGGGTCCACTCAACTGTTCCGTCAGGTTTCGCCTTTGAGTGGAACAGACAGGTGCGGCAGAAGGCTTCAGACGACATTATCGCGCTGCAGAATGCAGACTTAGTTAGGAGGGAGCCATGGACCGTTCCTCGCTTTGTCTCAACCACGTAGGCTTCCTTCACTAGAGGGCTCGTCCTAACTTCGTTGACGATCTGAAGAAGCTGTTCAGGGTCCGAGGTGACCTCGACGAGCTGTCGTATTCCATCCTTAGTCTCTGATGGCTTGCAATCCAAGATTCGTATCTTGGAGGGATGCTTCGCTGTTACCTCTGAGACCCAAGTTTGCGGTGCTTTGAGCTGGAGCACGATCTCCCTCATCTGGTTCGAGAATCTTTAGTTGGATGAATAGTTGTAAACCTTTCAGGTTAAGGCTCATAGTTCACTTGTGGACTTCCCCAACCATTTCGTCCTTTTCAGGAAGACCAGTAAGGGAATGAATAGGATTAGGGGAAAGCTACTAAGAAGGTGACCTTCCGTGAAAGAGAAAGCAAGACTATAGGGCACGAGACTTTGAATGAAAATGCTTGAGGAGTGGTATGCTACAGTTCCAATGATTGTCTGTGCGGTTTTCAAGTAAAAGTAGCCCAAGAAGATGCCTACTAGAAAGGCATCGAGAATGAAGCTGCTCCAGTAGGTGAACGATTGTGGGGGTGGCAAAGGGGTAGTGTAGATGTAGAAGAATGAGATGTGGTACAGACTGAAGAGGATGGAAGAATAAAGAACAGCTCTTTTCTCCGAGAAAGAACCTCTAAGATTTCTAAGGATATATCCCCGAAACGATGTTTCCTCTACGAGTCCAACGGTAAGGGCGAGGACCAGAACGTAGGGAACACTGAGGACGCCCAAGCCGACAGAGAAGATTAGCGGTCGAGAAAGAGATGGAGGTACGTTCGAATATAACACTGAACCTAACAAGAACATATACACGACAAAGACTACTGCAAGCAAGCATCCAATGCCAGCATAGCTTCTCCAGCCCGAAGGTCTTCTAAGCCCCACCTTGGCGAGACTTTGTTTGTCTAGGGCTAGAAAACCAGCCACCACAACTAGGACGATCGCATACCCAAGCAGGGTGTCCAATCCTAGAGGATACAGGACCTGCCACGTTACGAAGACAACCGTGAAAAGCAATATCGCCTTTCTAATCTCAACATTCACAAGAACTCTCTCTCAGCGGACCACTGTGCTATTCAGCCATTCCACTAACATGTCAGGCTAAACAGGAACTCGGGATAGTACTCTCACGGGAAAGACAGGGGGCCCAAGTCTACCCGCGGACTCAATCATGCTCTGAATGTTGAAGGCAATCTTCTTCTGGTCTAGCGGTGAGAGTCGAAGTTCGGCTAGCCAGAACACTACTCTCTCCTCTCTTGATAGGTGGTCGGACAAGTCTCCTCTCAGTTCTTGGAGCCTCGATGCTAGGGTCCAAGTCTTCTTGGTATCATGATCCTTAGTCATTCTATCTAGTTCTGACCTGAGAGATTCGAGGGAGGAAAGTAGTTCTGCGTGTTCCCGTCTCATGACTTCAAGGAGATCCCGATCTTTTCCCAAGCGCGACTCAAGAACTGGAAATAGACCCCTCTCTTCCTTGCTCACGTGCAACTGAAGGTTCTCGCTCATCTGTCCACTGCTCTCGACTAGCTCTCTCAGAATTCTTGCTCCGCGTATCGGCCCAGAACTCTCTAAGAATGCGAGGAGTCTATCCATGTGGTACATCTCCACCGCGATGGTGGAATGCTCGTCTTTCAGGGTGCTTAGAGCGTCCATATTTCCGGGCCCATGATCCAGCACGCGAGGGATACTTGTTGTCCCTAACCAGTACGGATTCGCTTGCGCGAAGTCAGCTGGCCCCTGTCTGAGCTCTTTTCCATCGTGTAGCTGGTTAAGAAAAAGCTGAGCGCACCGGTGAGAGACATGAGAGCCAATCCCAACGACGGGTCCGGGCTCGGAGATCTCGTCCTGTTCCTGTTGGTAGAAGCTTGAACCTTTCGACGAGCTCCCGAAGCTTGGAAAAGGAATCGTTGTGGTGATCAGAATTACTCATTCAGTCCAAGTGAAAGAGTCGGGTGGCCTAGAATAACGTCTAGCCGTAACTGTTCGGGTAATCCCGTGGCGGGTGACTGTTTTCGCTCTCCGCACCATTCCAGCGACTTGTCAGGATATCTCCAGAACAGTTCTGTCACCCCTACTCTGACTTGCCTTCTGAGCCTACATAGAGGACAGGCTAGATTATTCACCTTGACGACAGAATGGAAGGATCGTGATTCGAACAGAATCCTAGCCTTTTCAAGAGGCCCCTTCTAGGCTCTTGGCATGCAACAGTCCGGAAACCTTGACATGTTGTTCGCTCCAAAGTCCGTTGCAGTCATTGGAGCCTCCAACCGCCAAGGCAGCGTCGGAAGAGCCGTCTTCACAAACATACTACTCAACGAGTACAGAGGAACAGTCTACCCTGTCAATCCAAAAGACCGCTCGATAAGTGGCGTTAGATCGTACCCTTCCGTCCAGGACCTGCCAGAGAGCGTCGACGTGGCGGTTATCGTCGTCCCGGCAGCAGTGGTCCCCGATGTCACCGAAGACTGCGGGAAGAGAGGAGTCAAGGGTCTCATAGTAATCTCTGCGGGCTTCAAGGAAATTGGACAGGACGGTGCGGCGCTAGAGCGCCAAGTCGCTTCTCTAGCACAGAAGTATTCTATGCGGATGGTCGGTCCTAACTGTCTGGGAGCAATCAACACTGACCCAGAGGTCAGACTCAACGCTTCATTCGCCTCACAAATGCCCCTGGAAGGTTCAATCGCCTTCGCGTCGCAGAGTGGTGCCCTCGGCGAAGCAGTGATAGATTATGCAGCGGGCGAAGGAATAGGATTCTCCAAGTTCATCAGCGTCGGAAACAAGGCAGACGTGAACGAGAACGATGTTCTGGAATATCTCCGAGCAGACCCGAAGACGAAGGTGATCCTACTCTACATTGAAGACATCGTTGACGGACGAAAATTCGTTGACACCGTAAGCAAAGTCACTGAGGAGAAGCCGATCATCGCGGTCAAGGCCGGAGTCTCACCTGAAGGAGCCAAGGCCGCTTCTTCCCACACAGGTGCGTTGGCGGGGTCTGATGAAGCCTACAACGCGATACTGAAACAGTCAGGAGTTCTTCGGGTTGAATCCATAATCGACCTCTTCGACTACGCCCGAGCCTTCGCAAAACAACCACCTCCAAGAGGAAACCGAGTGGCCATCATAACTAATGGTGGTGGACCCGGAATAATGGCGACAGACGCAAGCGTCCGCTACGGATTGCAAATCTCACAGTTCTCAGAGACAACAAAAAGCAAATTGAGAGCTGGTCTTCCGAAGGAAGCCTCAGTCAATAACCCAATCGACCTGATCGGGGACGCTCAATCCGACCGGTATGAACTCGCCCTCCAGGCGCTTTATGATGAGAGTGTCGATTGTGGTCTCGTCCTACTAACCCCTCAAGCAATGGTCGATCTCAAGAAGGTCGCGGAGACAATAGCTTCGGTCGGTCCCAGGTCTGGAAAGACTATACTCGCGAGCATATTGGGTCTGACAGATATCACCCCAGCAATTGATGTCTTAGAGTCCAACAATATTCCTCACTACACTTTTCCAGAGTCGGCAGTCCGAGCGCTCGCAGCGATGTATGAGTATCAGTGCTGGGTCGAAAGGCCTCGAACTGAAATCAGGCATTTCGATGTGGACGTTGGGAAGGCTCGGGAGATCATTTCGAATGCGAAACGTGCAGGTCTAACTAACATTCCGCAAGACGACGCGCTGAGAATACTCAGCACCTACGGGCTCCCCGTGATCAAGACGGAGACTGCTTCGTCGAAGGCGGAGGCTTTGGAAGCTGCGAAGAGAATCGGCTACCCCGTCGCGATGAAAATCGTCTCCCCGGACGTGGTTCACAAGATCGACGTTGGGGGAGTCAAGCTCGACCTGAGCAGCGACCAGGATGTTAGCGAAGCGTTCGATGAAATTCTGAAGAATGTCAATGCACGAGTTCCCGATGCAAGGATTGAAGGAGTGATTCTTCAGGAATACGTCACGGGTGGAACAGAAACGATCATTGGAATTCACCGAGACCCGAAATTTGGGCCCTTGCTGATGTTTGGCCTGGGAGGGATATACGTCGAAGCCTATCGAGATGTCTCATTTCGCCTCGCACCGATTCGCGAACTAAGCGCGGACAACATGATCAATCAGATTCGGGGAAGCAAGATCCTTCAAGGATTCAGGGGCCAACCGCCAGCAGATACAAAGTCCATAGCCGAGTGCATCGAACGACTCTCGCAACTATCGATCGAGCTTCCAGATATAGCCGAGCTGGATGTTAACCCTCTAGTCGCATTCGCGAATGGGTGCAGAGCTCTTGACGCGAGAATAATCGTCGCCAAGCACTAAGGACACAATGAACCGTTCTTGAGGACTGAGACTCCTGCGGGACTCACGTTCACTCGCTGATACCGATTGCGGCCCGAAGAGGCGTCTTGTAGAGCTTCAGGGCTAGAACTTCGACCCATAGCAGGAAGGAACCAGAAGAGAACCTTTCGAAGAGTCCCCGAATCTCAGAGCTAACCAAGGCAACAGTAGTCAACCCTGCCAACAAGGTAACGAAGAACATTACGAGAGAGAATTTGCCGTAGCCCTTCCATCGACTGTCACTTCTTACTGCTCTCCAGAAGAACAGTTCGACGAAGAATGTTGCGAACACGACCGGTACGCCGATGATCAGGTGTATCATTCCCGTGAAGCTAGTCGATCCACCGTTCGCGTCCAGAGGAAAGAAAAGGGTCCAGAGCATGCCAAGAATAGCGATGAGAACCAGAGATGAAAGTATGATCTTTGCCTGCGAACCTTTCCTGAGTGTCTTGTAGAGTCCTTCTGCAAACGGGATTAGGAGAAGATTGTAGACGACGAATATGCCATTGAGCACATCTCTGTTTGGTGCACCTCTCTCAATCAGCTCGCTGACCGTTTTTCCGACCTGAGAATAAGTCGGGTCGAGCACGTTTCCGATGACTAAGGCAGCAACGTATACCTATGGTGCGAGAATGCCATAGACTGCGAGAATCCTGATTTGGCGAGGAGTGTATTCGGTCTTGAAATGGGAAAACAGATTACTCATCAACGACAGACGTCAAGGACGACCGGTAGGATTCATCTTAAGCTAGTCAAGTCCTTACGCTATCTATGCCGCTATGACTGTGAGCTTAGGATCTGTGTGATCGGCTGGGCTCCGCGCACCATTCTCGAACCTTGGGAATGCTCGACCTTCAGCGAACCTCACCCGAAAGGAGTGAGGTCAAGAACAATATCCCTGAATCCTACGTTGATCTAGTCAACGGCCTCTAGTCGCTCCCACGCTCTGGCTGAGCCCGCTAGCCTTTTGGGGATTTCTCAAACGATTTGACTCATTTGGTTTCCAGCGAAGCGTGGCACGAGCATAGGGTGATGTGGAAAAAAGGGGGATCTCGCGTGCGAAAGTGTACCGTGCCGCCTATCTATGGCGGTAGAAGTATCTGAAGCCTACAATTCCTGCAACCAGAGCTGCGGCTGCGATTGTGAATTCGTACCAGAATCCGAGGGCGAAGTAGTATGATGCATTCGCAAAGTATACGAAAGAAAGATCGGCTGTGAATATCACTGCTAAGCACACGGCGCAGAGAGAGGCACAAAATCCAGTCGCCGTCAGGGTTTTGTTGAGGTGTGTTGTTTCCACTGTCATATCACCCCCTCTCCACTGACTGACGCCAGATGATGATGGTGGTGGTGATGGCCTTGCGCGTACTCGGCTCGACGATAGAGCATGACGACGATCATAGCCGGAAGCATCAGGGCCATGCTCCCGCCCACGAGCGCGTCCCCTGACAGCATTCCAGTCCAATGCGGTCCGATGAGGACGCATAGGGGGATGAACATCGCGCCTGCCATCTCACCGATGCTCCTCAACGCGTGACGCCGGTAGAGCATCCAGAGAGACATTCCGATGGTCATGTTAACGGTCATCACGGGCGCGTAAAGAATTGGGTAGCTGAACATGTCGATGCTTGCGAAGCGAGAAAACATCAGCCAGGCGACCTCGTCGAGGACTACCATTCCAGCAACCATCGCCAAGATCATCTGTAGGAAGTGTCGGAGGAAGCTTCGGCTCAAAGCGTCCCGAAGAGACGGGGCGTTAGCTGACATCACATCCAACTCACTGACACGATACTTAGGATGTAGGTACTCAATGCATCACTTTGTGGCACTATTCTCCATACGTGGGTGCTAGCAGCCAGTCTCTTGAGACCTGCGTAAGCCGAGTCTACACTAGGATCATTGGACTCATTCCGACTAACTCCTCTCCTTACTTCTAGACCCACTTATCATGGCTCGTTTGAACAAAACGCTCATCATCACACTTGAAGCTATCAGCACTGCCCAGTTCGTCGTGAGAATAGTCACTTCAAAGGCGACAATGTCATAGCCTAGCAAGGAGAGACTAACGAGAGATCCGACCGCGATGACAAAACTTGCGACGAAGAGCCATCGTATGGCACGCTCAAGTCTCCCCCCAGCAAAGACGACAGCCGCGAAGAGGAAAGCCATGCTCATCATCAAGTATCCTAATCCTTCAAGACCAATGAAGATCCCGTGAGGATTATACTCTGTGAAAAGAGAGAGGTTGGCAGTCTCTCCGCTTAGGATACTCGGTTCAACCACAACAAACTGAATGAAGTAGTCTATGGTAATAATGGCTGCATAGATCGAAGCGAACGACAAACCGATCTGGCTGAAGACTTTCTTATCATCGGAGGCGAAGTAGTGAATACATGCCATTAGCACTACGAATGAAATGGCGAGCAGAAATCCTGGATACAGCCAGAGGTAGTCGATGGGAACAAAGGAGGCAAGCCCACTAACATAGGGGTAGAGGATGCATGAACCTTGCCCGGTCTGCCCGCAAAACGGCCCGGACCTTGCGGGAGTAAGTATGCCGGCGATGAAAAATACAGCGGTAAGCACTGTTGTTAGGACTGCGGACCAGAATCCAAGCCGATTCGCGCTCGTCAATTCACGTCAATACTTCCAGCCTGGGACTCCGGGCGAGAACCATCCGACGGTTACGCGATTGGCGTTTATGCAATTCGACTGACAACCCATGAAAAATAGGCCAATGATATGGAGGCTACAACGACCATGCCCTCTAGCACCGAGTAGCCTAAGGGAGCTACTTCCGCCTGCATTAGGTGAGTCTGGTCGGCGATAACCTGCAATATGTTGAGGGTTGCTGCAAGGATGCCTATTCTTCCCCCAGCGGCGGGGCGTTTGAAAATCAACGGGATTGTTGCTACCTCAACAATCAATATGAGTAAGAAAAAAGCCAGCCAGAAGGCGGACACGTCAGACTGGGGTCGGGTCTCGAACCCTATGGGCGGAGGAAATTCTAAAACCGTGAGAATCAGAATCGCAACAACAGCCCCAAGAACAGCCCTCTTTGCGGAAGAAAGAGACAACCCCGCGACGCGCGTGGTCATTTGCCATACGTCTCGTTGCTAGTTTGTTTCATGATAGTGTCGGGTCCGAGGACGACCAGAAAAGTCGAAGAAGACCAGCCAGATCAAGCCGATCACCAAACCTGTGATTATCAACGAAACGATAGTCACGACCACGTTCTGGAAGAGGCTAAAACTGCTAGACCAGTAGAGCGCATAGACCAAAATGAAGAAGAGCCACGCGACTACTCCGAGGATAGAACCAATGATGGGTGCGATCGGGCCTTCGTACCTATTTGGTGACAAAGACATCTGTCGTACCCCGACCTAGACATGGGCAGCCACAGTGGGGGTCTTCTCGACCTCAAGAGTGCATTTTGTAGCGATGCCCGCAATCACGCCGAGGGCGGCGAGCCAGGGTGCTAGGGCTAGGGTTGCCACTGCGCCGGCCGCTCCCCACGTGACAGGAACAGACAGGATCGTTTTTCCATTCTCGTTCTTGACCACGATTCTCTTCACGCTTGCATCCTTCGATATTTCCTTGAACTTTTCGACCAGTTTCTCTGGAGAGACCTGGAACACTTCTTTCTTGAGTCCGACCTGTGCTCCGCACGTGGAGCAGAATCTGGCGTTCGCTGCTAGTTCAGTTCCACATTCTACGCATTTTGTCATGATCATTGCCTAGCTGGAGTACTTGATACCGCTTTTCTCATCTTTTGTCAGAGTGTTTCCTATTTCGAAGCCTGTTCTCTCGAATGCTTCCATCTCGCCTTCCTCCAACGGCCCCTCACTCTTCTCTACAATCGCCGATTGTCGCGGCCTGACGATTTTCATCCCCAGCTCTGCGAGTCTCTTCTCGATGAACTTCGCAGCGCTTCCAGCAAGAGGGCTTCCAAACTTCGTGTCAAAAGCAAACCCGTACTTTCCTTTCAAACCCTCCGTTTTTTCGAGTTTCAGAAGGAAATCCTTCATTGGCTTAGACGCGGTAAACATCTGAGTTGGCCCACCGATGGCGATCAGATCGAATTCCGTGAAAGAGTCGACTTGAACATCTCTCGTATTGACGCATACCGCATCGACTCCCGCCCGTAACAGTCCGCCCGCAAGCGACTTTGCTATCTTCTCGGTGTTTCCAAACTTACTGTCAAAGATGACAAGTCCACGGTCAGGTTTGCTGTTGTATCCGTGCATTCCTCTCTTCCTTCTAGGAACACGGCTCAGATGCGATATAACAGGAACGTGCACTATGAGATACATTGTAGACTTTCCAATCTGAGAACTCCAATACCTCTTTCGCAGTCTGGCCGATTTCGTCGTGAGAGTAGGTTCTGTGCTACAAAGCATCCACTTGTGGACGGGCTACTCTTATGCTCCAGGGTCGACGGTTGTGCCGTGTTTGAAGTGTTACAAAGACAAAGAAACAGCAGCAGTACGTTGTGGCTAGGGGCCATTGTAGGACTGGTCGGCATTTTCGGCATCGGGCATCTCTTCTTGGGTCGCACGAGGAGAGGGCTTGCATTCTTAGCAATGACGGCCGTGCTAGCTGTCTACGTTCTGGTCGGTCCCCTTCTCTACCACCAGCTCTGGCAGAGCCCGGCGAGCCCCACTGTAGTTCTCGGCGTCCTATGGCTCGTGCAGACCTACGACCTGTACAGGCTGACCAAGAGAGACGCTTGACCTAGGGTCCGACGTTGAACCCGATCGAAATACCTAGACGTGCGACAAACATTCGATGGCCTCGAGCGTTTCGAACCAGAGATGAGAGAAGCCTTAGCTAAAGATTAGAATGAACCTCAATTGCCCGTAGTGCATTGTGTACGCACGAGATATTATGCAGAGGCACGAAGAAAATAGGGGTGTTCAATGGTCAATAGAAGAATGCTCATTCTCGTACTCACAATCGCCTCTGTGATCGTTGGCCTCTTCCATCTAGTACTTTACTTCTACAATCTCATTCCGGGCCAGATTCCAACTGGCGCATCATTCTACCTTCGCATGGGACTCATCTTCATCTTAGGCGTTCCAATGATTCTCCAGGTCCCTGGCCGCGTCGCTCGACCGAGCCCAAGGATAGTGAACTACTTCGCTCTTCTCGCGGTTCTCGCTATAGCAATCATAGCTATGATTCTGTTGCTTCCTTCGATGATGGTAGGCTCGTCCTGGGGCGGCTAGCAACAAGCGAGTCGATTATCGCGCGTAGGGAACTAATCAAGACACACCGTCCCTAGCCGAAGGCATTCGAGTTGTCTTCGCTTGTATCGCATTGAGATACAAGTCATGGATTTGCGTTCACTGTGGACGCCCCGACTATATGCGTCCAAGTGCATTGTTATCTCGAGGAAGAACAAATGCAAACTCTCAATCCAAACAAGATAGACACCACCCTAGAGTTGAAGGGACCCTATGCTGAGAAGAGAAACAAGCTGGTGATCGTCTGTTCCAAAGGCAGTCTCGACATGGCATATCCGCCACTCATGCTAGCGTCGAGCGGCGCCGCGATGGGCATGGAGGTTCATCTATACTTCACGTTCTGGGGACTCAACATGGTTCGAAAGAAGACCGTTCAATCATTGAAGGTGTCACCTGTAGGAAACCCGGCCATGCCTATGCCCAACATTCTCGGGATGATCCCAGGAATGACCCGGCTGGCCACACGGATGATGAAAGGATCGATGCAGAAGATCAAAATGCCATCAATTACCGAAATGATCAAGACAGCACACGAATCCGGTGTGCACTTCCATGCCTGCTCCTCGTCCATGGACGTGATGGGCGTGACCAA
>WNGM01003584.1_pt1 | contig 12395 bp, 15 predicted proteins | sample 5400571 | NCBI WGS metagenome assembly WNGM01 (sample SAMN13153378, study PRJNA577476) | soil metagenome | isolation source: 100 cm soil or saprolite under Garry oak tree replicate 2 | place: USA:California | collected 2016-06-15
TCGTCGAGCTTGGACTGCACGTGAAAGAGTCGACGGCGCTGCCGGTGCCTGATGAGCCTGGAAAAGTTATGGTGAGAGGGTTGACCGCCCAAGTCGTTTTGGGGGCGCTGTTCTGGGCGAAACCTACTGCCATATAGGCTCCCACCATGATGAGGCTTATCGAGAGGCCCAGTACGAGATGAGGAAGATACCGTCTGATAAGCGGCCGCATTTTGAATGCTGACAGAACGGCTATTGATAATAAGGGTTGGCATGATCAACAATTTAGTCACTGTCTGAGCCTGCCCTAGTTAGCCCAGGGCTGCGGATCTTTCCTTGTCGACGACTGATTCAGAATCTCAGGGAAGGTTCGGGGACGCACGGTTATTAGGAACGATTTCTTGCCTATTGTAGGTCGTCCTCAAGACCGATCTTCGGCCTGCTCTGGTTGTCTACGGAATTCCGGAGAATCCCTCCATAGCAGATAAGAATAAAGCCCGAAGAGAAACCCCCTAGCGTTTTAGGTCATCAGGCTATGCGTCTCGCCATACTGATTCATCCATTCGGCAGATTCGGTGGAGCGGAGCGATTGGCCATTCTCCACGCCATTGGACTCACAGAGGCGGGGGTTGACGTTACGATGTACACCGATACGACCCTGATGCACCGTGAATGGCTTTCCCTGCTCGGGTCCAAGGTCCCTGTGAGAAATCTGCCTTACGGACTAAAAGGCGGAGATGTAATACGAGATCTTGCTCCTTTCGATAGAATACTGATTCATCATCATATCGAGCCACTGATGGCAGGGCGAATTGTCGCCAGATATGCGGACAAAACGTATTGGTATACTGATGTCCTCCGAGCTGTTTGGGAGCACAAGATAACGGGTGAGGACTACAGGCAACTTAGTCCTACTATGCTCAGTACTGCCCATCACTTCTACGGGAAACGATCTTGGATAGCCTTACGAGGTCCGATGTACAATCTCACAGTTTCGCTGCTTAGGGTGCTAGACTATGCTACTGTTCGTCGATACAAAGGTATAATCGCGAATAGTGAGTACATGGCCGAGTTAGTAAGGACAATTTACCATTATCCCGGGCCCATGTTCGTCGCATACCCGGCTCCTTCGCTCCCAGCGTCGATGTTCAAGCCCAACTACGGCAACGGCAACTATGTACTTGCAGTTGGTGCACTCCTCCCCAACAAGAATCATCATGATCTCCTAGAAGCCATGTCTCTTCTCAAGGAACCCCCGACACTTCGAATCGTGGGCGATGGGCAGGAGAGAGGTAACTTGAAGGACCAAGCACAAAAACTGGGCGTGGAAACGGAGTTTGATCCGCTTGTCACTGGGGAAGAGCTGTGTCGTATCTATGAGGGAAGCCTTTTCGTCGTGATCCCATCATTGTCTGAGCCTTTTGGAATGACGGCCCTCGAAGGTGCTTTGGCGGGTAAGCCTTCCGTTGTGACCGAACTCGGAGGAACTAAAGAGTTCGTCCTTGACCGAGAGACGGGGCTTGTTGTTAATCCTAGAAAGACCAAGAGCTTTGCATCAGCTATGGAACTGCTCCTCTACGACAGGCACTTGCGGAAGAGCATGGGAGAGAGAGCGAGAGAGCGAGCGCTTACCTCATTTACCCCTGAAAGTTCGGCCTTGGCCCTTAGCAGGGCATTGACTCCGTGAACCTATCCTCCGTCTACGCGTTTTCCAGACGCAATCTCAAGAAATTAGAAGCCATCGCAATCCTCGTAGGTATAATCGGTGCTTCAGCTGTTTTGATTTTAGGGGGCTCTGTCAGATCTGATACTATTCGAATAATCGATATTTCAAGCTCTATGTCATCGCCATACGGCGAATTGAGTTTCAGCAGTGTGGGATACGATGACAATTACACTGGATGGAAGCCCAGTCAGAGCCTCCAAGCCAACACAACGAGTAACTCCCTAACAGTCAATGGAACATTTCAGTCCGCACCTACATGGACCTCATTCAGTTTCTTCAAGAATGTAAATATGAACACAACGTCCTACCCGATTCTGAACGTCAATCTTAGCCTTACATCTGGCCCGCGATACGGGATCCGGTTCTTCTCCCAATTTCCAAACGGGACTCAATACGATGTCTGGTGGGAAGGTTCACCTTTAGATCACAGACCAGGAAAGGGTTACGAATCACTCAGAGTGAACATGCAGAGAGAAGCCATTCTCGCAACCGGCCATCCTGTTCAGTCCATCACCAAGATGGAATTGTACATTGAAGACCCACCATATTCTCCGACGAGTTTCCAGTTCAGCTTGACCAACCTATCCTTCGAGACCGATCCGCTAGAACAGGTCTCGACTGGTCAGTATCGTGCGATCTATTTTGACTTGAGTAATGTTCCTCAAGAAAACGCTTCATGGTCGCTCAACAAGATTAATTTTGGAGCTTTGGTCCAGGCACTCACAGGAACGACATACTCAATCTATTTCTTCGACGGCCCCCTTTTGTACGCATCAACTACTGCGACTGGAATAGCCTACAATTCGCTTACACCACTTAATCAGATTACTTTCTACCCGAACTTACAACCACAGATCTTCCCCGAACTTCTTCCCCTCTCTAACATGTCAATCGTGTTCGTGGCTGTCTCGGGCTCCCTACAAAGTGTGAAAGTACAGTATGTCAACTTCGATTTCTTGCCTTCTCGAACGGCTCCAGAACCTACCCCACAACTAGTGGGATACTATTACGTCTACTTCATCTTCTTTCTTTTCCTGCTTCCGTTAGGAATTGCAATTCTCGTTTTCCGAGAATTTTTCCCGCGAGCTTCGATCTCTAAGAACAATGTGATGATTGTTCTAGTTGCAGGGGTGCTGTGTCGGGTAGCCCTTGCAGCGACGACTGCTCATGTCTTCGACATGAATGTTCTTCTGACCTCGACTCGGGGATGGTTCCAGTACAGAAATCCAGTGGGGAGTTTAGGGCCTACCTTGCCTTTCACTTTTTTCCTTTACTGGATTTTCTATTCTCCGTACGCTCTCCTTCAATTGGCCGGGTTTCAGGATACCCAAATCCTCGGGCACGCTGCGGGGATAGTTGAATCAGTCTTCGTGAAATTATTTCCCATACTCATGGATCTAACTACGTTCGTCCTGCTTCTCCGCTTCAGAAAAGACGGCGCTAGCTTTGTCTGGGCGACGTTCTACCTTCTCAATCCGCTTTCCATTTTCGTCTCCTCAGTCTGGGGGCAGTATGAAGCCGCAACGACGACTCTCATGATCTGGGGAGTCTATTGGATGTCTCGGAAAAGAACTGCTATTGCAGCTCTTGCCTTTGTCGTCTCCGGTATGGTTGAACTGTTTGGTTTCCTTCCCTACTTGCTGTTGCTTCTTAGGACGACACGAATGAGACTGTACAAGGTTCTAGCCACAGCGGCTCTCGCAATCTTGCCTGCAGTATTGTATTACCCAGAAAGTGGCTCAATTTTCCGACTTATTCTCGGGTTCGCAGGTTTCAATGTCATCAACAGCGGACTGTCTCAACCTGGACGCTTTAGTCTGTTCGGAACTTTTCCCCAATTATCGTTCGTTTCGCAATTCAAACCGTTACTTCTGACAACCGCTTTAGTCTTTGGATGGGCAATATTCGACACTTATCGGAGAAGGATGGACGTTGAGAGAATAGTCTTCTATGGAGTCGTATCCTCCGTGTTGTTTCTAGTATTCACAAATCTCATCGCACTCTGGTTTTGGATATTGCCAATTGCCTTGCTTTATGCGATTATGACGCAGAAAGACGATCTCGGAGCCTTCATGTTGGTCTTTGGTACGACCATCGCGTTCCTGGAAGTCAGTTACGCATTTGGCTCAAATTACTTGCTTTTCGGGCAATTTGGAGCCATCGTGCCCGGCATTGAAGGTCTGATCAACGGAAGGAAGATCCTTAGCATAATGGCAGCATCTCTTTCTGTGATGTTATTGTTCTTCCTCAAGTATGGAAGTGGGCAAGCCAAAGAGACACTGTTGAGAACTACAGGAATATCTGTCCTAATGTATCTGGTGCTATACTTCTGGTTAGGAGTATATTTTGTTTAGCGGACCCCTGCGCTCTTTGTGAGGTTTACAATCGGCTAGACATTATGACTTGGACCATGATTCGAAAATGGCAAATTCAAAGATATCTCTTGTGTCTGTCGTCATTCCCACAAGAAACTCTGCAGCCACGATCGGCGATTGCGTGAAGTCGGTAATGTCTCAGTCCCACAGGCCGATCGAAATCATAGTCGTAGATAATTATAGTACAGATTCGACGGTGGAAATCGCAAAGAAACACGATGCACTCGTAATGCTCAGGGCGGGGGGTAGATCCGCTCAGAAGAATTGGGGAGCCAAGTTCGCAAAAGGAGAGTATCTCTACTTCGTGGACTCTGACCTTATTCTTGGCCCTGACGTGATTTCCCAATGCCTGTCAGCAATAGAAGGAGTAGACGGAATTCTAGTGAGGACACTCGACGTAAACAAGGGATCTAGAGCAGCCGGACTGATTGCATCAAGAAAGAGAATTCTATCTTACGACGCACTTAACGTTGCGGTCAGATTTGTCAGGAAGGACGTATTCGATCGCCTGGGCGGGTTTGATCCCGACATCTACGTTGGAATGGATACGGACTTTCACAGAAGGTTTCTTCACGGGGGATTTAGAGCACGATATTCATCCGCAATAGAGTGGCACTTAGGCTCTCCTCTCACTGTGAGAGGTTGGCTGAAACGGAACTTGTATTATGCGCCGAGCCTGATCAAGAGCGTCTCGAAACATCCGTTATATTCGCTAAGTAGAATAAATCCACTGCACACTGTTTCAGCATGGAAGAAGAGTGATGCCCGCAGCCCCGATCTCATCCTTGTTGTATTCCTCGGCTTTCTTTCAAATATCAGCCTAGCACTCGCGGCTTTACTGATCCATCGCTCTCGTGAAGTCTCCGTCCGACATTCACACCCCAGCCATCAGATAGAAGCAGAGTGAATGACGGTGAGTGAAAAGAAGGGATTTAGACCAATGCCCGATTTTGGTTTCCCATGAAAAAACAGGCCTTGGAACTTTATGGTGGGCACTCATCGCGATTCGCCTGGGCGCTAGCTAGGTTTCTAAGAGTTCTAGGCAACGCCTGGGTCAGATGGATAGCAGATCCTCTACTCCCAGAGACCTCAACTGTTCAGCTCTGGAGGGACAGATTCCTTCATTTGAACCAAGCAGTGGGTGATCTCTTCCCCTCACTAACCCATGTGGTATCGTTTGAGACCGTGCAAGAAAATTGTCTTGTGTTTCGGCCCTTTACAGACGATGCAGACAGAGTGTCAAAGACCTATGAGCATATAGTTCGACAGCTACTTTCTCCACAGACATCTGAAGTCATTGTCGACGTTGGTGCGAACATTGGCATACACACCGTTTGGTTTGCGAGAAAAGTTGGGCCTTCAGGTTTAGTCTTAGCGATAGAACCAGAACCCAACAATTACGCTATACTTGAGGCGAATCGACGAGTCAATAACCTAGGCAATGTTGTCCCCATAAGAATCTCTCTCTCATCAACATCTGGAGTGGGCGGGCTTTCAGTTCCCAAGCCTACGTCTATGGGCCAGGTTCGCACTGTTGCGTCGACCCGTTCTTCGAATTCGGCTTTGGTCAGCGTCAGACTACAGACCCTCGACAATCTGATCTCATCCCGAGGAGTCAGGGTCTCAGCAATCAAGATTGATGTCGAGGGGTCGGAACTTTCCGTTCTCCAAGGTGCTAGGGATACCATACGCACCTTCGGACCCCGGCTCCTAATAGAAGTCCATGGGAGACAGAATCTATCCCCCATAAGGGCTTCGCTTCATTCGCTGAACATGATGATTCTATCAGAAACCCAAGCCAGCAAGCGACCTAACGAAGAAAGGCGATTTGTGCTCGCGCTTCCATCTCGACACCATCCAATGGATTCAGGGTAAGCGCAGAATATTATGCATTTGTTGCATAATCCCGTCAATTTATGGCGAGCGCATTTTCCATGATTCTTGACTTCGGTTGTGGGTCCGGCGGCATCTGGGACCAAGAGGATGAGCAAGTCATAGGTATCGATATCAATCGCAGTCGACTGACGATTGCAAGTAAAAGGATCCAAGTAGTTTGCTGTGACGGGCGATTCCTTCCATTCAGAGACCGCATCTTTCGACAGGTGTTGGCCGATTCAGTGCTGGAGCACATACGAGGCTATCAGAGAGCTCTTGAAGAAATCAAGCGTGTCACCAGTTACGATGGTCGATGTATGATAGTTCAACCAGTTGATAACGACCCCCTGTTCTTCCTAGCTAGAAGGGTCGCTGGAAGCTGGAATCATGACAAAATCCAGTCCAAATTCACTTCCGGTCATCTTCTCCTACTAATGTCTCGATCCTTCAGAATACGTTCGGTAAATTATCTTCCTAACTCGCCAATGGCGGGAATATTCGGGTTTTTCGGAAAGAAGACGCCAGGCATTCTCTCCACTTTGGATAGGTTCTACAAGATGTTCTGTCAGACGACTGGAGTGTTTCATTGGGAAGTGGTTATCGAGGCCTCCGTCCCTCCCTAGCTGACGTAACCTAGTCCGAGTCGCCTATCAGATTGCAGTTTCACTCTCGTGTCTGAGCAATAGCCGAATCGTAGCTCAACCTCCCAGATGTCGAGTCAGCGGAGCAACTGGCGCGAACGACTCTTTGTGAATCCTAGTCGCATGGAGCTCGAATTAGCGGCAAGGCTAGAATCCTCCGGAATACGGTACCAGACGCAAGTCGAAGTTCCTATTACGACCGCCGATTTCTACTTCGCTACTGATCCGCGACCGACACTAGTTTTCGTTGATGGAAGACCACATCTCACAACTGCTCAGATGATCAAAGATGAAGAACTGAGGACGCTCCTTAGAAAACGCGGATACAAGGTGGTGGAGCTAGCATACAATGACTACTCGGACAAGAAGCGAGACGAACTCTATCACCAACTTCTGAAGGGCCTCGGTCAAGAATAGCCCTGAGTCGAAATATCCTGAGTGCCAGAACGTTCCTTCTAATCAAGAAGATATTTAGTGGAGTTGCCCGAAACTTCTCTAGCCGAGTTGGGTTATGGCCACTGGAATAGAGAAGCTGGCAGTTGAGATCGAGGAGATAGCGAATGGCGTTTACCCTAGCGAAATACCCTCACAACACCTGTTAATCAGCAAAGCCAAGAAGATTCAGCAGTTAGCTCGTTCGAGGAAGACCTCCCGAGAAAGGGCTCTGGTGTGTCAAAAATGCGACGTGCGAATGATATTCGACTCTGGTACGGGAACCTACCGCTCATATGTTTGCCCTAGCTGCAGGCACAAAATTGGCGTATTGTAGCTAGTTACTTGACAACGTCTGTCTCTGTGTCCTCTCTGGCTTCTTCTCGTTGTCTTAGGAACTTCCTAATGTTACTCGACCTGATCCCGTTGCTCATACCGACCACGGCCAGAGCAGCCAAGACAGAGGCAATAATGGTCCCGAATGGAGAACCTAAAAATATGATCTCGCCCAAAGTACCGAGGACGAAGACCAAGACGAGGAACATCAAGATCAACGTCAATAACTGTCCTAAGCTAAGTGACCCGAACTTACGATCTAGCTGAATCTGTAGTCGAGCGTGCTCTTCGAGTTTAGCTAGTAGCTCTTCATCCTCTTCCGGTTCCTCGATCTCCAACTTGGGTAGGCATACAAGTTCTGTTAATTTAACAGCTTTCCAGTCCGACTAAATAGTTCGAGCCGGCACCTTAGCGGAGGCCTTGTGCAATTTGTTGATTTGTTGTTGTCTCCCCGAATCTCGCAGATATGTATTTTATCTTGCCTTGCCAGCCAGGCTCACTCTCTATCTTCTTGACTGTGTTATCGTCTGGATGCACAAGCACAAGAACTGTATCGCTCGTCGAAGCCCTTGCTAGCATTGCCCTTATGATTTCATCAGCAAACGAATATCCAATCACTATCCACTTCCTGGTCTGCTCTAATGCTTGCCTGAAAGCATAGAACATGTCGAAGTATGGAGGTATCAGCGTGTCTTTCTGTTGAATCGGGTAAAGAATGATTTGTTCGCCGAACTTTCTTGGGACGTAACTTGTATCTGGAGGCTGGTCCTTCTCAACAATGACACCGGTGCCGACCTCCTTCCACCAAGTGACCGATCCATGAAGCTTGATCAGTCGTAGGTTCTGTTGAAGGATCGTGTCGCGGCTCCATATCTCCGACTTTGTGCTTGGCTCGTATTGAAACCCGGTGTTCAGTGTCGCTTGTCTTATCCCTACGCGCCAAAACACTTCTAGAACGTTATCGTAGTTTGTTGTAAAGAAGTTCCAAGACTGGCCGTAATTGTATCTAGTTCCTTTGTGAGCAAACTGACTGACACTACCGCCAAATACATTGAACACCTCGTTAAGGAAAGGCAGGTAGGTGTCCAGCACGACCTCAAGCTTATCGGTCTTCAACCAACACACTCGTTTGACGAAACTTTCGAATCTTTCACGCAACCTTCGAGCGGTCGTCTGAAGCTCCTGTGAAGGGGGACTTAGCAATGAATCAGCACTAATTCTTGCCGCAAGGAAGACAGCATAGTAACCAACCTCCTTGAGCGTTTTTCCTTGAGCAAATGCGTCAACTACGGTGAATACTGACTCAAGATCAGTAGCCCCGAACTCTTTCCTTAGTGTTGACTCAATGTCGTCGTAGAGCTTGACCTCGTCATCTATACCATCTACCTTGCTCTCAGACAATTCTTTTCTGAACTGAGTGACCATCTCCTTCATGGTGGGAATGCCAAAGGGTCTAGACGCACCAGCTCCAAAGAAGAACAGAGGTTCGACCATGAAGAATTCGAGAAAAAAGCTTCTCGAATCGTCCTATAAAATGGAGATTTTCGACAAACTCTACTTTCACTTCAGTCTCTCGAACATAGCCCTCAAGGATTCTCCGATGACTTGACCTTGCCATCTTTGGAGAAGAATCCTGACTTCTTTGCCCGGTTCGAATCGATCTGGTGCTGGACGTGCGGGAAGGTCACGACGCATGAGATAACTTGGCGTTGGGGTGGAAAGTGCTTCATGTGTAAGGAATGTGCGAATATTGTAGTGGAAAAGCTCTAAGCTCTGGAAGCTTGGTCAGGGCGATAAGGGCGGATATGACAGACCTTGAGGTAGCTCTATTTGTCGTCGCCGTAATTCTCGTTCTCTTTGTTCTCTACTTCCGGCGTAAGGCTCTGATTTATTACGAAAATTGGCAGACAAGACAGTCCGACGCCTACACTATGGGAACCCATCAAGTAATGGGAGACATGTCCCAAATTCTCGGTACCTTCGCCATCTTGGGCGACTACGAGCAAATTATCCTACTGTCCACCACCTCAAGTCAAGCCTCAATGGATTTGCTGGGCGTCAAGTCTGAGAGCTTGGACTTCATTGAACTCAAGAAGAAGGGAGCAAGTCTCGGCAAGGCTGAGAGAAGAATCCAGCGATTGGTCAAGGAAGGCAAGGTAAGATACGTCGTCAAGGACGTTGAGTTGCCCGATAGCATCCAAGTAACGGAAAGAACGAAGCAAAGCTACTAAGTGAGTAGGATGGTCTTGAAGCTGAGAAAAAAGAAGGAGCCCGAGGAAACCTTCGTCATTCCTCTGGGTTCCGGTGTAAAATTGAGCAAGTCTGCTCAGAAAATTGAGAACCAGATATGGGTGAGAATGCGAGAGATTTCAGGACTAACGAATCAACAGATTGACGCTCTACCCGAAGGCGAGTTTGACGAGTTATACGAGAAAGCTGTAGAATCTCGCGGCTGAGTAAGCACACGTGTGGTGCAAGGAAACTACGTTTCTAAGACAATGTAAGGGGTGCGGGTTCAAGTTCTGTGAACGGCACCTGAGCGAGCATAGACCGACTTGCTGGCTCAAGTAACGGCATCCTATTTTCTCTGACTCACATCTCTGCTGAGTACCTTGGAACGGATGTTCGACAAGGACATAGAACTGAAGAAAATCGACCTCGTATCAGAGGAAATTCGGAACCGCTACTTCACCGCTCTTGGAGCCTACTTCGCAATACTTGTAGCAATGATTGCCGCCGCGTTCGAAATAGCGATCCAAGAGGGTTCTACTGGAACCATTCCACTATACACTACGATAGGACTCTTAGTCGTCTTTCCCCTTACAGTGTGGATTGCCGTGGGAACCATTAGACGCTACAAGGAGATATTCTCCCAATTCCAGCCCCTAATCAAGAACATTGAGGATGGTAAGTCGAACGGGGACTTGAACGATATTCTCAAGAAGTTGAAAAAGTAGCGAGGCGAGTAAATAGGAAGCCACATACTCGAATTCTTTCGTTAGCAAAGCCTTTCAGCAAGTGGGATACGAATAATGGCTTCCAGATTGACGAGCCAAGACCGTGCTGATAGAATCAAACGGATTTTAGCGATTTGCCGCGAGAATAACTGGACTATCGATACTCCCGACATAGCTGGGAAGCTCTACAATATCCTAAAGTCCTCTGAGTTCACAAGAGACACGATACGGGACTACGTGGACACAATGATTGACATCTTGGCCTGGGAAAAGAAACACCGCCGACCATACGAGTGGTCTCCGGCGAAGGCGAGTGAGAAGCCGCAATTAGTTAAGTGGTCTAACATGGGCTCTCCGCAAGAAGTGACCCGAGTACCGGCATGAAACTGCTGTAATCCGTGGCGTTTATCTGGCCGGCAGCGTACTCAGCTCCTGGAGACCACAGAGGCTGTCAAAAGATACGGTAAATCTGTTACTTTACTCAAAGAGATACCTCCTCTGATTATCTGCTTCTATATCACTGGTATTAGTTGAGGTGTGAAGGTAGGATCTAGAATCGCAGTTTTGAGATCGTAGAGCTCCCTGCTGAGGATAGCGTTCTCTCCCATCTGGGAAAGAACATTTGTGAGTTTCCACAAGTCTAGAGGTTGGCTGTTGGATAAATTCTCCTGTATGTCCTGACTTGAATTCTTACCAATCGCACATCATGGGAAGGTTTCGGATCCATCTATTGCTCATAACCAATAGAGGAGCTCTTCTTCTTTCATGCGTTGCGTGAACTGTCTGAGAGAAGAGAGATCAGTGAAATTACGCGATCTTCCAATCGGTATGTTCCGTTGTGATATATGTGCAGAGTATGAGGAGGCTTCTCTGGAGTTCAGGCTGAACACGGATTCCGCTGAGAGCGCGAGGCTCTATGATCGAATCTTTGAGATTGCAGGGAGGATCGAGAAGTTGGTAAAAGAGGCGAGGAAACAAACTGCGGATAGGTGAAAAATGCGCGCAGAATCAGCCCTGATCCGGGATCTGGGACGGCATTTCATATGAAGCCCAGTTCACGCTTGCAATGATACAGATGGATGCGTCCCGAAAAACTGGGGATCAGCCATTTCTGCGGGATAAGTCTACAATTTCGCTCAAAACTGGTTCAGATGGCGAGTGAACCCTTCCTAGAATTTACAAAAAAATTATTTCCCGCGACACAAAGTGCCCATTCCTTCGCTCTACCTAATTGGATTCTTTCCCTTATAGCCAGTGACGACTCAATTTTCTAGGAATAGTTGGCGACCGTTGAATACGAAGAAAGTCGTTCTTGAAGCGGTCGGCTGTGACCTCGGACCCGAGATATCCTGACACTGCAGAATCCGGCGAGACGTACGACGTAGAACAGAGTTCCAGCAAGCCCTAGTGGCTACTGCAGTTTGAAAGCCACGATGTCTGTGAGCGCGCCAGTGCGTTCTCTCCGGTCTCTTAGAACAGGAACGACCTTCATCCCGAAACTCACGTTAGCAGACTCGTCTAGCTGGAGCCGGTGGACTATTCCGCCCTTTACTCCTTCGAACTTGATCAGGGCGATAGTAAGTGGCTCACTGATCGGTTCGCCTGTTCTGTTCCGGTTCACCATCGTGTGGCTATAGACGTATCCAGTCTCCTCCAGTGGAGCATTGTCCTTGATTTCGATGAAGCAGGCGGGACAGAACATTCTGGCTGGAATGTAGCTGCTCTTGCACTTTGCACATTTCGAGGATAAGAAACGGCCGTTCTCCTTCAATTCTCTCCGAAACGCTTCGCCCGCAACCCCCGCCGTGTAGTGATACTCTAATGGAATACTGTCCGTCCAGTGGCGAGCCTGTAGGAGGTGGGTGATCTTCTCTAGAATTGGCATTGCTCTAGCCTTCCACCGGTTTGAAGTATCGTATGTCTGTGATAGCTCCCTCTCTCTCCTCTGCTCGCTTCCATACTGCCTGGACCTTCATTCCAACAGAGATCTCTGAAGGTTCTACTTCCCCCAACTTGTGAAGTATGCCCATCCCGGGACTCGCGCCATCAATATCGACGACAGCGACGAGGATGG
>WNGM01003590.1_pt1 | contig 12387 bp, 11 predicted proteins | sample 5400571 | NCBI WGS metagenome assembly WNGM01 (sample SAMN13153378, study PRJNA577476) | soil metagenome | isolation source: 100 cm soil or saprolite under Garry oak tree replicate 2 | place: USA:California | collected 2016-06-15
CGCCGCCGGTGATGACCACGCGCAGCGAGCCGAGATCGAAGCGATCGAGCTCGGGACCGTTGAGCATGGCGATGATCGACGCCGGCGCGCTCGGGATGAACGTCACCCGCTCGCGCTCGATCAGGGTGAGCGCCGCACGCGCACTGAACCGATCGAGCAGCACGCAGCGGGCGCCCACCATGATGGCCTGGAGCAGCGTCAGATAGCCCCAGTTCAGCCCGAGCGGCAGGTAGGCCAGCAAGACGTCGCGCTCGCCAACGGCCATCGCGTCGTTGAGGATCCGGCACGCCGGCAGCGTCGTGTTGAAGCTGTGCATGACGCCCTTGGGATTGCCGGTCGTGCCCGACGTGAACGCCATGCGCATGACGTCGTTGGCGTCCATCGCGTGCGGCCTGAACGCCGACGACGCAAGCCTGCCCGCGATGAGCTCGTCGAGCGGGACCGTCCCGGGCAGGCCGGTGCCGCCGAGCACGAGCACTGACTCGAGCGCGGGGAGCCCGGGCCGGAGCTCCTTGATCATCGCGACGTAATCGAAGTCCTTGAAGGACGCCGGGGCGACGTAGGCACGGCTCTCGGAGAAGCGCAGGATGTACTCGACCTCGCGGCTCCGGTAGTCGGGGCCGATCTGGTTGGCGACGGCGCCGACTCGCTCGCACGCGAAGAACACGTAGGCAAACTCCGTCCAGTTCGGGAGCTGGATCGTGACGACGTCGCCCGGGCCGATGCCGAGCTGGTGCAGGCCGGCGGCGACCCGATCGACGCGCTCGCGAAGCTCTCGGTAGGTGACCGGCCCCCGGTGATCGATGACGGCGACGCGATCGGGGTGCGCGTTCGCACGCGAGGCGAGGATCGAATAGAACGTCTCGTGGCCCCAGTGGCCCGAGCGCGTGTAGCGGTCGATCAGCGCCGGGCTCAGACGGGTCTTGAACGACGGCATGATGTCTCCAGTATGGGGGCCCCGACATGGCCCCCAACTATTCAAGCGAAGGGGGGCTACGCCCCCCTCGGACTCCCCCGGCCAGCGTTCGGAGCAGCTCGCGCGTGACGAGCAGCGGTCTCGAGGCACTTTCAAGGCCACAGCCTGTATAGCGCAAGCCACGTTCCGATTCGAGCGCAAGGCATCGCGGTTCGCCCGTCGCCTTGCTCGTGCGCTCGGTGCCGACCTATAATCGCCGCCTTACGATAACGCGAACGATCTGATGTGCGCGCGACTGGAGCCATCAACCCGATCGACAGGCGAGGGACGACGATGAGCACGACGCGACGTGAGTTCTTGACAGTGGCGGCCGCCGGCGGAATCGGGGTGACTCTGGGCGCGCCTGTCTTCCTCCGGCGCGCGGCGGCGGCGGAGCCGATCAAGATTGGCCTCCCCTCGGCGCTATCGGGCAGCAACGCTCAGTACGGGACGCAGGCCAAGCGAGCGTGTGAGCTGTTCGGCAAGGAGATCAACGCCAGGGGCGGCGTGCTCGGCCGGCCGCTTCAGTTCATCTACGAGGACACCGGCGGCGATCCAGCCACCGCCGTGCGCAAAGCCCAGAAGCTGGTCGAGAAGGACGACGTGAAGTTTCTCACCGGTACGGTCCTTTCCTCCGAGGCGCTCGCCGTCTCCGCCAAGTGCCCCGAGTGGAAGGTGATCCTCATGTCGACCATCAACGGGGCGGGTCAGCTGACGACCACGGCGTGGCACCGCTACTTCTTCCGCGTGAACACGAGCGGGCCCATGGGCGCGCGCGCGGTGAGCCTCTACCTCGCGGAATCGCCGATGAAGCGGTTCTTCGCGCTCGGCAGCGACTACGCGTGGGGCCGCGACAGCGTCGGCTCCTTTGACAAGCAGATCACGGCCGCGAAGAAGGACGTCGTCGGCAAGGACTACCCGCCGGTCGGCACGAAGGACTTCGCGAGCTACATCGCCAAGATCAGGCAGTCACGCGCCGAGGCGTGCTATATGGCGCTGCCCGGACAGGACGCGACGATCTTTTTCAAGCAGGCGTCCCAATTCGGGCTCACCCGCGAGGTGAAGCTCGTCACCGAGATCCTCGAGCTCGAGAACTTGAAGGCGGTGGGCGAGGCCATGACGGGGACGATCGGCTCGAGTCGCTACCCCTTCACGGTCGACACGCCGAAGAACCGCGACTTCGTGAAGCGCTTCCACGCCATGCACGGCATCTATCCCGACATGTTCGATGGCGAGACCTACGAGGGTCTGGAGTGGCTGGCCCAGACGATCCAGAAGGCCGGCACCGCCGACGACGTCGAGAAGGTGATCGAGGCCTGGGAGGACTCGACCTACGAGGGGCTCGAAGGTCCATTCTTCATGCGCAAGTGCGATCATCAGGCGGTGCAGCCCGGCTTCGTCGTGGAGGCAGCGAAGGACCCGAAGTACCCGCACCTGATCCCGAAGATCCTGGCAACCTATCCCGGAGACAAGGTGACGCCGAAGTGCCGAACTGAGGACTTCGCGTAGCGTCGCCTCGGAGCGCGGAGAGCGCCTGTGTCGTCCTCCATCCTGGTGGAGCAGCTCTTCGACGCTGCCGCGCTCGCCGCGCTCCTCTTCCTCGTCTCGGTCGGGCTCTCGCTCGTCTTCGGCATCCTGCGCGTCGTCAACTTCGCTCACGGCATCTTCTACATGCTCGGCGCGTACGTCGGGTCCACGCTGGTTCGCCTCACGGGTAGCTTCTGGCTCACGCTCATTCTGGCGCCCCCGATCGTCGGGCTGATCGGTGCGGCGCTCGAGTCGTCGACCCTCCGCTTCATCTACCGCCGGCCACCGATCTACCAGCTCCTTCTCACGTTTGGCCTCGCGATGATCCTGGAGGAGAGCGTGCGCGTCCTCTATGGCGTGACCGCGAGGTCGGTCGATCCGCCGGTCTTCTTCCAGGGCACGGTCGAGCTCGCGGGCGCTGTCTATCCGCGCTATCGGCTCTTTCTCATCGCCGCTGGCAGTGCCGTCGGTCTGGCGCTCTGGCTTTTCCTCACGCGAACGCGCGCCGGCCTGCTCGTGCGCGCCGTCGCTCAGAACAGCGAGATGGTCGGATGCCTCGGTGGCGACGTGCGCCGCGTCCGCACCGGGGTCTTCGGCCTCGCGTGCGCGCTCGCGGCGTTCGGCGGTGCCTGTGCCGCGCCGATGACGACCGCCTACCTGGGGATGGGGATCAACGTGATCGTCGACGCGTTCGTCGTCGTCGTCGTCGGTGGTCTCGGATCGATCGTCGGCTCGATGGTGGGAAGCCTGATCGTGGGGGCAGCGCAGACCTGGGGCGGGTTCTACATCTCCGAGGCCGCGATGGCGATCATGTATGCCGTCATGGGCGCGATCTTGCTCTTCCGGCCCTGGGGGCTGTTCGGCGAAGAGGAATAGTGCGGCGGGCGTTCGTCGTTCTCCTCTGGCTCATCTGCGGTCTGCTCGTCGCTGCCCCGTGGCTCTGCGCGCGCCACCAGCTCTCGATCCTGACCGAGCTCTTCATTTTCGGGCTCCTGGCACTCTCGCTCGACCTCATCATGGGCTACACGGGAATGGTTTCCTTCGGCCATGCCGCGTATTTCGGGCTCGGCGCCTACGCGGGCGCGCTCACGCTGCTCACGTGGCAGCTCCCGATTCCGCTGGCGCTCGCGAGTGGAGCCGTTTGCGCGGCAGCGATCGCCTGGCCCATCGGCTATCTCTCCACGCGGAGGACCGGGATCTACTTCGCGATGCTCACGCTCGCCTTCGCGCAGCTCCTCTACACGATCGCCTACAAGTGGCGCTCGCTCACTGGTGGCTCGGACGGCATCACCGGGGTGCCAAAGAGCGCGCTCTGGTGGGCGGGCCCGTCTCTGGGGACACCGCGCGCGTATTACTTTCTCGTGCTCGTCACCGTCGCCGTCGCGTTGCTCGCCTGCTGGGCGCTCGTCCGCTCGCCGTTCGGCCGGGCGGTTGTCGCGATCCGCGAGAACGAGCGCAAGTTCGCGGCGCTCGGCCGCGACCCCGCCCGCTTCAAGCTGATCGTGTTCGTGATCGCCGCCGGCTTCGCGGGCCTCGCGGGCGCGCTGTTCGCGCCGTTCCGCGGCTTCGCGTCTCCGGAGCTGATGTTCTGGGTCTTGTCGGGCCAGGCCCTCATGATGGTCATCGTGGGCGGCATCGGAACCCTCGTCGGTCCGGTCGTCGGCGCGATGGTCTTCATCCTGGTCCAGGAGATCCTGTCGAGCTACACCGAGCACTGGATGATCTTCACGGGCGGGATCTTCGTCCTCATGGTGATCTTCCTGCCCGGTGGCATCGTCGGCACCGCGCGGCGCTGGCTCGAACTCGAGCGGCCCGGATGAGCGGGCCGACCCTCGAAACCCGCAAGCTCTCGCGCTCGTTCGGCGCGCTCCGCGCGGTGGCGGACGTCGACCTTTCCGTGGAGCCCGGCGAGCTCCGCGCGATCATCGGCCCGAACGGCGCCGGCAAGACGACGCTCTTTCACCTCGTCTCCGGCCTGCTCCGGCCGACCGCGGGCCACGTCGTCTTCCGCGGCGCCGACATCTCCGACGTGCCGGAGCCCGCGCGCTGCCTTCGTGGGATCTCACGGACGTTTCAGATCACGAGCCTCTTCGGTGAGCTGTCAGCCGTCGAGAACGTCAGGATGGCCATCCAGCTCAAGCGCGGCGGCAACTTCGTGCTCCTCGGTGGGCGGACCCTGCTGGCGGAAACCGAGCGACTCGCGCGCGAGACCCTCGGGTTTCTCGGCCTTCACGGGCGGTCCGATGTCCCGGCGAGCACGCTGCCCCACGGCGAGCAGCGCCTGCTGGAGATCGCGATGGCGCTGGCCCAGGAGCCGGTGCTGCTCCTCCTCGATGAGCCGACGCAAGGGCTTTCATCGGCCGAGACCGCGGCCACCGTCGCCGTCATCCGACGCATCGCCCGCGAGCGTCACCTCACGATTCTCCTCGTCGAACACGACATGGACGTCGTGTTCAACCTCGCCGATCGCGTGACCGTGCTCAACTTCGGCCAGGTGATCGCCGAGGGGAGTCCGGCCGAGGTTCGGGCCAACGTCGATGTGCAGACGGCCTACCTCGGCGAGACTCCCTCCCTCCTCGCGGAGCAGGAATGACGACGCTGCTCGAAGTGGACCGCCTCGACACGTTCTACGGCAAGAGTCACGTCCTCCGCGACCTCTCGTTCGGCGTCCCGCGCGGCCGGATCACGACGCTCCTCGGGCGGAACGGCATGGGAAAGACGACGACGCTCCGATCGATCATGGGCCTCACGCCACCTCGGAGCGGCACCATTCGCTTCGACGGCCGCGACATCACCGGGCAGCCGTCGTATCGCGTCGCGCGCCTCGGTCTGGGCTACGTTCCCGAGGGACGCCAGCTCTTTCCGCACCTCGACGTCGGCGAGAACCTGCGACTCGCGGCGCTGTCCCGGAGAGCCGGGGGGCCATGGACCCACGACGCGCTCTTCGAGTATTTCCCGATCCTCCGCCAGCGCTGGCACCAGAAGGCGAGGAGCCTGTCGGGCGGTGAGCAGCAAATGCTCGCCATCGCCCGCGCGCTCGCCGGCAATCCGGCCTTCGTCATGCTCGACGAGCCGTCCCAGGGACTCGCGCCCCTCCTCGTCCGCGAGCTGGGGTCGCTGATGCTGCGGCTCAAGCGGGAGGGGCTGACGATTCTCCTCGTCGAGCAGAACACGCGTCTCGCGCTGACCGTCGCCGATCACGTGCTCGTCCTGCACAAGGGCACCATGGTGTTCGCGGGTCCGATCGAGGAGTTCCGCGCGCACGAGGACGCGCTGAAGGGTGGGTACCTCGCCGTGTGATCAATAGCGGACGCGCACCCGGTAGACGAGCTTGACGGTGTCCTCCTTGGGGACGTCGACCCGGAAGCGCAGCGTGTGGGCCTCGATCTTCTCGGGGGCGTGGCTGGACTGCAGCACCTGCCAGTCGCCGGGCACCGGCTCGATCACCGTGACCGTCTGCGCGTCCTTCTTGTGGTTGCGGAGCGAGATCTCCCACTCCACCTCCCACGTCCTCGGCCCGATCTTCTGGAAGTTGCGCTGGGTGCGCTCACCGACCACGTCGAAGGCCTCGCCCATCTTGATCTTCACGCGCTCGTCCTTCGGCGTGTGGTCGATCCAGTCCTCGCCGACGAACTGCTGGCTGCCGCCGGTATCCGCCTTGTAGACGCGGACACGCCCCTTGGGCAACGGCACGCCCAGCCGGTTCGCCTGGCTGTTCTTGATCTCGAGGTACACGCCGACCTTCTGATTCGAGATCGGTGTCCCGTACGACGTGCGGTAGTAGTCCTGGGCCCCGTAGTAGATGAGCTGCTTGTCGATCCCGATGTCGGCGGCGGCCAGCAGCGAGAGCTGCTTGGTCTGGTTGTCCTTGATCGTCGTGCGCCCGTCGAGGGTGTAGAGGTGGTACTCGAAGAAGCCCTCGGACTGGAAGTCGCGCCGCGCCTCGGCGGTGGCAGGCGCGCGGGCCGCCATCTCCAGCGCTTTCACGTCGCGAAACCGGTCCACCGCTCGATTGACGTCGCCGGCGACCAGCTTGAGAAGAGCATTTCGGTAGATCGCTCCGCTCTTGTTGTCGATCGTGACCCACCCGGTGAGATCGCCGCGCGTATCGGCCGGGTTGAGCACGAGGACGTAGTCGGCCCGCCACGTGATGCCGCTCGTCATGTACGAGGCCTCCACGCGCTGTGGCGCGGTCGCCTGATTGCGCAGGAGCCAGGCCAGGGTTGGCCGCGAGACGAGGTTCTCGGGCAAGGCGGGCAGGATCAGACGGCCGTTGTGACCCAGATGGATCTGGCCGTTGATCTCGTAGACGGGGCCGTTGGTGCTGAGCAGCGTCGCCTCGTGATAGCTGCCGTCGGGCTGATAGAGGCGCACGCGCTTGCCGACGTACTTCTCCATCAGCTTGGCGCTCGAGAGCAGGTCGTACTCGTAGTTCTGCTCGAGGATCTTGAGGCCCGCCGGATCGGTGATCGACTTGAGGTGGACGGTGGTGGGGTCGATCAGGGCCGCCACGTCCATGAACTGCACGTCGGTCGTGCCGGCCGGCAGGCGGATCTCGCGCACGTCCTTCACGAGCCCGAGATTGCCGTTGTAGATGGTCACCATGACGTCTTTCTGCATCTCCAGCGTGATGGCGGGTGGCGTGGCCGGCGCTGCGGTGGGCAGCGCCAGCGCGCCGAGCATCAGCAGCGCGATGAGCCTGGGCTTCATGGTCGTCCTCCGGGCGATCGATTCGACTCCCTTCGTCCGGTTGGACAGGGCCGGGGCGGGAAAGTTCCCGCTGGTGCGGGCGGCTAGTGGGTGAGGCGGATCCGGACGCGAACGGTCTCGGGCAAGCCGGCGGCGTTGGCTTCCGCCTGCCAGCGGCCGAGGCGGGCGACTTCGATCGCGAGGTCGGGATAGCGGTCGCGGGGAACGGTGAGGTCGACCAGGTGCGCATCGCCGTCGGCGCGGGAGGCCGTCACGCTCCCACCGACGCGGCGAGCGATTTCCGCGAGCGCGGTGGCTCCGCTGCTGGGGTCGTCCACCGTCAACCGCCCGGAGACATCCGCGGGACCGGGAGCGCTCAGCGCGCGCGCGGCTGATCTCGCCGCAGGGGCGCTCTCCGCGGCGCGCTTTTCGAGGGCGTCGCGCGCCCCGCGATTCTCAGGCGATGGCGCCGCCTCACGCGATTCCTGGAAGGCGCGTGGCGGCTGGGATTCGGCGCCACGCGCGCGGGCGTCGGCGACGGCCTGCTGGGTTTCTTTCTTTTCGTTTCGCGAGCGCTCCGATGGTGCCGGCGTCGCCGGGGCCGGGGCTGGCGGCGCGGCGGGAGCGGCTGGAGCTGCGGGGGTTGCGGGCGCGTCAGCCCGGCGCGTGAACGACTCGACGGGCGCCGGGGCTCGCGCGGGCTCCTCGACGCCGGCTGGAGTTTCCACGCGAGCCGGAGCCTCGACGGGTGCCGGAGCCTCGGCGCTCGGTGGAGCCTGCTCGAGACGGACCGACTGCTGCTGCTCGGGCGTCTGCTGATAGACCCACACGGCGAGTCCACCGACGAGGAGGATGGCCGCGGCCTCGAGCGGCAGCTTCGTCCACGGCACGAACAGGCCACGCACCAGCCGCACGGGCCACGGTGCCGGCCGCGCCCGTGTGACGACGCGATCGACGAAGCCGGCGGGAGCCCGCTCGGGCGGGAGCGCCTGCACGAGCGACACCGTCCGGCTGAATCGATCCAGCTCGCGCCGGCAATCGACGCAGCCGACCAGATGAGTGTCCAGCGCGGAACGCTCGCGCGCGTCCATCTCGTCATCGACGAAACCCGAGAACAGCTTGCGTGCCTCGTGACACGTCACGGCAAAAACCTCTCCAGCTTGGCCTTGAGGTCCAGACGCGCGCGGTGCAGTCGCGAGCGCACGGTGCCCGGCTCGAGGTCGAGCGCGCGGGCGATCTCCTCGTACGACAGTCCCTCGACGTCGCGGAGCACCACCACGATCCTTCGCTCCTCCGGCAGCGCCGCGATGGCCTGGCGCAGCGCGGTCGTGACCTCCTCACGCTCGAGCCCGCCACCGGTGTCACCGGCGGGCACGTCCTCGAGCGCCTCGGGGCTGGCGCGTGAGTGGCGCCGCTCGGCCGAGGCCAGCCGGTTCAGGCAGAGCCGCGACGTGATCGCGTAGAGCCACGTCGACAGCTTCGCCTCGCCACGGAACTCGCCGACGGACCGGTGGACGCGCAGGAAGACCTCCTGAGCGATCTCCTCGGCTTCGGCCGCGTTGCCCAGCATCCGGACCGCCACCCCGAACACGCGATGCTGATACGTTCTCACGAGCTCTTCGAAGGCGACCGGATTACCGGCGCGCAGCCGCTCCACGAGGCCGGGCGGGTCCGGGACGCTCTCCCGCACTATTAGACCGGCCTCCGCCCGCGAAGTTCCCGGGCCGCTCTCCGAGCTGTAATTCGACTCCCCTCGCGCGGCGAAACAACGGGCCGCCGGCTGAAGTGATTGGTCAGGCGGCGTCGTGAAAGAACTTGGCGGCGAAGAATTGGGTCAAGGTCCCGGCGAAGAGAACGCCCAGTGCAAAGAGCATCCATCGATACCGGATCCACGTCGAGCGAAACGCGGACGACTGCGCCGTCACGTCCACCACGTAGGCGGCGCAATAGGCGACGTTCGCCAGGACGGCGAGGACGAAAAGCAGCTCGACCCGGCCGACGGTGATGCGGTTCAGTGACGCCGGCCAATTCATCGAGAAGAGCACGATGACGATCGATGCGAGCACGGCGTTGTAGGCGATCCGGCGCCACTCCCAGTACCGGATGGCGTCGGTCAAAATCTCACTCATGGCTTGAGCTTGAGGTCCTCGAACGGCGCCGAGTAGGGGAAGCCGGGAATGGCGTTGGCCCCGGACACCTCGACGCGAGGTCCGACGCCCCAGATGAAGGCGAGGTCGTAGATGGGCACGTTGAGCACGTGCTCGGTCATGGCCTTCTGCATCTGGTGCACGAGGGCCTCGCGCTTCTTCGTGTCCACCTCGCGGGCCTGACGGGCGAAGAGATCGTCGATCTCGGGCAGCGAGCCATAGGCGTAGATGCCACCCTTCGTCGCGTACGGTTCGAGCCGCGTGGCCGCGTTGCCCATGACCGAGGTGATGACGAGGATGATGCCGTGGAGCTTCTTCTCGCGCCAGGCCGTGAAGTAGGCCGCGCGCTCCATCACGCGCATGCGGCTCTTGATGCCGACCGTCTGCAAGTACCCGATGATGGCCTCGCCCATGGAGTTGTACGGCGGGAAGGGATAGAACTCCCCGGCGTCGAAGCCATTGGGATAGCCCGCCTCGGCCAGCAGCTTCTTGGCCCGCGCCGGATCGTAGGCCGGTGGCTCGACGGTGATCGCGAACTGGAAGATGCGCGGGACGATCGAGCCCGTCAGGCGCGAGAAGCCGAGGGTCTCGGCCTGGTTGATCGCCTTGCGGTCGATGGCGTGACTCGCGGCCAGCCGCACGCGGCGGTCGTGCCACGGCGATTTCGGATCCCACTGTTCGGGCAGCTCCAGCCAGAAGGCGCCGGTGAGCAGCGGTGCCTCCAGCTTGACGCCGGGCGTCCTGCGGAGCTCTTCGGCCACGGGGCCGGCGAAGAGATAGGCGAGATCGACCTCACCTCGCTTCAGCGCGGCGGCGCGCGTCGTCTCCTCGGTCATCGTCCGCATGACGAGGCGCTTGATGCTCGGCGCCTTGCGCCAGTAGCCGTCGAAGGCCTCGAGGACCAGCTCCACGCCGGGCGAGGAGGACACGACGCGGTAGGGCCCGGCACCGATCGGGGCCTTCTTGAAGCCGTCCTCGCCGACCTTCTCGACGTATTTCTTGGGGACGATCCAGCCGGCGCCGGAGGCGGTGGTGCCGTAGAACAGCATGAAGTCGGGCCACGGATCGCGCAGGACGAAGCGCACCTGGGACGGGCCGAGCACCTGCACGTCGCTGACCTTCTCCTTCAGGAGCGTGGCGCTGGCGCCCTTGTAGCGCTCGAACGAGAACTTCACGTCCTCGGCGGTGACCGGTGAGCCGTCGTGGAACTTCGCGTTGCGGCGCAGCGTGAACGTGTAGGAGAGGTGGTCGCGCGCCTCTTGCCACGACTCGGCCAGGCTCGGCGTCTGCATGCCGCCGGGCATCGGCTTCACCAGCGCGTCGTGGACGGCGTAGAGCACCATGAACGGCGTGCTGAAGGCCTCCGTCTCGGCCGGGTCGAGCCAGCGAGCGGCGAGGGTGACGTGCAGGCCGTACCGCATCTCGCCGTCGGCGGCGAACGTACGCGCAGCGGTCACGAGAAGAACGATCAGCACGGCGACGAGCATCCAGGTCTTGCGGACGTGTGTGAGCGACATGGCACGAACAGTAGGACCCGGCGCGATCGAAATCAACCCCACGCGGTGGTTCGGCGTTCGAATCGGTCGCTCGCGGCTCGGCCTACTGAAGCGTCCGGCGGAAGAAGTCTTCGATCTCGGCATTGAGGCGCGCGTGGAGCGCCCCGCGGTCGACGCCGGGTGGATCGACGCAGATCTGCGGTGCCTGCCGAGCGAGCACCGGCGAGCACGGCGCCAGGAAGACGTAGTGGCCGGCATCTGGCAGCTCGGAGTACTCCGGCGCGCGCGGCAACATCAACCGCACGTGCTCGGCGTTGTACGGATGACGCAGGACTTCGTCGGCTTCGGGCCGATACAGCCTGATGGGTACGCGCACGTCGGCCAGACCAGCCCGATCGAATGCGGGGCCGAGCGCCGGAGCCAGGAGGACGGCCGACTTGATTCTCGGGTCCCGGACGAGCGCCCAGTCGGTGACGCCGGGCGGCGCCTCGCTCTTGCGTCCTCCGCAGACCCAGGGGTCAGCCGGCTGTTCGCGACAATACGCTCCGAGCTTGGAGAAATCGGGCTTGCCGCCGACCAGGACGAGAGCCGTGTAGCCTCCAGCCGACATGCCGACGATACCAATCCTCGCCGTGTCGACCACCCGCCCGAAGACGGGATGCGCGACCACGGCGTCGAGCACAGCCTTGACGTGGCGCGGTCGGCCGAAGAGCTGGGCGTCGGTTCCATACGCGCTCGTGTCCTGGAAGTTGTCGCCTGGGTGCATGGGCGTCGCGACGACGAAGCCGTGCCGGGCCAAGTAGATTGCCGTGTCGTGATGACCGAGGTTGGACCCGCCGGTGCCGTGCGAGACCACGATGAGAGGGTGAGCGCCCGCCTCAGGCTCGCTATCGATCGCCACATCGAGGTCGAATGGCCCCAGTTTGATGAGCGACGCCGGCGCTGTCGTCGGATACCACACGACCGTCTGGATTGCTCCGCCACCCATCGGGGTCGCCACCGTCAAGCGCGTGAACCCGGACTGGCGGGTGGCTGGGGCCTCGGCGGCGGCGACCGTCGCGAGCAAGAGTAAACAAACGACTGAGTGGAGAGGGCGCGCACGCAGATATCGCGCGCGTTCAGGCGCCAGGTCCAGTCTCGCTGACATGACCGCCTCGCGGGCCCGACAGCACACCGGACGTAAAAAGTGAACGCGCCTGTGCCTTGCGTTGTGCAAGCGGCAGAGATAGCCCGACCCATTTCTCACGGACCCAGAGTGGCGCTTCGCCTGGTGGCACTGACGTGATGCGCTGGTGTGAAGCTGGCATGCTTGAGCCCTAACCGATCCAGCGCGGAATCAACGCGATCAGGAACCAGACGGTTGAGGCCAAGGCCAGGGTGACCAGGAGACCCCACTCTTGCCGAAGGCCCAACCAGCATGCCAACACGAAGACGAAGCTCGCGACAGAGCCGATGACCATGGACCTGACAAAATCGGCGGTCTGGCGCTGATCGCCACTACTCGCGGAGAACACGATCCACATGGCCAGGGGCGCAGTGAGGGGCATCGTTGCAAGGATGGCGGCGAGATGGC